>JAEEGH010019755.1_pt1 | contig 14099 bp, 20 predicted proteins | sample 9134181 | NCBI WGS metagenome assembly JAEEGH01 (sample SAMN16246544, study PRJNA631951) | gut metagenome | biome: gut microbiome; feature: rumen; material: DP-attached | host: Bos | place: Iran: Karaj | collected 2018-10 | reverse complement strand
GAACATGCTGCCGAAAAGAGAGAATAAATACAGAACAGCCATAAGGCTGAAGTAAATCAAGGTGTATTTTACCGATATATAGCTGTTGATCCTGCTAAGCAGTAGTTTGACTCGTTTGATCATCATTTTGACCCTTTCTGATTATCAGTGCAGAAGTTGTATATTTCTCTGTCTATAAGAGCCCATCCTTTGTTCCACGGGTGTGTCACGTCTTTCGTTATAAACGGTTCATATTCATATACTGTCAGGTCCGCTGCTTCTGCGCCATATTCCTCAGCAAGCTTCAGTATCCTGTCTGTCGTATCTCTGCGCTGCTGCTTTCCTGTTCCTATGTAGTCAAACCATTTCCCGTTTACCGGCATGATTATGAGCTTCGCCTGCAGGCCTGTCTGGCTGCACACTTCAAGAAAAGCCTTTAAGTCATCAAACTCAGGTGAGTCAACACATATCCTGTCCGGATGCGCGTTTTTATCAGCTTCATATGTCTTGCTGAACTTGCGGTTCCAGGATTTGTCTGAGATGTCAAAAGGGTTATCCGATGCCTTCAGGCTTTCCTCTTCCGCCTGGCTGACCATCAGGTCGAATGCTTCGTTACTGATCGTATCCAGTGAAATCTTAAGATCGTTCTTCTTGCTGATCCTCTTGACTGCCATGGCAACTGAGACACGGTCTCTGTCAAAAGCGAACAGCCTCTCGGCTTTGAACAGCACGCTACTGATAATACTTTTTCTGCCATCAACCAGATATCTGTTTATGATCCTTACCTTCGTTTTGAATTTGTTGTTATCTGCCAGGAGTTTTTCACTTCTCTCCGCAACATATTTTTTCGTTTCGCTTTCAATATCCGGATTCTGCATGAACTGAATATATTCAGACTCTGAAAACCGGAGTCCGTAGTTGACAGGGTTCACACCATCCTTCTTGAACCATGTAGGCGATACCAGCAGTATCACTTTTCTGCTTTCGAGCTTTTTTTCCAGAGAGCCCGCTGCAATACTGTGAAAAAGGATCTGATTGCACGGTCCTCCTATGAGCATCAGATCGGCATCTTCAGTTCTGAGCGCATTTCTCGGATGATACTTAGATCCCCTGCCATGTCTGAATTCGGAAGACCCCATGACCAGCACCGTATCTGAATCGATGTTTTCTGACAATGCAGAATAAGACAGATCCTTGTATGGGTTGAACCAGAACCCGAACCTGCCATTATCTACTCTCAGTGACAGCCCGCTTGTGACCATATGAGCTGATAACACAAATACGACCATAAGTGCTGCAGCAGCGATGAATGCTCTTATCTTCCTCATATTTCCTGCCGGATCAGGCTTATGCCAGCCGCTTTTCGACTACAGCGATGATCCTGTTAGGAGTCGCCATTTCTTCCCGTGTCAGTTCTGAAGGTGACATTTTGAGGCCAAATTCATCCTCGATCTTCAAAAGCAGTTCTATATAGTCAAGAGAATCAATCAGTCCTTCTTCAAGCAGGTCGATATCAGGGTCTTCCCTGACGATCTCATCTCCACATAATTCTTCTATCATTACCAGTAATTTTTCTCTCATTTTGTGTTCTCCTTTATATCAGACCATGGCTGCGCAGCAGGAAGGCTACACCTCTGGTGAATCTTCCCGAAAAGATAAAGAATCCGACAAGCACCAGATGCAGTGTCACAAACCACGAAACAACCATGAACCATTTGTCCTTTTTGTGCTTTTTATAGAAAGCCGACTTCTTGCGTATGATCTCAAACAGCACAAGCAGCACTCCGTGATACAGGCCATAGAGAATGTAATATCCTGTAAGTCCGTGCCAGCAGCCCATGATGAGCATGTTTATCATGAGCGCTATGGAAGCTATCGTCAGCTTATCTTTGACCTTACCGCTCCGTATAAGATCCATCGTTATCCTTGAGAAAACATAGTCTCTCAACCAGTGTGAAAGAGTTATATGCCATCTGTTCCAGAATTCCTGGATATCTTTACTGAGAAAAGGCTTGTTGAAGTTGTCAGGAACCTTTACGCCAAGCAGATAGCCCGTTCCCACCGCCATCAGACTGTAACCTGCAAAGTCAAAGAACAGATAAAAGCCATATGTGTACATATATATGGCTGCTGAGATCAGCGTGTGATCCATCCCGAATTTCTTCATGAGCAGGTAGAAGACTGAAGCTATCGCCAGTTTATACACCATGCCGAGAAGGATCTTGAGCAATCCATTTCCTGCCATCTCAAGGTATTCTTCCCTTGGGATCGTCCGCCTGATATCCTCCTCAAACCGGCGGCTTCTGTCTATAGGTCCTGACAGCAGCGTCGGAAAGAAAAGCATCAGATATATGTATTCATCAGGTTTCAGCTCTTTGATTATTCCGTCGCTTATCTCAATGATTATCTGAGCCGCCTTGAATGTCATATATGAGATGCCGATAATCGCCAGTATCCCCGCATTTCCATTCATTGCAATAAGGATCTTGTGCAAGGTCAGCGGCAGTATGCTCAACCCAAGAAACGCAGGATAAGCAAACCGTGACCCGTGCTCTCCCGTCGTGATCCTGAGAAAGATCTGCGCAAGGATATACTCATACCATACAAAGCAAAGCATGTACAGCAAAGCCTGTGGTTTATCTTTCATTGTCATGACAACGAAGAATACTGTGGCAGCCATGCCGTAATGCTTCAGTGGTTTCTCACAGTAACCCAATATGAAAGCCGGAACCAGGATGACAGCGAGGCTGATGAAGAATATGTTCTCTCCGTACAGCTGCATCTATGCCATCTCCCTTAGTCTTTTCCTGTCAAGTTTTCCGTTGTTCGTGACAGGCAGTTCATCAAGGAATATGACCCTTTTAGGAACCATATATGATGGCATTTTTTCTCTCAATGCAGTACGGATGACTTTGCGTCCGAAATAGTCATCCGTGATCAGATCTCCGTCCCGGATAACAAATGCCGTAAGGCTCTCCACCCTCCCATCACGGATCCTTTGCGCTACAGCACCTCGTTTGACGCCGTATACTGTTACAAGATTCGCTTCAATATCCTCTATTTCTATCCTGTACCCGTGGAGTTTTATCTGGTTGTCAATTCTGCCGTCGCAGTACAGATTGCCATCCTCATCAAAGTGACCCTTATCACCTGTCCTGTATGCGCGGGACCCGCCTGAATAGGTGGCTTGGCGGGCTCCCGCGCTTTCACAGGCGCTGAGAGGGTCCATGAAGAAAAAGGTTTTTGATGTAAGCATAGGTTCTTTATAGTATCCCGGACTCACGGTGTCACCAATAATGATGATTTCTGAAGTTTCGGGATTCAGTTCGATCCTTGTTCCCGGTCTGGCCTTTCCTACAGGCAAAGGCTCATTGCCTGCTGTCATTTCTTCTGTTATCTGTATTTCAGTGACACATACAGTTGACTCTGTCGGTCCGTATGTATTTATAACCTTCGAATCCGGGAATCTTTTGATCAGCCTTTTAGCTGTTTCACATGGCAGAACTTCTCCGCAAAATAGAAATGCTTTTACTTCCGGCAGAAAAGCCGCATCAAAGCGTTCCTCTGCGAGACAGATGTCTGCAAACGACGGAGTCGAGACCCAGTAGTTTATTCCCTGTCCTGACAGATAATCCATAAGTCTGTAACTGTCTTTCTGCAACAGCCTGTCTACAGACACGACTGTACCTCCTGTCGCAAGACTCAGATACAGATCCATCACTGAAAGATCAAATGAATATGGGGCCTGATTCATGAAGACGGCTCGCTCTTCAATGCCGCCTGCAAGAGACATCGCCCAATCCAGATAGTTATTAAGATCATTTACTGTTATTCTGACTCCTTTAGGCTTTCCTGTAGTTCCCGAGGTGAAGATGATATAGAAATCATTCTCATCCGAGCATGGGCTCAGCGCAGTCGTTATCTTTCCGCTTTTTGTAAGTTCCCTGATAGTTTCATACCCTATGAGCCATCTGCTGCCTGTAAACATTTCGCGTTTTTCTATTTCAGATGCTGCAGATGTCTTTTCCGCCATGATCACCAGCGGCTTCCCTATCTTCTCGGAAATCTGAGCGATCCTTTGCGCAGGTGTGTTAATATCGATCGGACAGTATGCTCTGCCGCTCCTGACACATGCAATGAAACAGACTATCATCATAGGGTCCTTGTGACCGTAAACTATGACAGGATCTCTGCTGTCACACATAAGGTTTTCTATCTCTGAAGCAAGCCTGCCGGATCTCTCCCACAGTTCTCCATATGATATCTCACCATTCCTTGACCTGAAAGCCGTTCTTTCGCTTTGGGCGGTTGCATATTCTTCAATCTTTCTCAATATATCCATATTGTTTTTGTCCTGTATCTTTTTTATCCGTGCTTATTTATCGGCAAGAGAAATATTCTCTACAGAGCTGCTGTCATTTTCAGTAATAAACTTTGATACTAGAGAAACTTATTTCCATGTTTTGAGTTCACCTATGTAATCGCCATTCACGTATATATATGGGCTGGCTTCTCCTTCGCTGCCATAGTATTCTTCCCTGCCTGCCAGTAACTTGAAGAGCTGATCTGTATCGCTTACAAGTATTGCCTGATACGGCTGCTCGAACGCCAGCTTCTCTACGTAAAGATAAATATCCTCAGCTTGCTTTATGAGTACTCCCGTGTGACCTGTAAATGTTTGATTGAAATCGGGATCATATATAACAATACTGACAAGTGAGGTATTCTCATTGCTGATCCTGAAGCCGTAATCGCTCCACATGTTGCCGAATACTTCAGAAGGATCTTCATTTTCGCCGGGCGTCCTGTCGCCGAACAGCGTCGTGAACAAATCGAGATCCTTTCGGATCACCTCATATCTGTCTGCATTTTCCCGGAAGTCTTGTAGTTGCTGTAATAATTTACGATTTTGGCGGCTCGTTCCTCAAATGCCTTTTTGTCAGCCACTGTCCACCAGTCCTCAAGGTCGCCGTTCTCATTATATTTACTTCCAAGATCATCAAAGGCGTGCGTGATCTCATGCCCGATAATATCTCCGATCCTCACTTTCAATATATTTCAGTGATGCCTGATAAAGTAAGGATACTGTTTTCTCACGTTGCCTTCTTACATGAACAATCCACGAAGTTGCAACAATCCTGCCACAGATTTTCCCATCTTCATATGATAATAACAAACTCAGTCCTGTTATCCCGGGCGGCTGCACTTATCTCACCGCCATGCAGATTGACATATTCCTGCGCCAGTGCCACGCCGAGTCCCGTCTGCCCCTTGTCACCTTTATAAAAACGATCAAAGATGTGCGCGATCTCTTCATCAGATATCGGCACGCCGTCATTGATAAACCGGATAATGATCTTATCCTGCTTTTCGATCCGGACAGAGATTTCCCGCTCTGCATAGCGCAGGGCGTTCGTCAGGATATTGGAAAACGTAGAGAATATCATCCTCTCATCGCACTCCATAAACAACGGTTCCGCTGCCTCTATATTTACCTGAATGCCCCTTTTATCTGCCTCCGGGAGAATAATTCCCGCAGCATCATATAATATCTCGCGTACGTCATTCATTGTCACTTCCATGTGAACAGCCCCGCTGTCCAGTTTTGACAGATCGAGAATACTTCCGATCAGAGCCGACATGCGTTCTGTTTCTTTTTCTATCACATCATAGGCCTTTTCCGGTTCCACATAGCCGGAACGTATCCCGTCTACATTACCGCGGATCGCCATGAGCGGCGTTTTAAGTTCATGAGACGCATTGGCAAAGAAGTTCCGCATGCCGGTATCCTTCTTCTCCAGAAGTATCAGCAGCCTCCTGCTGATAAAGAAGAGTAACAGTACCGACAATGCCGCCCCGAGAGCCATGATGACCAGCGACGAATGCAGCGCATGTACAGAATAGCTGACATCCGTATACAGAATGAGTCTTTCATCTTCTGAAATGAATTCATCACCCCTTCTGGCAGCATTGATCGGCGTGAAGTACATATAATGTCCGTTTCCGGTAAAGCTATAAATGCTTCCGGACATATACTGACTGCGGTTCTCATTGTAGTGATTCAGCAGATCTGTTTCGGCTTCGTTCAGGATCCCCTCTGCCAGCTCTTCTGTATAAAATTCATATGCCGGGGGAAGCATATGATCCTCATATGCTTCATTCACCATTGTCTGACGGATAGATTTTTCGGCGCGGATCCTGATCTCCTGACTTTCGGACAGCCAGAAAACAGCCAGAAGGATCATCATGACAGCAACCATTGCTGTCATCATGAGCATGACTGCTTTTCTGTTAGTAAGAGTTTCGTTTTTTCCGGCACTTTTCATCAACGTTCACCACGTTTTGTCAGCTTAAAGCCATATCCCCATACTGTCTGCACATAAATATCCGCTCCTGCTGCGGTCATTTTCCGCCGCAGCCTGCGATTCGTTTCATCCGCAACACGCGACTCGATATCATGATTGATATCCCAGATCGTCTCAAGCACGACCTCCTTGCTGACCGCTTCTTCAAAGTGTTCCATCATATAGATGAGGAATTTCAGTTCTGTTGGTGTGAGGGAAAGCGGCCTGTCATTTACCGCCAGTTCATGTTTCACATAGGAATAGCGTACATTGCCGCAAATGAGATCTGTTTTCTTATCTGTGGATCTGTCCTCATTTTCAAAGCGTATGCGGCGCATAAGAGCGTTAATTTTAGCGGACAGCATGATCGGCTTGAATGGCTTTGTCAGGTAATCATCACTACCCAGAGCCAGGCCGTTGTAGTAGTCGGCATCTGTGTCCTTCGCTGTAAGCAGGATCACAGGCACCTTTGAAATACCTCTGATCTTTTGCAGAATCCCGATTCCGTCCGTTCCCGGCATCATAATATCAAGGATAACAAGATCGCATTCTTTTTCCTGAAACGCCTTAAAGAGAAGGTCGCCGTTTTCAAAGGTCGTGACCTCATGCCCCTCACTTATAAGAAAAGATGAAACTACATCCCTTATTTCCTGTTCGTCATCTGCATAATATATGAAAGCCATCAATCCACCTTCTTTACTGCCACATTTCTTGTGAGCATATCCGTTTCAAATCTGCTGCTGATCGCATCCACAGGGCAGACCGCTTTGCATTTCCCGCAGCGGATGCATTCCGGGCTGTTGATATGCTCCGTTACCTTCACCGCCATCGGACATACATTCTCACAACTTTTGCAGTCTACACATTTTGATTTGTCCAGATCCATCCGAAACAGACTGAACCGGTTGAACAACGAATAGAAGGCACCGAGCGGGCACAGGTATCTGCAGAAGAACCTTGGGACAAACACAGATCCAAGGATCACCAGAATCAGGATACCCAGCTTCCAGTTCCACAAAGCTCCGGCCGTTTTGCGCAGACTTTCGTTCATCAGAAGGTGCGGAATTCCTCCCTCCAGCGTTCCTGCCGGGCAGATGTACTTGCAGAAATAGGGAGGCGCTATGCCGAACTGGTTTACTGCAAGCATCGGGAGCAGGATCACCAATACTGCAAGGATCACATATTTCAGGTATCTGAGAGGCTTATCGATCTTTTCGGGCACATGCAGCTTTCTTGCCGGAATCCTGCCAAGCAGATCCTGCACCAGTCCGAAGGGGCACAGAAATCCGCAGATGAGCCTTCCGAATAATACACCAAACAGCATCAAAGTGCCGAGGACATAAAAGGATATATTATGTTTTGCCCCGCCCTCGACTGCCTGCAGGGAGCCGATCGGGCAGGCACCAAGCGCTCCGGGGCAGGAGTAACAGTTCAGCACCGGAAGGCAGACCATCTTGCTCGTTCCCGTGAAGATCTTACATCCCGCAAAGCCCGCTGCATAGCCGTTCACAAGTGCTGCAGATGCCAGCTGGATCAGCAGACGGAACCTTTCATGCAGCCCGGGTCTGTCTTTGGTCTCTACCCTATCCCGATGCATTCCAGACATATTCTCACCGCCTTTGCAAATACCTCAAGATGTTCTCCCCGGAGCACCCCGAGAAGAACAAATATCATACCGATGCTGAATGCCGCAATTCTCAAAAGCCGGGTCAGTTTTCTGTCTCGTCCGGTCATGAGATCGGCTCCTTTCCCATCGCTTCCAGAGCCTTGTTGATATGCTCCGTATAAACCGTCTTGATATCATCTTCCGCCCCGATGATGGCCTCGCAGGCCTGATTGCCGCTGCTGTCTACAAAGATCGTAGTCGGGGTATACTGGATCTCCTTGGTGAAAGTCTCCAGATCTCCGTCTCCGCGCATCAGTGTAACGCCATCGAAGTCTGCCGTTTCCAGAAAACTGCTGACAAATTTCATATCATCTTCACTCAAGTCCTCAAGCCCATCCAAACAGTAGGTGATCAGTTTTACATTATCCGGAAGCGATTTCCCGAATGCCGCCAGCTGCGGCAGTTCCTCTGTACACGGCTCACATGTTGTCGACCACACGTTGATGATCGTCAGATCCGCTTTCGCCAGATCATCCTGTGTGAACTTTTTCCCATCAAGTGTACTGGCTGTGAAATTTGCGAGAGCACTGAAGTCCGTCCTGGCTGCGGATGCGTCCTCATCCGGATCCGCCTCGCCCGTGCCGCATCCTGCAAACGCGAACATCGCCATGACAGCGATCATCAGGATCGCAGCGATTCTTAATTTCTTCATTGTATTTACCGCCTTTCTGTTAACTGGTTTCTTTATAGTCCCATTAAACAGAAAGCAAAAGGCTTCTTCCTGCGTGATCCTGTCACAGATTTGCCACAATCATGCAACAACAGTCTGTTTTTCTATCAGCGCTCTTACATCCGCCAGCGCTTTTCCGATGTCTTCGGTGATTGCAAGCCCCTTGTCCTCCAAATCTCCCAGGCTCCACTTCAGAACGATCCTGTCGATCAGATAGTTAGCAGGGATCAGCAGCAGCCACAGCCATGACGGGATGAATATGATAAACCATAGTGGCAGCAGTATGTTATATAGTTTTGTACTGTTCTTCCTTTCCATTTAGCAGAGTTCCTTGCTTAATGATTCAAGCACACATCTTGCAACTTCATATGCCTCCGGCCACTCGCTGGCACGGGGACCTCCGATGCACAATTCTGTTTCTTCAGGCAGAGTTCGTATCCAACTGATGGCAGCTGGTACATCATTCATACCTATAACAGTACACATTGGCTTGCCTAGTACTTCGCCTTCCTGCAATCCTATGTCAGTCCCGGGAGACACATATGCGCCTTCAGGCAGGATAGTGAGGATTGCATCACAGTCACGCATATTCCATTTTGTCCGTTGTTCTGTTCCTTCTGAAGGTGTCTCCGTTAGCTCCGGATAGTCCTTAAGGAGTCCGGGAGCAACTGTATAGTCCTCTGCCCATCCATTCTTGGGGCACCATCCGCATAGAGGAATCTCATGTTCCCTGGCAAAATCCATCGCCGCCCGGTCAACGCCTGTTTGCCCACCTGTACGTATCTTAACTATTTTCTTCACTCGAATGTTCCCGGTCCTTCGTCATTGAAATCTCTGAAACTCATTGAACTTTGTCACCTCTGAAAGCGCAGACACGGATCATGAATATCCTCATCAGGATCATCATCTTCCGGAAGACCTTTTTCAATAATCAATTCTGCCGAGCCTTCTTCGAGAGAATTATGCTCATCATAATGAATATGATCCCCCGAAGCTCCATCTGCAAGCGCCGTCAGATGCTTTGCCAGCGAGAGTAAACCTTCTCTGTTTGCAGATATTACGATCTCACCGCTTTTGGCAACCGCCTTGATTTCAAATCCATCTATCCATTCTATTTCCATAACGATTTCCCTCACAAAGCAGAACTTTTAGCATATCTTCTTAATGTATCTCGACTGCTTTTATATTAACACAAGCAGTCGTTCTCTGAGGTTGTTATCGTTCCATTTGTCTTTTGCGTTTCTGTCTTTGTAACTGCTGAAGATAATCATTACAATCTTTGCCATATGCTGGAGGTTCATCCCGTACTATATACTTGTTTCCAAGTTGCTCCGATATGGATCTTGTTGCACTCCTGCCGGCATAGTCATTATCCAGGTGCAGAGCAATCGTATTTATTTGCGTTTGATTTTGCGTCATATTTTGAAGCGCAATTGGCAGTTTCGTTTGCTTGTTATTCGTGCTTGGCGCATAGACGCCTCCTAGCGACAGCATAGGTTCTGCTCTCCATTCGCCTGTTCTCATCTTCATTATTGTCGCGTATGAGAGCAGATCTATGGCACTCTCGAATACATGAAGTGTGCTGCCGGCACGATCGATTCTGAATGAATATCTCTTATCAGATCCTGCAGCTTCGCCCATCAATCGTTCTCCTGTTGTTGCTCGATAGAATGCATATGCTGCATTACCCGTCTCATCAAATCCTACAAATATGCAGTTGTGATATGGCAGCGATTCGTACAGTAGTCCTTCATCAATGCAAGCCTTGATGACGTCACTATCTATTCCGCGACTTGTAAGATATCTGATAACTTCAAAGTTAGTCTCAGACTTATCTGGCAGAAGCAACTTCCTTTTCACATCACAATCAGGTTTTCTGCTTATTTTTGCGTCAGTATCATGAAGATCCGTGCCTTCTTTGGTAAGAATCTTCATGGCATCCATAAACTGCATGCCTTTGACTTTTATAAGATAGTCCAGGGCAGAATTGCCTCCAAAACCCCTGCTCCACCACATCCATTTACCATTGGATATCTTCAGGCTGTCATGCTCTCTGGTGCAGTAGGTGTTTCCTCTGACATGAACAAGTTCTGTAGGCTCAAAGCTCTGTAAATATGTCAGGAGATCTATGGATCGCGCCTGATCAATTTGCTTCTCTGTATAATAGGGCATATGAATTTCCTCCTTCCAAATAAATAAGCAGAAGCTGCATTGCTTCTGCTCATGTAATTGCCTTTTGGCATGCGTTATCTTCTATTTTGCTTTATCCAGCCTTACGGCTTTTCTTATAATCGCACCTTTGATCTTCTTCAAAGTTCGTTTATCTTTTACTAAGCCCTTTCAGTTTTGCAGCACAGGATTTCATTTTTTATATGGCAGATCAGGTGGATGAATTTGCTATTCTCAGAGAAATAAATATAATAATTTTTCTCACATGATGAGATTTTTGGAAAGCCGGAATCGTATCCTATATGTAAGCGTTAAAACAAACGGATCCCGGGTCCGTATCATATATACAGAGGAGCAGACAGCTTTGCAGAACAGAGAAAAGATCAAGGAAATATACGACCGTCAGGTCGACAGGGTGTACAGAACGGCGATGGTTTTCATGAAGAACACCCAGGACGCCGAGGACATCGTGCAGAGCGTATTCCTGACACTGATTGAGAAAGGAATACAGTTTGATACACCCGAGCACGAAAAAGCATGGTTCATCGTGACCACAAGAAACCGGTGCAAGGACATACTCAAAAGCTACTGGAGAAAGAGCGTGGATCTTGTAGAGGAAGGAATGGATGAGACCGCGGACAGTGTCAGCACGGATCCGCCCGGCAGCGATTTCAGGGCTGAAGCACTGGATATCATCATGAACCTTCCCGAGGATCAGAGAGAGATAATCCTGCTGCACTACTATGAGGGCTACACGGTGAACGAGACAGCAGATATGCTGAAGCTCAGCGAGAGCAAGGTCAGATCGCAGATAGCATCTGCCAAAAGAGCTCTCAGCAAACTTACACGGAGGTAAAGATATGGACGAGAACAAGATAATTACAGAAGCTCTGGATTCGCTCATACCTGACAATCAGCAGAAGGATGACATATGGCAGAGGATCGAAGCCTGTACCGATGTCTACGATCTGGATAAGACAGCAAGAACAGAAGTCACAGCTAAGAAGTCTTCCAAGAAGAGCCGCAGCGGATCCATGGCTGCGAGAATCATAGCAGTAGCAGCAGCGTTTGTACTGGTATTCGGAAGCCTTGCATGGTTTTCTTCGACAACAGAAGAACTGCCGCCAAGCCTTTCCGGATACGTTTATGCAGCAGAAAGCAGAGCAACAGACATGACAGCCAACGAAGTGCTCGTATTCACAGGTGATCCTGCCGCACATAAAGATCTGGATGTATATGCTCCGGCTATCTATTATCTGGATTCAGATATGCTGATATTCGGTAACGGCACCGGCCTTGTCATATACGATCTGGCAGATTCCAGAGTGGAAGGCCTTGTGGACATGCAGGCGATATGCAGCGGATATTACAACACGGATACCATCAGGACTCATGTACTTGTTCAGGATGACAGACTCATCGTATACAACACCAAGTCAAATGGCGGAAATCTGACTGAGAATGCCGGAGATGATTCTGAGAACACAGAAGAAGCTCCCGAGCCATGGGGATACTATCACGTATTTGATCTCAGTAAGACCACGAATGATGCGGCTCTGATGGACTGCATCGAATCCGGAGACGACAAGGACAAAATCAACGGATTCATAGAGGCAGGCAGCGCATATGAACACGAGCACCTGCTGGATGCATTTGACAATATGGCGTACTTGCAGTCGGATGAGATGGACGATATAGTCGGATACGGCATCGGATCATACAGCGAAAATGCATTTGTTTCCGGAACAGATGAAAATGTGCTTTCCAAAAACGTTCTGGTCTGCCGCAGCAAAGATGCCCATGCGTATGAGCTTTGCACCGAGACAGACAGGAAGGGAGCTGAACCTGTATTTACTCAGCTCAACCTCGGCATCACAGATGCCATGAGAGATGAGGTCAGTGAACTGAACACGCTGCCTGAATATAAATACAACGGTGATGATCCGGCCATCGGTGCCATCTGCGAATATCTGGCAAAAGAGTATTCTCAGGAGAACTACACTGCCGGCAAGCGCGTTGCCATCCCTGCTCCGACCATTTACAGACAGGAGCAGGTAAGCGGAGAGCTGCTTGTATTCGGATACTTCTGGACAGATACTTACTGCAAGAACGGCAACACACTTATATCAGTCAGCGGCGGGGCTCTTCCGGGATGCTTCCACCTTGTCAAAGACGGTGACACTTATAAGATCGCAAGCATAGATGCCGCCGAAGACGGAGAGCGGTACGAAGAGAGCATCAAGAAGATGACCGAAGGCTTCCCGGGGCTCTATGAAATGTATTTTGCAGGCGACAGCATTGACGAAAAGGTCAGAAAAGAAGCTATCAACGATTACGTACTCAGCAACGGACTCGGCATTGATTATTACAAAGATTACGGCTGGGATCCTGTAGCACTTAATTAACGGAATATGATCCAAAAAAAGCACTTGCCGCCCATAGATGCGGCAAGTGCCTTTTCATCTTATCCTTTTTTACGAATATAGTTCATCCCACAATTCATTTTCATATCCAGCGCATCTCACGAAGATACCTTTCAGCATCTCTGCCATGTCACGGCTGATACTCTTCTATCATGATCGATAAGAAATGGCGCTTCCCCGCATCGGTGCAGTACAGCTCTCAGCTTTGTCAGACAAGAGAAATCTGCTTCCATCGTATCGTTCAGATTTGTATATCCTTCATCGGTCAGATCATCCAGTACTTTAAGGAGCTGTTGGCATGCGTTATGAGGGCACATCTTAAATTATCATCATCTTCAGCAATCAATATTCTGTACATAGCAAAAATCTCCTCCTGCTTCTATTATTCATAAAGATGTGCTCTTTTTATGTCCAATATCATAGGGGGGCGGAAGCATATGGATCTTTTATATGAACTCATCTCCAGTTATGAAAAAGGCTGGGGAACCATGCCCCAGCTACTCGTTGTAAATATATTGGACTAATTATGCATTTGCTCCTCGCTTGATAATTATTCTTTCCGTCCTCGCAGATAATCCCTCATTGTCAGAATTCCTGGCACAAGCCAAACAGAAATTATTAAACCCAATACAAGATTATCCCCCGCAATCTGAGGCATTTTAACAAAGCGACCGATAACCATTAGCAGGCCACAACATCCCAGTATTATCTGCATTATTGCCCATATCAATTTCTTCATCTTCTGCTTGCCCTCTCTGTTGCTCGCTCACGCATATTATCATGCTTATTGATTCCTGTCACACTGCTTGGGAGATCGTTCATCACCCCAACTGGCGGCACGTCAATAT
>JAEEGH010019753.1_pt1 | contig 14101 bp, 9 predicted proteins | sample 9134181 | NCBI WGS metagenome assembly JAEEGH01 (sample SAMN16246544, study PRJNA631951) | gut metagenome | biome: gut microbiome; feature: rumen; material: DP-attached | host: Bos | place: Iran: Karaj | collected 2018-10 | reverse complement strand
TTTTTCTCATCGCTGATTGACAGCGGGTTACAGACGGGAATTTTTCGCCCCGACGCGGCGGGAACGGCGAATCAGGCGGGTTTTTGTCGGCGAATTAAGCGAATTAAGCGAATTTTTGGACGGCGAATTAAGCGAATTGTTATACGGCGAACTGGGCGGATCGGGCTGCCCGACACCCGAAAAACAACGTCAGCCTATTAAAACGTCAGCCTATTAATATAATAGGTGCGGCAAAAACGATCCCATGAACACACCGTCTTGCCGGGAAAAACCCCTGACGGCACAAACTCAAAACCCTTTCCGCCGGGATTTGACGCCTGACGGGGCAGCCACTCTCACCACTCACCACTCACCTCTCTCCTCTCTCCTCTCACCTCTCACCTCTAACCTCCAACCTCTCACTCCCCCACCTTCAGAATTATCGGAAAAATATTCAACAATTGTGGGAAATGTCGGAAAGGTTCTCTATCTTTGCATCGAATTTGTTAAAACAACCCTGACATGGAAGAACACAGCAACCCCAGCACGGATGACCGCAACACACAAGTCTTCATGAACCCCTACACCGATTTCGGGTTCAAGAAACTGTTCGGCACCGAGCCGAACAAGGAGTTTCTCATCAGTTTCCTCAACTCACTCTTCGCCGGAGACCGCAAGCGCATCGTTGACCTGAGATACCTCAACACCGAGATGCTGGGGCCATACTACGGCGACCGCAACTCCGTCTTCGACGTGTACTGCCTCACCGAGGACGGCGGGCACTTCATCGTCGAGATGCAGCGGTCAGACCAGCCGTACTTCAAGGACCGCACCGTCTATTACGCCTCCGCATCCATCGTGCAGCAGGCCCCGAAAGGAGGGTTCTGGAACTACAAACTCGACGAGGTCTGCGTCGTGGGAATCCTCAACTTCGTGTTCCCCTACAAGGAGTACCCCGACGACAGCTATGTCCACAAGGTGATGCTCAAGGACGACGACGACAACCATGTGGTTTTTGACAAACTCTCCTTCTGCTACGTCGAAATGCCGAAGTTCAACAAACCCATGGAACAGCTGGTGACCATGCAGGACAAGTGGCTGTTCGTGCTGAAGAACATCTGCTCCTTCATGGAGCAGCCAAAGGAGCTCCGCGACAAGGTGTTCACCAGGTTCTTCGAGGTGGCACGCATCGCCATGTTCTCGCCGCAGGAGCGTCTCGCCTACATGGTCAGCCAGAAACACTACTGGGACAACCTCAACACCATCGCCTACTCCTTCGAGAAAGGAGAGAAGGCCGGGAAAAAAGCCGGATTAGCAGAAGGGAAAGAGCTAGGATTAGCAGAAGGAAAAGAACTCGGAATCGCCGAAGGAAAAGAGCTTGGGGTCGCCGAAGGCGAAGCCAAAGCGAAACTGGAGATGGCGCAGAAACTGCTGGCCATGGGCTTGAGCAAGGAAATGGTGTTTGAAGCGACGGGATGTTCCTTTTAGGAGTAGTTTTGAATCTTTCGCACACCGGCATCACCTTCATCGAGGTAGCACCTCTTCATAGCTTAGGGATGGCTTGGAGGTAGCTTGGAAGTAGCTTAAAGATAGCTCGTGGGGTGATCTGAGGTGAACACTTTAAAGAAAAGAGGGCGGCCAGAAATGGTCACCCTCTCAAATCAATTCAAGGAACTGTGTTCCATGCCGGATTATTCTTCCGTCATGTCAACAACAGGTGCCTCGGGAGCATTCTTCATCACGGAAGCCACACCGTTGAGCATGTTTTTCTCATTGACATACATCTGGCTGGAACCGATGATCTGGCCATTGGTGGCTTTCAAGTTGAAGAAAGGCTTGCCATTTGAGGCGACCTTCTTGTCGAAACGAGCCTCCACCTGGCTGTTTTTCTTTACTGACTCGATGCCATTCAAGCATGCTGTCTTGGTGGTGTAACCTTCACTGGTAAGAATTACCTGGCCATTGGTGGCCTTCAAGTTGAACTGGAATTCACCGTTCTTTCTGAGCGTAATAACGAATTTTCCCATCTTTGTCTTTTATTAAGTGTTTATTGTAGAATTGATTAAGTGTTTCAATTCGCAAATATAAACATTTTTAATTACAAAACACAAGATTTTTTTTAAATCATTCGCTCAATCGTCCAAACAAAGGCGCGAAGTCCCAGTTCAGGTGCCTGAAGGTCTTTCTCCTTCAAGGCCTTCATGATGCCTTCCACACGGTTGTCTTCCATCACTGAGATCATGGCGTTGTTCAGTGTCGGCCACGCATGACTGCCGAGATGCGGTTCCCCCGTCTCGCTGCCATGGCCTTTGATCTCGTCCCATTCGGTATAGCCTTTCACACCATTGGCATTCAGCACAGCGGCGATGTCGTCATAATAGGCTTGATTGTATGTGCTCAATATTGCTTTCATGGTTAGCTTTTAGCTTTTAGCTTTTAGCTATTAGCTTTTCTTTAAGGTTGATATTAATTTATTAAGCATTGCTTTTATTTCATTGACGGAATCATTAAGTCTGAGATAAGTTATCTCTTCAAGATAGCCAAGATCATAAGCCAAAAGAAGTTCCTCATCAACTTCCGATGTCGAACCAGCAGCTATATTCAAGAAGTGAGAAAATTCAGAATCACTATTACGACCACAACCTTCAGCTATATTAATGGGGATAGAGGAAGCCGCTCTGCGAATCTGGGAAGTCAACGCAAACAACTCTGCTTTAGGAAAAGAGTTGGTCTGTTGATAAACCTCAAGAGCAAACTCATGTCCTTTTTTCCAAACTAAATATTTTCTAAAATCTCTCATTTTTTGCTATTAGCTTTTAGCTATTAGCAGTTAGCTGTTGCCATATAACCTCTCGTCCGATAGCAAGAAGCTAAAAGCTAACAGCTAACAGCTAATAGCTCACCTTATATTCTCCGTCTTCGTTAAGGCTTCTTCTGCTTTGCGTCTCTTGCGACGCACGGCACGGGTCTCAAGGGAACAATACAGAGCTGGTATTAATAATAAGGTGATCAAGGTGGAGATGGACAAACCCCAAGCCACCGTGATACCCAAGCCATTCCACATCTCAGCGCCTTCACCGCGACCGATGGCCATCGGGATCATACCCAAGACGGTGGTCAAGGTGGTCATCAAGATAGGACGCAGACGGGAACGGGCAGCACGAACCGTGGCTTCCCTCACCTCAACTCCCCGCTCTTCGAGCAAGGTGGTATAGTCGATGAGCACAATACCGTTCTTCACCACGATACCCATCAAAATCAAGATACCCACAAAAGCCATGACACCCAGCGCGGCATTGTTGAGCCACAAACCCAACAGCACACCAGTGAAAGTGAACGGCACGGAGAACATGATGACGAAAGGCTTCATCAAGTTCTCGAACTGGGCAGCCATCACGATATACACCAGGATGATAATCAAAATCAACAACACGATTAAGTCACCAAACATCTCCTGCTGAGTCTCGTAGTCGCCTGCGATCTTGGTCATGATCTCAGAAGGAATCTCGGTCTCGGCAATCACTTCGTTAGCCATTTCAACCACCTCACTCAGCACCTGTCCCTTGCCCACCACAGCGGTGACGCTGACCATACGTTCACGGTCCTTACGCTGGATGTTAGGCGGTGTCAAGGCCTCGACCACTTTGCCGAGATCTCCAACACGGACTGCTTGTCCATAGCCGTTATAGATTTTGATATCCTCGATATCTTCGATGTTGGTACGGAACTCCGGAGCATAGCGCACGCGGATGTCATACTCATCGCCGTCCTCACGATAATATGAAGTCACCGAGCCACTGATCCTGTTTTTCACGTATGTGGCAGCCGTAGAGCTGTTCAAGCCGTTCGAAGCGAGCTTCTCACGGTCGAAATCCACTTGATATTCAGGGATATAGTCGTCACGACCCACGATAACCTGCTTGATGCCTCGCTCACGAAGCTTCGCGGCGATATCGTTGGCGACACGGTCAGTGGTGGTGAAGTCATAACCATAGACTTCCACCTGGACTGTGCTCATGCCACCCATGCCGCCGCCACCTTCGTTCACATTGGCTTTCTTAATAATAGGTATGGCGTTCAGGCGGGAACGCAAATCGTCAGCGACTTCTGTCGAGGAACGAAGCCCCGCCTTGCGACGTTCGGTCTTGGTGCCGATACGTAAGTTATAGGAGATGATATGGGTGCCGTTGTTACGCATGGACGCGAAGGCATTGTCGCTGTCGGCCTGACCGTAACTGAAGTTACAGATCTTGACTTCAGGGATGGCCATAAACTCCTCGGCAAGATTCTTGGCAAAAGCACCCGTCACGTCTTGGCCGGTTCCCACAGGAAGCTCGATGTTAATGGAGATACGCTCTGAGTCCGACTTCGGCATCATCTCGGTTTTCAGATTGGGGGCAAAGACCGCAACAGAAACGACAAAAACAATCATCATGCTGATGATCACCACCTTACGATGATTCACTGCCCAATTGATCAGTCGGGCATAGCCGTTGCTGATGGAATCCAAAGCCCTGTTGATGGGTCGGAAGATGGCTTTGTGGAACTTACTCTCGTGCGGATTCTTCACCAGGATTCGCGAACACATCATCGGCACCAAGGTCAAAGCACCGCAGGTGGAGACAATCATGATGATGGAGACAATCCAACCTAACTGGCGGAACATCACACCCGTGACGCCTTTGATCATGGTAAGCGGCAGGAACACCGCCAACATGGTCAAGGTGGAGGCGATGACGGAAAGAGAGACCTCCTGGGTGGCATGCACCGCCGCTTCTTTGGGTTTCTCTCCCCTATCGATATGCGTCGTGATGTTCTCCAACACCACGATGGCATCATCCACGACCATACCGATGGCGATGGAGAGTGCCGACATAGAGATGATATTCAAGGTGTTGCCTGTAGCGAAAAGATAAACCAGGGAGGCCAGCAAGGAAATCGGGATGGCCAGCACGATGATGAAGGTAGCGCGCCAGCGACCCAGGAAGACAAACACCACCAGCATCACGAGGATGAAGGTGATGAAGATGGTGCTCTTCAAGCTGTCGATGGTATTAATGATATCGTTTGAGCCATCCACGATGATGGTCACTTTCACATCAGAAGGCAGGGTCTTCTCGATGGATTTAAGTTGTTCCTTGATACCCTTGATGACATTCACCGCATTGGCATCGGTCTGTTTCTGGATGACGATGGTGGCACCTTGCACACCATTGCTATACGACTCCTGTGAACGCTCTTCGGGACCATCCACCACACGGGCCACATCCCTGAGATAGATGGGGGCGTTGTTACGGGAACCCACCACCACCGATTCCATCTCTTGTGCCGAGCCGAACTCTTTCTGCACACGAAGGTTATAGGTATTCGATCCGATGTCAATATAGCCTGCGGGGATGTTCTTGTTCTCGTACATCAAAGTGGACGAGAGGGTCTCGATGGTCAAGCCGTAGGCCTCAAGCTTGTTGGGGTCGACATACACCTGGATCTCACGCTTGGGAGCACCGTTGGCAGAAACGGTACCCACACCGCTCACACGGGCCAAAGGCGTGGTGATACGGTCGTCGATGATCTTCTCCAGGGCAGGCAAGCTCTCCTCGGCGGTGACACTGATCAACATGATGGGCATGTCCTCCGCATTGAACTTGAACAACACGGGATTGGTGGCCCCATCGGGCAGGTAATTGCGCACCACGTCCAGCTTGTCACGCACATTGTTGGTGGCATCTTCGATGTCAATGCCGCTCTCGAACTCCAATGAGATCACGGAGGTGTTCTCTCTCGAAGTGGAAGAAAGGTGTTTCAAGTCGGGCACCGCATTCAGGGTGTTCTCCAAGGTCTTGGTGATATTGGTCTCGATATCTTCGGCACTGGCTCCCGGATAGGAAGTCAACACCATGATGAAGTTGGTCTCCATGTCGGGGAAACGGTTGATGGAGAGGTTAATCAAGGAATAGATACCGAAAATGGCGATGGCGACGAAAACCAACGCCGTCGTCACCGGATTATTGACTGCTGTTCTTTGTAGGCTCATTTTTTTTGAAGTCAGAAGATAGAAGAAAGAAGTAAGAATCAGTTACCTTTCGTTTTCAATTTTTCACTTGGACGGTAACGCCATCTTTGAGTCGAGGTTGGCCTTCTCTGACAATTTTATCGCCTTCGTTGACGCCACTGATGATCTCATACTTGTTACCCAGGCGCTTTCCGATCTCAACAAGTTGGTATTTCACCGTGTTATCAGGTTGTAACACATAGATGAAATGCTCGCCGGAACCCTGCTGCTTGACCACTGCCACATCGGGAACCACGACACGATGGTTGGTGCCAAAAGAGGCGGTGACACGGGCAAACATGCCGGGACGCAAGCGTTGGTCGGTATTCTGGCAGACTACTTCAACCGGGAAAGTATGGGTAGTGGCACTCACTGTAGGATAAATCAGGTTAATCTTCCCTTTGAACCGTTCTTCTGGATAGGCCTCCACCTCAATGTCGAATTCCATGCCTTCATGCACCTGGGTGAAATAGCTCTCTGAGATGTTGATCAGCATCTTTACAGGAGTGATCTGCTGCACCACAAAGATGGGCAGGGCCATCGAATACATGTCGCCCTTGTCGTAGTTGCGTGCCGTGACCACACCGTTGATGGGGCTGCGAAGATAGGTGTTCTCCAACAAGTTGTTATAGGTTTTCTTGGTGATTTCAAGAGAGAGCTTGGCCAGGTCATAATCCGCCTGTGCCACGGCACCTATCTTATAAAGCTCGGTCAGTCGGCCCAGTTCTGTGGAGTCGTTGACATACTGCATCCGGGTCTTGGCGAGGTTTACATCGTCCATCTTGGCCAGCAGCTGTCCCTTACTCACCTTTTGACCCACTTCAGCATTGATGCTGATGATACGGCCTGCGGTTTGCGAAACGATGTTATTCACTGCAAAAGGCTCGATGTTAGAGGTGTAGGTGTTTTCCACATCCACATCCTCGGCTTGAGCTGTAACGACGCTTACCACGGGGGCAGCGGGTGCCGATTGATTGGTTTCCGTTTTCTTAGTCCCACAGGAGGCAAGCAACACAGCTGCCGCGAGGGCGAAGAATGAGATTCTAAAGTATTTCATATAATTATTTATTTTATTTCATTATTATTCTTTTCCAATCAGCTCATCCATAGAGGCTTTAGCGACCATATAATTATAGATAGCTTGAGCTTGAGTCAGCTGTGCCTGTTGCAGAGCTAGCTGTGCATCGTTAAGTTCCACGAGGGTAGCCTTGCCCACTTCATACATCTTCTCGGAGATCTCATAGCTTTTCCTTGCGATTTCGACGGTGGAGTTAGCGGCGAGATAGTTCTTCACGCAGAGGGCGATTTTGTCGTTATAGTTACGAATAGCGATACGGATCTGGCGTTCAGTGTCTTGACGTTGGGTCGCCAGCATGTCGCGGTTGATTTTGCTTTGTTTGATGTTGAACCGTTTTTGGAACCCATCGAAAACCGGGATGTTAAGGCTCACCGCAGCCGTTGAGGAAGGGAACCAGCGCAGTTCGTCATCACCCATTGCGCTGTAGTTGTAGTTGATGTTTGCTGCCAACGTCGGAAGGTATTGTTTCTTTTGCATCCGCAGGGTGGATTGCAGCATCTTGTCCTGGATGTCGAACTGGAGCAAGGAGCTATTGTTTTCGATGTTGTCTTCTCTGACGTAGGGTGTCAACAGTTCGTTGACATAGTCTTTCAGGTCACCCACCACATCGATATCGTTTTGCAGGTCGAGGCCCATGACGGCTTTCAGCTGCCAGGTGGCGAGCAGCACGGCGTTCTCAGCACTTGACACATTTGGTTCAGCGTTCATCACGTTGACTTGGGCGCGTAGTTTCTCCAGTTCGGAGGCTTTACCCACCGTAAAGCGTTGTTCAGTCTTCTCGTAGTTGGCTTGGGCGTTTTCATAGACCTGGGTCATCACGGCGAGTGATTCTTTGGCAAGCAGCACGCCATAGAAGGCTTGTTTCACTTGTGAAATCAGAGACACTCGTGAGGAGCGGGCTTGTTCGACGGCGAGTTCCACGTCGAGGGCTGACAGTTTCAGGCTTTCCCACAGCGAGGCATTGATTAGCGGCATGCTGGCGCTTGCTGAGGCGCTGATATTGTTGTCGCGACCGACTTTGATTTCCATAGGCTGTCCTCCCATATCCATCACCATGACCTGTTTCAGCAGGGTACGTTGGTATGAGCTGGTCACATTGACATTCGGGTAGAGCGAGGCATAGCTACCTTTTTTGGCATAGCCGCTTTTCTCGACGGTCATGTCGGCGATTTTAACGGTGTTGCTTTCTGACAAGGCGATTTCTATGGCTTGGTCCAATGAAATCCGAACAGGTTCCTGAGCCTTGGCGTTATAACATAACAAATTAGTTATCAATAAGATAAATAAAATCCGAAAAGAATGATTACCCATGAGACGATTTCTATATGAAATGAGGTGCAAAGATAGCACTATTTTACTGACATCAAATGGATTTTAACAATAAGATTGGATGGTTTAGGAGGGAAATAGTTCGTTTCGACAGTGTTTCCACACAGCCCATAACATTCCACTGGGCAGCCTGCCGAAACCATGCCGTCCCAACGCGCGCTTAAGGTTTCTCAAGAGAGATTTACTGGGGAAGGCAGAGGCGGAACCCGCTGCCGTCGCCCCCGTAGTCGGGGTCGCTGCCGTTCCGGTACGACATTCAACGGAATCTCGCGTTGAGATTCCAATACCACCTTTAACAAATGATCCTTTTAATTACGACCACTCATCCAATTCCAGCCAACGCAGTTCTTTCTCATCCAACAAATCATTGATTTCTTGAATCCGGTTTCCCATCTGCTGTAGTTTTTGATAGTCGGTTTCGGTGTTCATGGTTTCGCTGAGGGTGGCTTTTTCTTTCTCCAGCGCTTCGATGTCGGCGGTCAGCTGGGCATACTCGCGTTCTTCTTTAAAGGAGCGTTTGGTCTTCTCACGGACGCGTTTCGGTTCTTCCTCTTTGGCAACCGACTTCTGAGCCTGCTGAACCAGCCGTTGCTCAGCTTCTTTTTGGTCAAGGTAGTCTTTATACTGCGAATAGTTTCCCATGAACCCTTTCACCTTGCCATCACCTTGAAAGACAAACAGCTGATCCACAACTTCATCCATGAAATAGCGGTCGTGAGAAACCACGAGAAGGCAACCTTTGTAAGCTTTGAGGAAGTCTTCCAGCTTCTGTAGCGTAAGAAGGTCAAGGTCGTTGGTGGGCTCGTCGAGGATGAGGAAGTTGGGGTTGGAGACCAGCACAGTCAGCAGATAAAGCCTGCGTTTCTCACCGCCTGAGAGCAGTGAGATAGGCTGCCGTTGCATCTTGTGCGGGAACATGAAATGGGCCAGCAGCTGGTCGGCGGTGTACAGCTGGTCCTTGCCATAGTCGAGCACCTCGGCGATGTCGCGGATGGCATCGATGACGGTCTTGTCCTCGTCAAACTTAATGCCTTCCTGACGATAGTAGCCGTATGTGACTGTATCACCCACGATGATCTTACCGTGGTCGGGCGCGATGCTCCGTGTAATCAAGTTAAGGAAGGAGGACTTCCCCACCCCGTTCTTTCCAATCAGCCCGATGCGTTCGCCGCGTTTGAAGACGTAGTCGAAGTCCTTCAGCACGGTGGTCTCGCCGTATTGTTTGGTGACGTTGTACATCTCGAGGATCTTACCCCCAAGGCGTTGCGCTTGAAGTCCAAACTGGAGCGACTCCTCTTGTTCCTGGTATCTCGCCTTGTCTTTCAGCTCATAGAAGGCGTCGATACGGCTCTTCGACTTACCGGTACGGGCTTGCGGGGTGGCGCGGATCCACTCCAGTTCACGACGCAGCTGGGTGGCCGCTTTTTCCGCCGTGGCGCGTTTCACCTCTTCCCTTTCGCGGCTCTTCCTCACATAATAGTCGAAGTTGCCATAATGGGTGTACATCACGCTTTGATACAACTCAAAAATCTTGTTGCACACACGGTCGAGGAAATAACGGTCGTGCGTCACCATGAGGAGGGTGACGCTCGACTGGGAGAGGTATTTCTCCAGCCATTCCACCATCTCCACGTCGAGGTGGTTGGTAGGCTCGTCGAGGATGAGCAAGTCGGGGTCGTCGAGCAGCACCATGGCGAGGGCGAGGCGTTTCACCTGGCCGCCAGAGAGGTTGCCGATACGCTGTTGAAGGTCAGTCAACTCGAAACGGGTGAGCATCTGGGTGAGTCGCTGTTCATACGACCAAGCCTCCATGGCATCCATCTCGGAGATGGCAAGCTCCAAGGCGCTTTTGGTGGCTTTGTTGGTCTCGTCGGTATGTTCACGAAGGGCTTTCTCGTAACGACCCACCACACGCATCAGCTCCACATGACCTGCGGCGACGACATCCTGGATGGTAAGATCCGGGTCATAATGAGGCAACTGCTCAAGATACCCCACCCGGATGTCGTTGGCAAAGGTCACGGTGCCAGTGTCCATCGACTCCTTGCCCACGATGATCTTAAGCATCGTCGATTTGCCTGAGCCATTGGAGGCAATCAGCGCGGTCTTGTCACCCTTCTCGATGCCGAAGGTGACATCGGAGAACAAAGTCTTGATGCCGTAGGATTTGGAGATGCCGTCAACGCTGAGGTAATTCATCACTTACGGGGAGCGACGCTGAATTTATAGACGCAAGTATGCTTATAGGTCTGGCCAGGATTCAGCACAGGTTTCATGGCGAAGTTCTCTTGGTTGATGGCATCCGGGAAGTTCTGCGTCTCCAAGGCGACAGCGCCACGATAGAGGTGCTTTCCATATTTCCCACTGACTTTTCCATCGAAGAAGTTTCCACTATAGAACTGTAGTCCCATTTGGTCGGTAAAGACCTCCACTTGACGGCGGCTCTTAGGCTCGAACAAGGTGGCGGCATATTCCACATGGTTGGTGTTCTGACGGCTGATAATCCAGTTGTGGTCGTATCCATGGCCGTAGGCGATCTGGATGTCGTTCGACTGGATGCTGTCGCCGATGGCATGCATCTTCAGGAAGTCGAAAGGCGTCTTCTTGACGGAGATGAACTTACCGTCAGGAATCAGCGTGGAGTCCACTGAGAGAGCCCACTTTGAGTTGATTTGCAGCTGATGACTCAAAATGTCGTAGCCTTCCCCTCTCAAGTTAAAGAAAGTATGGTTGGAGAGGTTGCACAGCGTGGGTTTGTCGGTAGTGGCTTTATAGTCGATACGGAACTCATTCTGGCTAGTCAGGGTATATGTCATGGTGATGTCGAGGTTTCCGGGAAATCCGTCCTGACCATCGGGGAGCAACACATGCATCACCATGCAGCTGTCGTTGGCCGACATCACATCCCACACCACACGATCGGTGCCCAGGGCGCCTCCATGCAAGGTGTTGTCGCCATCATTCTTCACTAAAGAATAGACCGTGTCGTTAAGGGCAAAAGAGGCATGAGCGATACGGTTGGCACAACGGCCCACCACGGCGCCGAGGTAACGTTCCCCTGGATTGTCGAGGTATTTGTCGATATGGTCGTAACCCAAGGTGATATCCTCGTAACTACCCCGTTTGTCAGGGGTCCACAATGCTACCACACGACCGCCGTAGTTAGTGACCTGCATGGTGACATCGCCGTTTTTCAGGGTATAGAGCGACACCTGTTTCCCATCCACTTCCTTGTTAAAATTGGCAGCATCGATGAGCTGCACCTGTTTCTTTCCACAGCCCACCATCGTCAGCAGAAGGCAGGCAAAAACCAGCATTTTTTTCATTTGAATTGAATTTTGAGGTGCAAAAATAGTGTTTTTGCGCGAACTATCTTTCAAAAAACTAGAATATGTCACTGCACGCGGCTAACCCCTTGATAGGAGACCGTTTTCCGTTTCTTCAGAAACTGGATCACCATCTCCTCAGAAGTCATGAACTGGCTCTCGCCCTCATCGAGGCTCTCGAACCGCACGGTTGAAGCCATGAAGCTGTTCATGGCGACGGTATAGGTGGCATCGGGTGAGAATCTACCACGGTTCAAGGTGATACTCACTGATTTAGGATAGCCATCAGCAGCGGCGTTCACCGTATAACGCATCCCTGAAACATACGAGGGATAACGTCCGTTCTTTTTATAACTCTCCATGATGAAACGCTCGACCTGCTTTCCCTTCATGGTATAGACCACAATCTCATTGTTAAAAGGATCGACGCTATAGACATCTTTGACCGTGATGGGGCCTTTCTTAAGCCGGTCAGCCCGCAATCCACCCGTATTGACGAAGGCGAAGTCAGCCTTGGTGGCCTCGCAAATCGCATCGGTAACCATGCAACCCAGCTCCTCACGGTTTTGGAAGGGTGTGACCGCAGTGGCCAAGACTTCGTTGAAATTCGCATCGTTGTTGAACTCATCGAGCATGGCTTTCACCTCGGGGTTTTTCTTCCTGAAGTTTTTGACATCCAAGGTCTTAGCCTCCACGTCAACCACCTGTCCATGCTTCACCGTGAAGAGGATCAGCGTGGCGTTTTTCAAGCTGGACCCCGCCTGTGTGACCATCACCCCGTTGTGTTTCTGAGGATATTCCACCAAGGTATGGCTATGGCCACCGATAATCGCATCGAAGGACGGAAACTGCTGCGCGACTTCGATATCCTCCTCATACCCCAGATGGGAAAGCAAGATAAACACATCACTTTGGTCTTTGAGATACAGATAGTTAGGGATGACTTCCTCGGCACGTTTAAAGCTCACCTGGTCGAAAAGCATGGGATGCGCCCCCGGGATGCCATTGGCACGCACTTCCACCACACCCACCACAGCGACTTTCAGGCCTTGACAAGTGAGAATCTCGAAAGGCTTCACGTCGAGTCTCACCGTCTCGGGCACCATGATGTTCGCGCAAAGATACGGGAAACGCGCGTCTTCGATATTCCGCTGCAAGGCTGGGATCCCCCCATCAAACTCATGGTTGCCCACGGTGCAGAGGTCGAATCCCACCTTATTCATTAATGCGATCATGGGATAGCTCACCGGATCATACTGGTCATTGATGGGATTGCCCGTTCTGTTGTCGCCCGCTGAGAACACGAGCAAGTCGGGATAGACCCCACGCAAGCTGTCGGCCAAAGCCGCAAACTGAGGCATCAGGTCAACGGCTGAGTGCATGTCGTTGACTGACAGCACAGCCACGACACCATCCTTCCCTTCTTCAACAGGAGATTCCGCGACATCCTGTGACGTGTTAAACAACCTGCTCACTCCATAAAGAAAGAGGGCGATGAGGACAATCCAGAGAAAAAATCGTTTCATTTTGTAGAATTTTTTTGCAAAAATACATTTTTTTCAGATTTAATAGTACTTTTGCAACAATGAAAAAAATATTTGAGCGAAGAACGAGCTGGAAAGTGGTGGTCACCTACCTTTTTGTCATCGTGTTATGCGGTGCCATGTTCTATTATATTTACAAGATACAAGGGTCCATCCAGAACCAGAAGGTCAACGTGAGCGTACAGAACAGGGCCTTGGACCTCACCAACCGGTTCACCCAGCTTGTGCATGAGGCACAGTCGGAAGCCAACCTCTTCGCGTTCACCGACAACTCGAAGCACTTGAAACGTTTCGGGCAAATTAACAATGAGATCAGCCAATGCGCCGACTCCTTGATGTTGCTGCTGCCCTCCAAAGAAAACAAGCACCGGATCCAGGAAGTGGAGCGTTTGATTTTAAGGAAAGGCCAGATCAGCTATGTCCTCTCCCGTCAGTTCTCCTATTTCGACCCATTTGCCGAGATCGATGCCAAGCTGCAATCCTACACCCCAAAACAAGGCAGCTTAACCACCATCACGAGCATCACAAAAAGCGACACCATCATCCATAACCAAGAGAAAAAAAGCCTTTGGAGACGCATCGGCGAGGTGTTCAACCCTTCAGAAGCCGACAGTATTGTGCAGGTGAGCAACCATACCGTTGACACCACCCTGATGGTGGAAAACGACTCCATCAACATCCTCGAGGACCTGAAACAGCTCTCGGAAAAAGCGCGCATCGAATACAAACAACGCATCAAGGAATACGAGAAGAAAACGGCGGAACTCATCACCGACGACAACCATCTCTCCGA
>JAEEGH010019750.1_pt1 | contig 14102 bp, 9 predicted proteins | sample 9134181 | NCBI WGS metagenome assembly JAEEGH01 (sample SAMN16246544, study PRJNA631951) | gut metagenome | biome: gut microbiome; feature: rumen; material: DP-attached | host: Bos | place: Iran: Karaj | collected 2018-10 | reverse complement strand
TAAGTTAACAAACTTACTTTCTTATATTTACTGAAATCAAACTCAAAATTCAATGTACAATAGTCCCAGCACAACAACAAGTTTTTGCTTGACGAAAAATTTTTGAATTGGTTATCATCACATCCCCAACCGGTTAAAAACACAACCAAATCGTTACTGTTGTTTTGTATAAGTTTTGTTTTCATGTTTTTAAAGTCCCGACAATAAAAATCTTAGCAGTCCGCCGAATAAAACGGCATAAGTCGTTATCGCTATAAAAACTATTGAAGCAATTTTTATTCCATGCTCCTTTATTACCATCAAACTTTGTGCAAGACAAGGAACAAACAATGTTATAACTACCGCACTAACCAAAATTTGTGTTCCCGACAAAAGTCCGTCTTGTGCCAAAGTATAAATTCCGGATGCTCCGTAATCTCTTCTTAAAAAGCCCATAATAAATGTGCTTGTTGTTTCTACAGGCAACCCTAAAAATTTTACCACTATCGGAGAAAACCATTTTTCAAGTGTTGTAAGCAAATGAATTTTGTCCATAAAAAACAAGCCGACCGTAGCCAAAATAAATAAAGGAACAACCTCTTTCATGTACCAAACAAGTCTCATTTTCACTTTAGATAAAATGTTTATTACGGATGGTATTCTCATTTTTGGAATTTCTATAATAAAGTTTGTAGACTCGCCTTTAACATAAAAATCTAAAACCTTTCCTACCAGGAAAAGTGAAAACAATATACACAATAACCAGACTATTGTCGCTTTATAGGATACCGACGATAACATTGCAAGAATAATTCCCAATTGTGCCGAACACGGTATTGAAAGCGATAACAAAATTACAACTATCATCCTTTCTTTTTTTGTTTCGAGTATTCTTGAACTTAACACCGCCATAGTTCCGCATCCCACCCCCAACACCATAGGAAGAACGGCTTTTCCGTTTAAACCTACAAGCGAAAACAATCTGTTAAGTATTACCGATAATCTCGGTAAATAACCGGAATCTTCCAATATCCCGAAAAAAGAAAAGAATGCAATAACTATAGGGAATATTATTGCAAAAGCGTACGGTATTGCCATTGTAAAAATTCCGTACTGACCGACAAACAGATCTTTTATGAAATTTACAACCGGTCCGGTTCCAAGATAATCGAAACAATTTGCAACAAACGGATTTATCAATTCTTCAAACACTTTTGTTTGTATCCAATCTACAACAAAACCCGCAACAAACACTCCGATAAATTCGTACATTATAAAAATGATGAACAACATTATTATCGTTCCCCAAAAGGGTTGCAAACAAATGTTGCCAATCTTTTCCATAATACTTTTATGTTTCCTGTGTTTTATTGTTTTTACTTTAGAAACAATATTTAATATTGTTTCGTTGTTATCATGAAATATTTGTGCGGCAAACATTTTGTATTCATCTTTAACAGTATCAGATACCAACTTAAAAACTTTCTCCTGCAACTTTTGCGGGACATACTGTTTAATATCTCTATCACCGGACAACAAATATACCGATAATACTTTTGATATCGAAGATTTATCTTTTAAAATATTTTCCACCGTTAAAATATCTTTATTGTTTTTATATTCGATGTTTAAGTTACTTACTGTTGCTTGAGGAATGATTTTTAAAATATCGCTTACACCGTCACCGGTTGTTGCCGTACAACAGGTTATCGGAACACCTAAAATTTCAGTTAGCTTTTTTACATTTATTCTGATTCCGGACTGAATAGCTTCATCCCGCATATTTAAAACCAATACCATAGGAATTTTGAACAATGCAAGTTCACAGAACAAGTGTAACGACCTTTCAATATTTTTCATATCGCAAACTTGCACTATAATGTTAGGTTTTTCTTTTATTATTAAATCTCTTGTAACCTGCTCGTCTTCCGATAACGGCATTAGAGAGTATGTGCCGGGAGTATCAACAACTTGGTATTGCTCGTTACCTATTGTAATATTTCCTCTTGTAACATCAACCGTGGTACCTGCATAATTCGAAACAACAGCATACTGACCTGTAAGTTTATTAAATATTACGGATTTGCCGACATTAGGATTACCGACAAATGCTATCAACTTTGACATTTATTATTTACCTTCTTTGATAAATATTTATTCATGCATAATATACCGATATATTTTATCATTTTAATACAAAATATTAAAAAATTTTTATTGACAACATTGTTTTAAAGGGTTATTATCATATTAATATTATTTTAGGAGAAAAAATATGTTTAATTTTAAAAGTTTTGCTGTTTTTGTTGTAGCATCTTTTTTAACGGTTCCTGCGATTTTTGCACAAAGCGGAGTTGTAACAAAAGATCCGTCGGGCGGATATGTTTATGAAACAACCATAAGTTCACTTGTTGACCAAAGAGTATATGAAGAAATCAAGCTTATAAACAATTCTTCACTTGCTTTATCACATGTAACTTGCACAATTACAATCAACGGAAAAACTCATGACATGAGACCTATGCCGGTATTAAAGCTGGGAGATTCCGAAGGATTTGACGGATACTTCGAAGATGATATGAACAGAGAATTTCCAAGATATTTCGGAAAAGACGGAAAATTTTCAAGAAAAAACAACAATGTGGTTAGATTTACTTTTAATTTCAGAGGTCACAACGACGATGTGGAAATAACGGATGTTTATTTCGGGGAAGAAGATTTATGTTTTGTAGTTACAGATGCAGCTTATGATTCTTCCGTGGCAGAACCAACTCCGGCACCTATACCTGCACCGAAACCCGTACCCGTAAAAAAAGAAATTAAAAAAGCTGTTCCGGCGGCACAACCTCAACAAGTACAAAGTCAACCGGCATCAAATAACGGTGACAGTATGATTGTTATAGACGGAAAAACTTATATACTTCACGACGGAAAAGCATATCTGTTTCAATAATTAATAACATAAAAAAGGCACACTTGATTTTATAATCGGGTGTGCTTTTTTTATTTTGAAAATTTTTATTTTATTTCTTTAATTCTTTAATGATTCCCGCAGATACGGTTGTCGTAATTCCGCCTCTGATTTTAAACACAAGTTCAACATATATTTGTTTCGGTTTTAACAGTTCTTTAATATCTTTCATAATACTGTTTACTACGGATTCGTGAACCATACCTACCATTCTGTAAGATTGTAAATACATTTTTAAAGATTTCAGTTCAACAACAACTTTGTTGGGAACATACTGAATTTTTAAGTGGGCAAAATCCGGAAGCCCCGTCCACGGACAAAGGCAGGTAAATTCATCCGTTTCTATACAAACATTTATGTTGTTACCTGCATATTGGTACGGCATTGCCTGTAGCAATTGTTTTGATACTTTATTAAATTCCGGCATATTTTTCATTTTTTTCTCCCGTAATATTATTGAAATCATTTTATCATTTATTAATAAAAAAAATAAGCCCTATTTTTATAATAGAGCCTATTTCCGTAAATCAGTTATAAATTATATTTCTTTAGCTTTTTTAAAGAATGTGCTGTAAGATATTTGTATACCGGTATACCAGTTATCCGCTACACAATTAAAATGTTGTGCCGATGCACAATAATAATTAACAAACGGAGCTATTGCAATATTGTTCCACAATTTTACATCAAGTCTCAATTCCGCTTCTATTTCATAATCTAAATCACTGATTCTTTCTTCACTGTAAGTTTGATAATCTCTGTAATAAGACCAAGCTACAAATTTTACACCTTCTCTTATTTCCGCTTCTGCTCTAAAACCTGCTTCAAAAGCGGTATTTGTGGATTCCGGAGTATATGTAAAATCTCTTTCAAATACATAAGCCGCATACAATTCTTTCAAATATTTTCCTTCAAAAAGTTTTGCACCGACTTTACCTCTAAGAACCTGTTTCCTGTTGTCTCTTTCTTTATGTCCGTCTATTTCTATTTCCGCAGGTTCAAATTCGGTTTCGTAACCTATATTTGCAAAAGGACCGGCTTCAAAACCGCCTAAAAAATCTTCTTCAACTTTCCATAACCTGTAAGTTAAGTCTGTCGTTAAAGTGATTTTGTCGGCATTTTCGGTAACCACTTCTTCTTTATCTACAGGTCTTATTGATGTTTTTCCGTATTCCATAAACAAATTGTTTGTCCATAACAATTTAGGTGCAAAATATTTTGCATCAAAATCCAACTTACCCTGAACTGCTGTTTGAGAATCGGTTGTTAATCTTGCATTTGTAAATGTCGGTGAAGAATTATGAACTTCGGTACTTGTAATACTAACCGCCAACTGTTTTAATTCCAACTCCCAACCGTCTTTTGTTCCTGCAAAAACCGTTGTTGAAAACAACAAAACCAATGCTGCCGCCAATAAAGATAATTTTTTCATACATACTCCTAAAATAAAATTTTTTGTTATTATATCATTTCCTCAAATTTTTTACTTTATAAAAAATTTCTAATCTTCTTCCCGTTCTTCGAGTTGAGCTTCTTCATATCTTTCATTTCTTGCTGTCCTTTTTCTGTCTAAAGCGTTAAGAATTTTTTTCCTTAATCTTAATGCCGTAGGTGTAATTTCCACAAGTTCATCGGGAGCAATATATTCAACAGATTGTTCCAAACTCATAACTCTGTGCGGTGTTAAGGTCAATGCTTCATCGGCAGCTTTACTTCTCATGTTTGTAAGTTTTTTAGGTTTGCACGGATTAACTACAAGATCTCTTTCTCTGGAATTTTGGCCGACTATCATACCTTCGTAAACTTCTTCACCGGGACCTACAAACATTTCTCCGCCGTCTTCCAAATTATGTAAAGCATAAGCTGTAGTTTTTCCCGGAGCCATGGCAATAAATACTCCGTTACCTCTTAACGAAGAAATATCTGCTTTCGGTAAATATCCGTGAAAGCTGTGATGCATTATTCCGGTACCTTTTGTTGCCGTTAAAAATTCGTTCTTAAATCCTATCAAGGCTCTTGACGGAATAATATATTCCAATCTCAAATGATCCTTACCCTCGCTTACCATATTTTCAAGCTGTGCACTTCTTTTACCTATAAGTTCAAAAACTACTCCCTGAAAATCCGAATCTATATCAAGAATAAGATATTCCATAGGTTCACACATTTTCCCGTCAACTTCTTTAAAAATAACTTCCGGACTTGATACCGCAAGTTCAAATCCTTCTCTTCTCATATTTTCTATAAGAACGGTTAAATGCAGTTCTCCCCTGCCTGAAACTTTAAATCTGCCCTCACCTTCAAGTTCTTCAACTTTTAAGCCGACATTTGTTTGAGCTTCTTTTTCAAGTCTTGCTTTTAAGTGTCTTGATGTTAAAAATTTACCTTCTCTGCCTGCAAAAGGCGAATCGTTAACTAAAAAGTCCATAGATATTGTCGGCTCGTCTATAGCTAACGGTTCAAGCGGTAAAGGATGTTCCAACTCACAAACCGTATCACCTACTTTTAACCCTTCAAGACCGGATATGGAAACAATATCACCTGCAGACGCTTCTTCAACTTCAACTTTTGCAAGGCCTAAAAACTTTTCTATTTTCACGGCTTTAGCTTGAGTTGAACCGTCTTTATTTACAAGAAGAACCGTTTGACCTTTTTTAATTGAGCCGTTCAATATTCTGCCTATACCGACTCTTCCCAAAAAGTTGTTATAATCTATCATCGTTATTTGCATTTGAAGATGTTTATCTATATCGGCTTCCGGTGCCGGAACATATTTTATTATACCGTCAAGTAACGGAGAAACATCCGTTCCTTTTTTATCTATTTTTGTACTTGCCCAACCTTCCCTGCCGGAAGCATAAAATATAGGAAAATCAAGTTGTCTGTCGGTAGCACCGAGTTTCATAAACAGTTCAAATATATCATCGATTGCTTTACTGGCATTGGCTTGCGGTTTATCCATTTTGTTTATAACAACTATGGGATTTAAACCGAGTTCAAGAGCTTTTCTTAAAACAAATCTTGTTTGCGGCATAGGCCCTTCGGCCGCATCCACCATAAGAATTGCACTATCCACCATTTTCAATACTCTTTCAACTTCGCTGCCGAAATCGGCATGTCCCGGAGTATCTACTATGTTTATGGTATGATCTTTATATTTTATTGAAGTACACTTTGCAAGGATTGTAATACCTCTTTCTCTTTCAATAGGATCGGAATCCAAAACCGTATCTTGAACTTCATCTTCTTTAACGGTCCACTCGCCTGCAACCTTTAACATTGAATCTACTATTGTTGTTTTGCCATGGTCAACATGGGCTATTATTGCTACATTTCTGATATCTTCTCTTATTCCCATAACTATATGTCCTTCTTTTATTTATGTATTATATATTATACATTACAAATTATTTTACATATTTTACAATTCATTATGCTTTTTTTGAGGTTTTAATGCATGGAGAAAAGATGTATGAAAACCTGCAACTTATTTCTCTTTTCTTCTTTCTTTTTCTGTTGTCGTTTCTATACTTCTACAGTTACAAACTTCCATTCCTCAAGTTTTCGCAAAGTGAAAATTTCTAGCTAAACAACTCCAAAGCTTTCTGGCCAAGGGTAACATAATCAACTTTACCGTTACCCATAATAATCATTTCTTCCAATACTTTTATCTTTTTAGGAACAAACAAATCGCTTGATCCCTGAGCTTTAAAAGCCGCACTTATTTCACCAAAAGTTGTGTTAGGTCTTGTAGTAAACAGTATTAACTGTTCACCTTTCTTTTCATCAGGTATTGTAACAACCGCATGCTGATAAGTAGGCCATAAAGCCGTTATCATTTCTTCTACGGCAGTTAACGAAACCATTTCGCCTGCAATTTTTGCAAACCTTTTTGCTCTGCCTTTTATAGTTATAAAGTTATCTTTATCCACCGAAACAATATCTCCGGTATCGTACCAACCGTCTTCCAAAGGTTGTATTACTCCCGGATTATCACTCTTTATATAACCCAACATTACATTTCTGCCTTTAACTACCAACTTTTTACCGTCTTTTATGCCCGGCACATCATCTAATCTCATCTGTATTCCCGGGAAAATTCTGCCTACGGAACCTTTTTTATGATACATAGCTGTGTTTACGGAAAGAACAGGAGCGGTTTCTGTTGCGCCGTAACCTTCCAAAAGATTTATACCGAAATTCGTGAACAAACTTTTCGCGGTTTCCGCTTTTGCTCTTTCGGCACCTACAACAGCAAGTCTTATTGAATAAAAATCGTAAGCATGAGCATTTTTACCGTACCCGCTAAAGAAAGTAGGTGTGGTAAATGTAATTGTTGAGTTTGTATCGTAAATAAGTTCAGGAATAATTTTATAATGTAACGGTGTAGGATAAAAGAACACTTTTATACAGCTTGTTATAGGAAGTATCATACCGCAAGTAAAACCGAAAGAGTGAAATATCGGTAATGCCATAAAAAATCTGTCTTGAGTGTCAAAAAATAAAACTGCTCTTATCTGGTTCAAGTTTGCTTGAATGTTCCTGTGACTTAAAGCAACTCCTTTGGGAACGCCTTCGGAGCCGCTGGTAAAAAGAATTACCGCAGGATCTTCTACCGACACATCACCTTTAATTTTGTTGTAATAATGTTTCGGGAAGAAAGAAGCAAAAAGACCTGTAAGTTTTTCTTTTAAAGTTATTTCTTTTTTCAAATCTTCAAGATATATTATTTGAAGACCTTCGTCTTCCATTGTTTTTATAAGATCCGTAAAACCGCCTTTTATAACAAACTGTTTTGAAGTGTAAACGGTTTTAATCGCAGCGGTTTTGCAACAGGAAATCATATTTTTTGTTCCGGTGGAAAAGTTTAACATACAAGGAACAATATTGTATGCCTGCATACCGAAAACCGCAACTACGGATGCTGCGGCATTTGGCATTAAGAAACCCACCTTTTCTTTTTGTTCGCTGTGTTTTGTAAATTGTTTACCTAAAACGAATGCTGCAGTCAGAAGTTGCCCGTAATTTAAAGGTTTTCTTGCTATATCTTCTACAATCTTCATCCTTCTTCCGACAAAATTCTTTGCTTCAATTAAAGATTCAAACAAAGTTTTGTCGTCGGTTGCAGAATAATATTTAGCATTTGTCATTATATCAAAAAGTTGTTTTGTGATTTCTTTTTTTCTTTCTTCGCCTTTTAATTCTTTATCTATATTCAGCGTTGTAGGCTTAAAAACATTTAATACAACTTTTGTTCTCGGTCTTATTTTAACTTTGTTTCTGTAATACGAAAAAATTGTATATTGAGTACCATCAATATATATAGGAACTATCTGTGCATTTGTTTTATCTGCAATCATTGCAGGTCCCGGATAAATTTTCATCATGCTTCCGGTGGATGTAACTCTACCTTCGGGGTAAATAACTATTTTGTGTCCGTTATTTATTTCCCTTATCATAGATTTTACAGCCATCGGATTGTTCGGCTCTATTTGAAAAAATTTAGCAATATTTAATAAAGGTTTTACATACCACTTTTTTGCTATTATCGGGTTTATTGTAAAACATAACTTTTCGGGAATAAATGCCCATAACAAAATTGCATCTATAAAAGAGTTATGATTTGCGACAAACAAAACTTTTCCCTGCAAATCTTTTATATTCTCTAACCCTTTTACTTGAACTCTTAAGAAAAATTTAGATAGAGCTATTATTAACTTTTTATTAAACAGAATTTTTACTAATGTATTTATCATTTGTTAAGTTCCTTAAATATTTCGTGTAACTTTGTATAATCGGTAGCACCTGTTCCTATTATAGGAATTTTTTCTACAACGACTATTTTATCCGGCAGAACAAAATTTTCTATCTTTTGTTCTTGTGCAAATTTTTGTAAATCACCTAAATCCGCATCTTGTTTGGTAGTAAAAACTACTATTTCTTTTTTTCTGTTATTTTGAACGGCAAGTACGGCAGATTTATGTTCTTTCCAAATATTAGATATATTAAATTCAAGTTCGGTTAAAGATATACTTTCTCCGTCAACTTTAGTAAATCTTTTGGATTTACCTTTCATAAACACAAATCCGTCTCTGTCTATTTCAACGATATCTCCGGTATCAAACCATTCACCGTTTTCTTTTTTGGAAATAAGCTGTTTATTTTCTATATAACAATTTGCTATATTAGGCCCTTTTACAAGCAAATGACTTGAACCTACAAAAGCCGTCGTAGATTCCAGTTTACATTCTACGGAAGGTAATAGTCTTCCCACGCTGTACTCTTTAAAATACATCGGAGTATTTATGGATATCGTTGAAGCTGTTTCGGTTGTCCCGTAAGCTTCAAAAATTCTTTTACCGAAATTATCTTCCCAAATTTGTATTGTTTCTTCTTTAAGTTTTTCTATTCCCGCGATAACATACCTTATTGCATAAAAATCGTACGGATGAGCATTTTTGGCATAACCGCTGAGAAAAGTGTCCGTTCCCAACAAAACCGTAGAATCGGTATCATATACAAGCTCCGATACCATTTTATAATGTAACGGCGAATGATATTCAAATACCTTTATTCCTCTAAGTAACGGTAAAAGTGTTCCGGCAACAAGTCCCAAAGAAGAAAATATCGGCATTGCATTAAAGAAACTGTCTAAAATACCGAAATCCATAACACTTGAAAGTTGTGCTCTTGAAGCTTGTATGTTTTTATGTGATAATACAACCGCTTTACTTTTGCCTTTAAATGCGGATGTAAAAAGTATAACTGCCGGCGCAAACACATCAAATGTGGAACATATATTTTTATAGTATATTCTGGGGAAATGAGATTTTAGATATGCGGACATTTTATTAAACATCGTAAAACTGTCCTTAATATCTTCAGCATAAATAACTTTTATTCCGTTTTCTTTTAAAGCTTCCGTCAAATTGTTTAAATTTGAAGCCTTTATAAACCGCTTGGATGTATAAACTTTTGTTATGCCTACATTTTTTAAATTGTAAAGTATATTTTCAATACTGTCGGTAAAATTTATCATTGCCGGAATTCTGTTTAAAGCAGACAATGCAAAAAATATTTCTATCATTGTTTTAGTATTTGCCGCAATAATTCCGACATACTCTTTATTTTCCGTTTGCTTGCTTATTTTATGTGTAAAAGCAAAAACGGCGCCTAAGAAATCGCCGAGGTTTATCGGTTGTCTGTTAATATCTTCCAATATTTTTTTTCTTCTTCCGACCAAGGATAAACTGTCAATTAAAGACTCAAACAAAGTTTTGTCGGAAAAATTACTCGCAAATTTCATTTCGCACATAATATCATAAAGTTTTGTAATTGCAATGTTTCTTCTTCTAGAATCCGACAGGGATTGATTTACATTAAGTTTTCTCGGAGGTAAAATAGTAAGTTTAATTTTTCTTTGTCTTTTAATTTTAGATTTTGCTCCGAAATATGAAAAATCGGAATATTGTATTCCTTCAATACATATAGGCAAAATATCGGCATCGCTTTTATCTGCGATAACGGCAGGTCCCGGATAAACTTTCATGAGTCCGCCGGTAGTAGTAATTCTTCCTTCCGGAAATATTACAACCATTCCGCCTTTTTTTATCTCGTCAATTATCGATTTAACGACCATAACATTGGTATTATCTACAGGGAAATATTTTATTATTTTCAGCAGCGGTTTCATCCAAAACTTGTTTATAACATCACTGTTTATTGCAAAAGAAAGTTTTTCCCCGAATGTAACGGAAAGAATTATACCGTCTATTAACGAAGTATGGTTTGCAATAATTAAAGTTCCGCCTTTACATTTTTCAAAATTTTCAATTCCTACAACTTCTATTTTGTATAAAATATCTATAATTCTTTTGACTATTATTCTTAACAAGTGTGCAGGTAAAATTGTGCAAATATATATTGCAGCAACCACATTAAACAAAGCTATTAATGTTAACACTGCAGGAAAAGCAAGTCCCATTTTTATAAATATAAAACAAACCGAACAACCTGCTATCATAAACAAAACATTAACAACGGCATTTGTAGCAAAAACTCTTGCTCTTATTTTTCTGTTAGCCAAAACCTGTAACATGGTTATTAAAGGAACAATATAAAGACCTGCAAACAACGAATATGCAAAAACATCTATTATTATTCTTATACCCGACAAAGTCGAAAGGAAATCGGATAAAGCTATATTTGTTGTAAGTGCAACATGTGCATAGTTTGCGCTAAACGACAAATCCACAATAAAAACAGTCATAAGAACTACGGAAATAGGAACATATTTTATTGATATTTCTTTCTTTAACAAAAGACAAGAAAGTAATGCTCCGACAAAAACTCCGGAAGTAAGAAGAAGCGCCAAGAAAATATATAAATCCTGTTGACCTTTTAAAACGATTTCGGCAAAATTCGGTATTTGATAAACCAAAACCACGCCTACAAACCAAAACCACGATATTCCCAAAATACACATATAAATATCTTTTGTGTATTTTAAATATGACATATTCTTAAATGTTGTTTTGATAAAATTTTTTGATATATCGAACTTTTGTGTGTTTGTTTTTAGTTCCGGTATAAACAGTGCCGCTGTCAATCCTATAACCGCAACAGTCAAATATATAAGAAACAACCAACTTTTATCTATGGAATATACCAAAATACCGCAAATGTTTCCTAAAAGCATGGAAATGTATGTTCCCGCTTGAACAATGGAGTTGCCGGCAACAAGTTGTTCATGTTCCAACAGTTCCGGAACGGCACTATATTTTACCGGAGAAAAAAATGCTGACAGTATTCCCGAGATGAAAAGAACTATTAAAAGTACCGTAACGCTGTGAACCAAAAAACCTGCTATTCCTATAAAAGCTAACAACAACTGAGCCAACTTAACTATTCTTATAACAATATCTTTTCTGTATCTGTCTGCAATTTCACCGGCCGTTGCCGAAAAAAGAAGAGACGGAACCATAAATACAGCTATCAAAAAAGAAGCAAAAAAGTATTTTGCTCCGGTTGATAAAGATGTTGGTCCCAACATTATATATGTAGCTAAAGCTATTCTAAAAAAGTGGTCATTAAAAACGCCCAAAAACTGAGATATACAAAAAGCAAAATATCCTTTATTAAAAAATACTTTTATTAAATTTTTCATATAATTCTAATCCAAAATTTTAAAATATAACAGTCTTATAATTTTATAAAAATACCCGAACACAAATCAAGAAAAAAAAGGCTGAATTTTTATCTAAATTTTATATAATAGTTTATTATGAAAAAGAAAATTGTTTTAATAAGCGATTTTGACGGAACAATTTCAAAAAAAGATTTTTTCTATATGGTAATAGATAACCTTTTAAAAGATAAAAAAGATGCTCTTGCACCCTGGAACGATTATCTTAACGGGAAAATAAAACATATAGATGCTTTGACGGGAATTTTTTCTCAAATACATTTAACTCAAAATGAGTTGGACAAATTTATTTCCACAATAGAAATAGATCCTTATTTTTATGATGCTGCACAATATTGCATGGAAAAAAATATTCCTTTTTATATTTGCAGTGCGGGAACAAATTATTACATAAAAAAAAGAATTTCCGATGAATTGTTAAAATATAATATTATTTTAATTTCAAATGATGCCGTTTATTCTCAAGAAGAAGGAATGAAACTTATTGCTCCGGCAAAAACTTCACCTTATTATAATTCAAATACGGGAGTATCCAAACAAGCAATAGTCCAAAAATTGAAAGATGACGGTTTTTTTACTATATATGCGGGTGACGGTAAACCTGATTTTAAATCGGCACAGATTGCCGATGTTGTTTTTGCAAAAGATATGCTTTTGGAACTTTGCAAACAACATGGTATTAAAACTCAACTTTTTGATAATTTTAGTGATATATTAAATTATATCAGGAGAACAAATGTATAACAACGAAATAAATATTCCCTCATTACTGAAAATAGGCAGCGGTAAAATCGCAAAAATAGGTAAATATCTTATAGACAGGAACTATACTAAAATCGCACTTTTTTTCAGTGACGGTATAGAAGGTCTTGTCGCGGATAAACTGTATCCCGGTCTCGAAAAGTATAATATAAGTATCGTTCATAAAGATATAATTTCCGATATTAACATAGAAAATGCGGTTCATACGGCATTTAAAATCCCTTCCGAAACAAAAGTGCTGTTAGGTATAGGCGGAGGAAAAGCTCTCGATTACGGGAAATATTGTGCACATATATTAAAATTACCTTATATAACGGTTCCGACATCCGTTTCAAACGATGGTTTTTGCAGTCCGAATACGTCTTTGCTTGTTGCAGGTAAACGAAAAAGTGTAAAATCCACAATACCTTACGGAGTAGTTGCCGATATTGATGTTATAGAAACTGCTCCCGAATCTTCGTTGTATTCCGGTATAGGAGACACTATTTCAAAAATTACGGCACTTTGGGACTGGAAACAATCTTTCGTAAAAGGGTTTGAATATTTTAACGATTTCGCAGGTCTTATGGCATACAACTCGTTAGACATAATTTATTTATGTGATAAACTAAAGCCTGAAGATCACGAGTTTAAATACAGAATGGTAAACTCGCTTGTGTTAAGCGGTATAGCAATGGAAATTGCAGGTTCATCAAGACCTGCAAGCGGAAGTGAACATTTAATATCGCATGCACTTGACGTTGTTCTTACAAGCCATAAGCAACACGGAATACAAGTGGGTGTTGCAACTTATTTATGTTCTTTATTACAGGATAATCGACACAAACAAGTAAAAGATTTTTTATTAAAAACCGGTTTTTTTAATTTCGTAGCTCAAGAGCCTATAAACAAGCAGGAATTTATACAAGCATTAAAACTTGCACCGACAATAAAACAAAATTATTATACTGTTTTATCGGAAAAAGATTCTTTGGATAAAGCATTAAACTTTATTGAAACAGACGATATACTAAAACAAATAATAAAATGAAAAAAATTTTAACATTTTTTATCTTTCTGCTGTTTTTTTGTTCATGTTCAACAATAAAAACGAAAGCACCTTCAGACTTTGTGTATAAAGAAATTCAAACAGACGACTATGTTTTGGCAAGTTGGCAAAAAATAAATGATGAAAATTCACTTGTA
>JAEEGH010019747.1_pt1 | contig 14103 bp, 5 predicted proteins | sample 9134181 | NCBI WGS metagenome assembly JAEEGH01 (sample SAMN16246544, study PRJNA631951) | gut metagenome | biome: gut microbiome; feature: rumen; material: DP-attached | host: Bos | place: Iran: Karaj | collected 2018-10 | reverse complement strand
ATCTTATTCATGGTGGCTTCTCCTTTGCAGTACAATGATGTTCACTAATCTGTGGGGTAACGCCTTTCCTTTTTCTTCACCAACGGATCACGGTAACACCGGAATCTGACACATACGGAAAATAACATACTTATCCATTAAAATTATACAACGATTTTCCGGCTATTTAAACCTCTCCGCTTCATTTGTCATTGACAATTTTTTGGACAAAAATGACACTTTTGTCAACAGTTTGTCGTTTTTTAATCCTCGCAAAGCAGGTTGGTTACTTGCCTGGAAGCACATTTTCAAATGTTGCAAACTTTATTGAACTAAAGCGATTCGTTGACAGGAGGGAGGTCCAGTGTTTTCCCTGCATAAACCGATTTAACGCAGGCAGAGTTAAGCGGTTTGACAAAGCAGGGAAACTCTCTTGCGCCCAGCCAGGGTGTCCTCTGGTTTCCCCCTTTATCCAATCTGCGCGAAAACATATCATAAAACTGTTCCAGCGTGTGCGTGCTTCCAAAACGTGCCGGCCGCATTACAATTTCCGCTTCCACCACATATTCAACATTAACCAGGAACGTAGTTCCACGAAGTACCCTCGTTGAGCTGTCTTTCAGGAACAAATATTTCTGCGGATTTGTCACGCTCTGCATCAGTTTGGTTTCATTTCGCATAATCATGTCTTTAACAATTTTTCTGCAAACAAAGATATTCAGGATCTTATAGTCCATTCCGTCGTGGTTGAATATGCTGCGCAAGAGGCCTTTATTATGCCGCTTAGATATTATGATTTCTCAGAAATGAAAGATAATGACGTTATTTTGGTTCTTTATAGACAAAACTTCGATGTTTATGTTGATCCATTAAAAAAATGTCAAAGAATTACAATATTGACTTGCGGTACAAAGTATTTATGAATCTGGTGACATGGTGCGGATTACGTACTGGAGAAGTACTGGGTTTAACCTGGGATGACGTAAATTTTTCAACACGAACATTGTATATTAACAAATCCGAAGTTAAATCAGCTGGTAAAGGCAGAGTGAAAAAGGTCCAAAAAGCAAAAAAAGCAAACGCAAAGTTCCGCTTAATGACAGGATGGTAAAAATTCTTACCGAATGGAAAAAGCAGTGCGATCAGAAACGCTCTGGTTGGAGTAAAGATACCCTGCCGGAAGAAAAGTTGCAGCACGTAATCGTATATCCTGCTGATGGCTCCCTTCCCTATCCAGATACCTGTCGTAAATGGGTTGGCAAGTACGTCAATCGCAATAACTTCGATCACATTACGCCACACGGGTTCCGCCATTTCTACACAACGTATTTATTAACCAAGGGCGTCGATATAAAGACCGTTGCTAAAATGGCAGGACACCAAGATGAAACTACTACACTGAAGATTTATACGGCGATTACAAAGGAAGGATACGACAAGGCGGTGGCGGTTTTAAACGCCGTGTAGTTGCATATAGATTCAACCAGTTTTAACCAGCAAAGGGCAAAAATAGGGGCAAATCGCAGGCGAAACTTAATTATCAAAGTTGTTGCTATAAATAAAAACATCGGGAACCCGCTTATTATGCGGATTCCCGATGTTTTTTAATTGGTCGGAGCGACTAGATTTGAACTAGCGACCTCTACCCCAAGGAATAGCCAAAGCCCCGGTGCTTGCCGCCGTATCCAAAGTTGCTCATCAATCTTATAACACCGCTTCGCCGATCAGTATTGCAAGCTTGCGGGCATGAATTTTAGGCAATTTGCTAAAACTTTATAATTTAGAACACCTTCCCTGCGATGAACCACATGCGCTGGCGGCTCCGTGCATCTTCGGACATTTTGTCATCCGAGCCGATGCGCCGCGCGTAGTCAAAGCGTGCAAACCAGTCGTTGGGTTTCGTATAGGACACCCCGATGCCCCAGCCTTTCAGCGTCATACTTCCATGATCATCCTTCTCAATCCGCACATGGCCCGCGTCAAAGTAGGTGCTCAGTACCAAACCCTTCACCGGCGTATGGTAACGCAGCTCCAGCGTGCCCAGCAAGCCTTCGTCACCGGAGGCCTCGCCCTGGGGATAGGCCCGCACGCCCCGGGCGCCGCCCAGATAGATGTGCTCCGAGCTGTCCAGATTGCTGGCTGCCTTCTGCCCGGAAAGCTTCAGCAGCATGTCAAAGTTTTTACCAAGTCCCTGCACCGCCGTCACATCCAGTGTGCCTTTTGTAAAATGCCCCTTCGTCTTTCCCAGCGTGGCTAACGTGTCCGCCATTTCCGAATCGGGCACCAGCTTACCGGTGTACAGCGTGGCATTGTACTGCACGCTGGTCTGCGGTCCCCGCTGCGTCCCGTCCAGCCCCAGGTGGAATACGTGGCTGTGCTTTTTCCACGAAATCTTAAACTGTTTCAGATCATCTTTGATGTCTCGGTAATCATACCCATACGTCAGATCCAGCGAACTGTCCGACGTATTCCACAACGGCGTACGGCCATAAATACTGTAGGTGTTCGCAATGCCTTCCGCCCCTAAGTCGGCAAAGTCATTGCCCAGCTCATAATCCGCCCGGCTGAAACCGATGCCCAGTTTGGTCGCGCTGTGCCCTACCGTCGTCTCATAGGAAATATTATAGTTGTGCTGATGATTGTTGGAGAACAACGCCCCCAGGTTCAGCCTGTCGCCCATGCCGGACAGGTTACGCACTTCGCCCTGCAAGCCGTAACGGTAACGGCCCGCATCCTTGCTCCCGTAGTTTTCGCTGTACAGGATGACAGACGTTTTCTTTTTGTTGGTCACGCGGACCGTCAGGTCACTGGTTCCCTGCTCCGCACCCGGGCTTAACACGCCCTGCACTTCCACGCCGCTTAAGTCACGCAGATTGTACAGCGCGTTTTCCAGTTTACGGGTCCGGATGATGTCCCCCGGTTTTAAACCGGCCAGCATCCCTTTCGCCGATTTATCCATCAACCCGCTCTCATTGCTCAGGTGGATAGAGCCTAACCGTCCCGGCTCCACCTTCACCAGCAGCTTTCCGTCCACTGCCGTCTGTTCCGGGATGTAGGCCGCTGCCGCCGGATACCCGTGGCTGCGGATGTAACGGGTTACATTTGCTATGGTGGCATTCAGTTCCGCCGCACCGATTTCCTTACCCACAATCTTACGGGTAATTGCAACAATCTTTTCATCCTTAACCTTGATCCCCTCATGCTCCACCCGGATTTCCGTCAGGGTGAAACGGACAGACTCCGTCCCTTGCTGCCCGGCGCCTTTGTCCACATTTTCCAGGGAAACATTCTGTTTCGGCGGCTTCGTCCCCTCCAGGCTTTCACCGGGTTTGGGAACCGCTGTTTCCGCCAAAGCAACTAACGGAAAGGAAAGGGCACAGAACAGCGCAAGGCTTCCGATGCGAAGAAGGTGTTTGGGAAAAAAACTGTGAGCGCTTTGCTTCTTCATGTTACGCCACCCCCTTCTTCCGTTTGCTTTCCTCGGTTCCGACGGCGTCATCCGTTTGCTGCACCACGTCCATGGCCGCGTTCACCGCGCCGGTGACGCCCGCGTTTGATGCTGCACCATTTTCATTTGTGCCGCCAGATGCTGCGCCCGCATTACCACCGGCCTGTGCTGCAACACCGTTGCCTTTTCCCTGCTGCGCATGCACCTGCTCCGCCACTTCCTGCGGTGTCATGGCCGGCGGCTGTTTCATACCTCGGTTTTCCAGAGAGAGATTTCTATCTGCATCTACCGAGAGTATCGTCTGCGCAACAGCGAACTCTATGCCTACTTCCGCCCGTTTATCTCTCGCCTGTTCCATTGCATTGTCCAGTGCCGTCACACTGATATCCGCTCCAGATTTTCCCTTAATACCCGGAATAATATCAGACAGTACCATGTCCTGAACCGAAGCCGGTCTGGCATAAATCGTAAACGCATTCGCATTGGATGCCGCATTGGTGAATGTGTAATTCAAGCCGTAATCCCCGCTGGAGCTGCCGTTAATCGTACCGGTTATTCCGTAGCTGCCCACGGCGGAAGCAGAAGGATCGGACAGAGCAAACAGCAACGTATCCCCGTTGCTGACGGATTCCCCTGTCACGAAACCATCCACCCTTCCGGTAAAGGAAGCAGGATTATAATCGCCATACTCCGTGCTGGCAGGATCCGCCACCAGTTCCAACGCCTTGCGGCCGATTGTACCGTTACCTGTCGCCGTTGTTGCGATGCTGTAGTTGCCAGCCTCTGCCCCGCTCAACGTTACGCCCGTGTAATTCACGGTACGGCTTCCTGCATTCTTTTCATCGTAAGCCGCGCTTGCACTTACATTAACTTTCCCTTCGTCAGCAGCAATAACACCTGTCAGTGTTCCGGCGCCCGGGGCTGTGTTCGTTGTTCCGTCGTAAATCTTACTGATATCCGCAAAGGTAGCGGTAACCAATTTCTTATCAATTGTGCCTGTACTGCTTGCCGTCGTATTAGTCAGGCTGTAGTTGTTTGCCTCAACACCGGTCAGTGCGATTGCAGAATAATCTACGGTTCTGTTTCCCGCATTCTTTTTATCATAGGTCGCTGTCGCAGTTACGTCCACTTTGTCTGCATCCGCTGCAATCACATTCGTAAACGTTCTCGCGCCAATCGTATCGGACGTTGTAAGCCCGTCATACGTCTTGCTGATTGCACCGAACGATACGCTGATCTCACGCTGAGTGATCGTGCCTGCGCCCGTTGCAGTCGTTGCAATGCTGTAGTTGTTTTTATCATTACCCGTCAACGAAATGCCGCTGTAGGTAACGGTCTTGCCCGTTCCCACATTCTTGTCTGCGAACGCGCCGGTAATTCCTGTTGCAAAGTCTACGTCATCGCCACTTACCACATCATTCAGCTGCTTCCCGTTTTCTGTTGCAGTAACACCGCCGTCATAAACTCTGCTGATGTCACTGAACGTGGCGGTAATCGCTTTTGCTGTAATCGTTCCTTTGCCTGTTGCAGTCTCCGCAATGCTGTAGTTGTTTTTATCATTTCCCGTCAACGAAATGCCGCTGTAGGTAACCGTCTTGTTCGTTCCCACATTCTTGTCTGCGAACGCGCCGGTAATTCCCGTCGCAAAGCCTACCTTGTCACCACTTACCACATCGTTCAGCTGCTTCCCGTTTTCTGTTGCAGTAACACCACCGTCATAAACTCTGCTGATGTCACTGAACGTGGCGGTAATCGCTTTCGGCGTAATTGTACCTGTTCCCTTAACGGTCAGGATGTAGTTGGCTTTATTTGTTCCGCCCAGCGTGCTATCAGCAATTGTATATGTCACAGTCTTGTTGGCGCCAACATTCTTATCCGCATAAATGCCGCCGGTAACACTGCCATCAACCAAAGAAACATTATCATTGCCTATTTTTCCAGTGAAACCAATGGTACCTTTTGTATTTGTTGTTCCGTCATACGTCTTGCTATTGACCAACGTCAGCGTTTTCGGCTGAATCACCAGTTTTGTATCTACGATGTTGTAACCCTGCTGACTATCCGAATAAAACGTCTTTGTTTCGTCATACACACCAGCGTTGGTTTCTTTTGCCGAGTACGCCGCGCTGTTAAGTTCATTAACCTGGCTGTTGCCGGTCACCAGCGTCTGATCAAAAGCCTTCTCTGTTCCGTCATACTCTGTCTCCGTCACCAGAGACTTTGTCTTCAGGAACGCTGTCAATAACGGCGTGGTCTTTCCTTCGTATATACGCCATGTCGTATTCTGGCTGCCATCCGCAGAAATATCCCAGCCTACAGTTGCAGTGTTAAAAGTAGCAACCTTCTTCATATTATCTAATGATACTGTTTGACGAGTACCACTGCCAGTATCACTGTTAGTATAAAGTTCATTATGGCGAACGCCCTTTACACTCCCGGAAAAATAAGCATTTTTTATACTTCCACCGGTAACCCCAATTACGCCTAAGATACTTTCAGGATTGTTGCTATAAGAACTGGTTACTGTCCCTGTAGCATACGCATTTTCAGTAAGTCCTCCGACATTTTGCCAACCCGCAACACCGCCTGTTCCGGTCCTCCCGCCCTTAACGGACCCGGAAAAATAAACATTGCGAATAATGCCGCCGGGTTTGTTGGCGCCAACTATGCCGCCAACTGCACTTGCGCCGGAATTAGTAATATTTACGTTACCGTTAATTACTCCCAGGTTTTCTACAATACCGGCGTTGCTTCCTATAATACCAATATCAGTTAATCTGTTTGAGTTTTGGGTAATCGCGGTGTTATCAATATAAATATCCCTTATTACATGATACAGACCGTCCAATTTCCCCTTGAACATTCCCTCCTTGTAGTCAGTCCAACCGCCCAAACTACCAATGGGAATAAACTGTCCTATAATATAGCCACCGTTCTCATTTTTAAATTCGATGTCGTTCGCCAGCATGTAATTACCCAACAGATTGTTTTTCATATTCTGCAGTTCATAGGCGTTGCGGACAAGCATGTACTTTTCCGGCGTAACTTCAGTTGTGTTATCAGTTTTTTTGAAATCCCAATTTGCCAGTTCCGGCTCACTGTCACTGACGGTTTTGTATTCTGTGTCGTTGACAGCTGCAGCCTCCTCACCGTAGGAAAAACCTACATGCACTTCGCCGTCGGCGCGCACTTTAATTCCTTCAGCACCTGTTGCAGTAACATCAGCATAATTTTTAAACGAAACATTATTGCCTTCCACAGTAATACCGGCTGCCTTCAGCTTACCACGGTTGATAATATTCCCAATTGCAGAATCCGTTGTCGTAGAAAGCGGATTGGTACCATTTGTTTCAAAAGCATTCAACGCCGTGCTGTCAAGCGTTCTTGATGAAACATACAAATTGCCTACATTTACCTGCGCAGTGGACCCGAACAACACTCCGTTGGGGTTAATCAGATAAATAGCGCCGCGGCCGGTTATCGTGCCATCAATGTCAGAACGTCCGTGCCCCGTAACATAATTCAGATAATTCTTGTCGTCGAACTGTACAGTTCCATTTTCTCCGATGGAAAAATCAATCCATTTCAGCGTATTGTACAGTTTCGTACTGTCAATCAACAATTTGTTTTCCTTGCTTTTATCAATGGTAACATTAACAGAAGCAGCCCAAACAGAAGCGCCCCGGAAATCCAGCGCCGGCAGTACCGCCAGAATCGGTTTCACGGTAAACGCTGTTGCATTGGACGCAGCATTCTGGAATGTGTAATTCAAACCGTAATCGCCGTTTTCATCACCATTCAGCGTACCTACTATGCGATAGCTTCCAACCACAGGTGTCGTCATCGAATCATCGGCAAGCGAAAAGACTAATTTATCATTGTTAGCAAGACCTTCGCCTGCAATAAATCCGATAATACTTCCGTGGTTAAAATCAGACGAAGGTGGCATTTGATCGTTTTCATGTATGGTAACTTCTTTTGCTACCAGTTCCAGCGCTTTACGCGTGATAGTACCCGAAACGGTTATTGAATCATTAATCGTATAGTTATGCGCTTTATCGCCGGTTAAGGAAATGCCATTGAACGTTACGTTCCCGGTTCCGGCATTTTTACTTGCATACGCTGCAGAATTCGTAGTTAAAACCAAATCGCTTTCATCTCTCTCGACCACACCGGGAAGCCCGTCCGTACCAAGCAGATCACTGAGATGCAGCGTGGCAGTATCCGTTCCATCGTAAACTTTGCTTATATTTTTCGCTGTCAGTACTCTCTTGTCAATGTTTCCCGTCGTCGTCCCATTAACTGCAATCGTATAGTTCCCCGACTTTGTGCCGTCCAGTGTCAGGCCCGAATACTCTACGGTCTTGCCCGTCCCGAAATCAGCAGCATTTTCACCAGTGTAGTTCGCCGTCACACCCTCAGAAATGGATAAGTTTGTTTTATCGCCATCAACCAAACCTATCAGGTTATCAAGTGTCAATTTTGCTTCAGCAGTTCCGTCGTACACCTTGCTGATATTGCCTACTGTCAGGGATTTCGCTTTGATGCTGTTGCCTTCGACAGTTTTGTCTGCCGCGCTCGTGCTGTCAAGCACATAGTTCCCAGCCTGGTTACCCGTCAAACCGATCCCCGTATAATTGACGCCCCAAGTTCCTACATCCTGCCCTGCATAAGTAGCCGTTGCCGTTACACTTACATCATCTGAACCTACAACACCTGTCAGTGATGCGTTTGCCGTACCGCTTGTTCCGCCGTCATATATTTTGCTTATTGTATTAAACGTTGCAGTCAATTCTTTTGGCGTGATGCTGTTACCTGGAACGTTCGCACCAGTAGATGCAATCGCGTAGTTCCCTGCCTTCGTTCCACCAAGTTGCAAACCTTCATACGTTACCGTCAAATTGTTGCCAACATTCACATCACTGTAAGTAGCGCTCGTTGCAGAAATGCTCAGTGCTGCCTTGTCCGCTTCAATCACATTCGACAGCGCGTTCACCGTCGGCGTTGCCGTATTTGTTCCATCATACACTTTGCTGATTGTTCCATCCAGTGTTACCGTTCTTGGAATGATATCCCCTAACCCTGCTGTCGCAATGCTGTAGTTCCCTGCATCGGTTCCTGTCAATGCGCCAGTATTAATCGTATAAGTTACCGCCTTGCTACCGCTAACGTTCACGTTTTCGTCTTCATACAAACCAGTGACATTACTACTATTAAATTCAGCATAATCACCGTCAATTATGCCTGTTGCTAAAGCTATATCGCCAGCCTCAACATTCGCTGTTCCATCATACTCCTTGCTCACGTTGGCCAGATTCAGTGTCTTTACAGTTATATCACCCGTTCCCGCTGCCGATATGATGTAGTTCCCTGCAGCATTACCAGTCAGCGCACCGTCACCAATTGTATACGTTACTGCCTTATCGGTGCCAACATTTTTATCCGAATATGCACCGGTTACCTTGCTTTTGTCTAATGCTACTTTATCACTATCACTGCTAATAATTTCGGCAGCATTAAGACTTAACGTTGCTGCATTTACACCTGTTGCACGATCATATGTTTTGTCCGCATTGACCAGGCTCACCCTCTTCGGCTGAATGATCAGTTTCGTGTCAACAAGATCATAGCCCAACTGATCAGAATACAGTACATTGCTTCCAGCAAGGCCGTCATACTTTTCTGCATCTGTTTGTTTTGCATAGCCCGTCTCGCCTGTAACTGTAGCAGTAATATGACTGTCACCCGTTACCAGATTCTCATCAAATGGTTGTGCGGAACCATTATACTCCGTTTCGGTAATCACATCTTTCGTCTTCAAGAACGCTGTCAGCAGCGGCGTAGTCTGTCCGTCGTAAATGCGCCAAACTTTTCCGGTGCCACCGGCAGCAGATATATCGTTACCCCATAGTGAGAAAGTACTCTTTGCTTTTAAATCTTGAGTTGCAGTTTGTATATCACCATTTGCATTATAGTACCCATTGCTAAAATACGAATAGGATGCCTTAGCACCGTTGCCAAGAATATCACCAATATAGCTACTACCCGTTAAAACCCCGGTATTATAAGTAAATTTTATACTATTTTGTCCACCATCATGTCTGCCAACAATACCGCCTATCTGATTTTTACCAGTTATGGCTCCCGTGTTGTAGGCATACTCGACTTTACCAGAACTACTATTTAAGCCAACAATACCTCCAATGGACTTCCCTTCGCCCGAAACTTTGCCTGAATTATAAACTTCACGTACATAACCTCCATTATAGCCTACAATTCCGCCGGCGTCATCACTGGCCGTACTGAGCGCTTGTATTGTCCCCTGATTATATGCTTTTTCAATTGTACCGGCCGTAGGGGTACCGTTTTGGAATCCTGCAATCCCTCCAACCCTATATCTACCTGTTACACTACCGGAAAAAGACACGTTACGAATTATAGCTCCGGCTTTGTTTGCACCAACAATACCGCCAACAGAATCGGTGTTCGTACTATTAATTATATTAACGTTAACAGTTCCATTTGTCACATGTAAATTTTCAATAATTCCTGCATTACTTCCTATAATTCCAATATTAGAATACTTGTTGCCGGCAGCATTATCATTAGAGTCAATTTTTATGTTTTGAATCTCATAATTCAATCCATCCAATCTTCCCTGAAACATTCCGGCTGTAGGACTCCCCGATGTGCTATCGCTTCCTATCGGTTGAAAATGTTCTATCCCGCTCGCGTCAATATCATTGGCCAGCATGTAGTTGCCTGTAAGATTGCTTTGCATATTTTGCAGTTCAGAGGCATTGCGGACAAGCATGTACTTAACAGGAGAAACTGCCGTCGTTTGATCCAGTCCTGTGAAATTCCACTTTGAAGTAAGGTTCGGTTCGTTTACTGTGGCATAATAATCGGTATAATTTATTTCGGTTGTAGCTGTAGCGGTATTAGCATATCCTACATGCACCTCACCGGAGGCGCGAACATTGATTATATTAGTACCAGTCACACTAACATCTTCCACATTCTTAAAGGAAATATTATTCCCTTCTGCGGTTATATTGGCCGCCGTTAACGTCCCCAGGTTGACAATATCGCCGGTGGCAGAAGCAGCCGGTGTGCTAAGAGGGTTCATAGCTTCAGCATTATTATTGTCAAACGATTTCAGTGTAGTTTCATCAATACTGCGCGTAGACAGATACAGATTTCCTACGTTAACACTTGCGTTAGAACCAAATACCATCCCGTTAGGATTAATCAGATAAATATTGCCCCCGCCCGATAACGTTCCGTCAATCTCCGAACGGCCGTGACCGGTCACATAGTTAAGATAATTGTTTGTATCAAAAATTACCTTACCATCTTTGTCAATGGAAAAGTCCATCCACTTCAGCACATTATTCGTTTGCAAGCTGGAAATGTTCATCGTATCAGGCGTCGATGCAATCGTCACATAAGGAGACGCGCCTTTGAAATCCAGCTTGGGCATCACACCGACAACAATAGAGAACGCACTTGCATTCGCCGGGTCGTTTGTAAATGTATAGTTAGTTCCATAAGTTCCGCTTTCAGCGGGGTTCGACTCACCAATTTTCAACGTACCTTTTACACCATAAAAACCAACCGCAGTCGGCGTCTCTCCTTCAGTAAGCGCAAACTTTAATGTATCACCTGCACCGAGTGATTCACCAGGTGCAAATCCTGTAATACGTCCGGTAAAGTTTGACGGTACGGTTCCGTCCTTTTTAATGCTGATTTTGTCTGCTACAAGCAACAGTTCCTTCGGCTCAATTACGCTGACATCCTGCACATAGTCGAAACCTTGTTCCAACCCTTCTACCTGATGTGTAGTTACCGGTATTGTTTTTGAATTCTCATTCTTCTCATTCTTGTAAGTACCAACATTTTTATATTCACCAAAATCAGCAGTACCATCATAAGGTCTCTTGTTAATGTAATCCTTCGTTTTCAAAAACGCAGTCAATTGCGGTGTGGTCTGTCCTTCGCTGATTCGCCAGGTTGTTTCGGCTCCGCCTGTTGCGGAAATATCCCAACTGGAAAATGTGTTTAATTGTTTTAACTCCGTCTCTGGTTTGGACTCAACACGATACGTATTAGTACCAGTATACGTATTAGTACCAGTACCTTCACTAAAATAAGACGCCTTAATTGTAGTAGAGGAACCTTGACTATTAATGAATCCTACAATACCACCGCCAAGTTCTGTACCTTTAGTAACAGCGCCAACATTATATGTGTTTTCAATAGTATTATTATATCCTGAATAGCCTACTATACCGCCAACGTTTGCTGTACCTTTAACTGCACCAGTGTTATAGGCGTTTTCAATTGTTCCCCCCCCTAAAGTTCCGACAATTCCTCCAACTTCTGACCTGTCGGAATTTTTACCAATATCACCGGTATTATAAACATTAGTTATTGTACCTCCATCGGAATTGTCACCAGCAATACCACCAATTCCAGTATTATTTAGTGTATCTACGTCACCCGTATTGTAAGCATTTTCAACCGAACCCCCATAATTCTGACCCACAATGCCTCCAACACAACTTTTTTTCCCTTTAACGCTGCCCGTATGATACACATTCCGGATTATTGCATTACTACCCCTATTCCAACCAACAACACCTCCAACACATTGTCCCGTAACACCCGTTTTATCAAGCATGTTTGAAACATCTATACTTGTATTCACTACTCCCACATTTTCAATTGTGCCAGTATTATAGCCAAATAAACCTATATTCCTGTCCACATCTGAAGGCAACGTGGTTTCGGTTATTTTTAAATTACTAATTGTAAAATTCAGTCCGTCAAACTTCCCTGAAAAACGATAGTTAGTAGTTGTATGAGAATTAGTATCGTATGCCGTATATCCTATTGGCCTAAAACCATTGTTTGGTGCAGAATTAACATCATTAAAACTAGTGCCCTCAAAATCAATATCATTCGCCAGCATGTAGTTTCCATCAATATTGTAATTAGTAGTACTAGTATTAACACTACTAGCCTGACTCTTTTTGTTTTGCATGTTCTGCAACTCATAAGCGTTGCGGACAAGCATGTATTCCGTATATTTTCCGCTAGCAATACTGGTTGTGCCATTCAGTTGTTTTACATTCATTTTGGCAAATGCCTCATTAGGACGGGTAATATTACCTTCAGTATATTGTGTGGGATCTACTTCATTAACTTCTTCACTGGCGGCATATCCCACATGCACTTCGCCGCTCGCCCTGACGTTCACAGCAGTTGTCGGTGTAACCTCTTCCACGTTTTTAAACGAAATGTTGTTGCCTTCCACGGTGATATTGTTCGCGTTTAACCTTCCCAGGTTGATAATATCACCGGCAGCAGAGCTGGCGGTTGTGCCAAGGGGATTCATAGCTTCAGAATTATTATTATTAAATGAATTCAGTGTTTCATCATCAATTCTACGCGTGGACAGATACAGATTCCCAACGTTCACGCTTGCATTTGAACCAAACAAAATCCCGTTAGGATTAATGAGATAAATATTACCGGCGCCCGTTAACGTTCCATCAATCTCCGAACGCCCGTGGCCGGTTACATAGTTAAGGTAATTATGCGCATCTGTAAAATTAACTGCCCCGCCCTTGCCGATGGAAAAGTCAATCCACTTCAGCACGTTGTTCGTTTGCGTGCTGTTGATATTCATCGTAGCAGAAGTTGCCGAAGACGTTGAAGCAATGGTCACAGCAGCAGACTTGCCATTCACATCCAGCGTTGGCATCACCGGCGCCGCCAATGCAACGCGCGCCGGCAGCAACACGGAACACACGCCTGCCAGCAGCGTTGCTCCCACTGCTGCAGAAATCGCCTCCCCCGCATGCCCGCGGTTCGCTTTTGCACCGCAGTTCACACTGGTGCAGCTCTTGCCGTTGCGTTTGGCAAATTCACTCACCGCCACGTAGCAGTTTCTCACTTTGCTCCAGATCACTTTGTAAATCTTATTCATGGTGGCTTCTCCTTTGCAGTACAATGAGGTTCACAAATCTGTGGGGTTACGCCTTCCCTTTTCTTCACCAACGGATCACGGTAACACTGGAATCTGACACACACGAAAAATTACAGACTTATCCATTAAAAATTATACAACGGTTTTCTGACGATTTAAACCTCTTCGCTTCATTTGTCATTGACAATTTTTTGGGCAAAAATGACACTTTTGTCAACAGTTTGTCGTTTTTTAATCCCCGCAAAGCAGGATGGTTACTTGCTGGGAAGCACATTATCAAACGTCGCAAACTTTATGGAACTAAAGCGTTTCGCGGACAGGAGGGAGGGATTGACGGCTTCTTTGTTTTATAACCCAAATTGTCCGTCCCGGTCACTTTAGTGACCGGACTTTTTTCGCAACTCCAGTCGTGGTGCGGTTTTCAGCCTGCTTTCTGTTATAAATATAGACAGTCTAATTGTCTGTCTCCAGGTGGCACTTCTTTCGTTCATTTTATTGCTTTGTTCGGGAAAGCTGCCACTGCGCCGTGCCGCCAAAAATAGTGTTTCATAACGAAAAAACTGCGGCCTGCCATTTCTGACAGACCGCAGTGGAAGCAATGCCCAGTCTTTTATTTTTTATAATTATAATCTAACCAATCGTCTTTCCAACATAGTTACAGCGCCGCAACTTCACGCAACGG
>JAEEGH010019745.1_pt1 | contig 14106 bp, 19 predicted proteins | sample 9134181 | NCBI WGS metagenome assembly JAEEGH01 (sample SAMN16246544, study PRJNA631951) | gut metagenome | biome: gut microbiome; feature: rumen; material: DP-attached | host: Bos | place: Iran: Karaj | collected 2018-10 | reverse complement strand
GGAAGGAGGAGGCCGACAGGGTCCGCACCTTCGCCGTCGTCCACGCCGGTGACTGGGAGTACCCCTCCGGCTACCGCCCCGAGGAGTGCCTGCTCCCCGAGGGGGGAAGGGCGGCCGCGGAGCCGGGGTAGCCCCTCTCCCTCAGGCTGAGGAGCGCCTCCGCCAGGATGAGGAGGTACCTGGACGGCCACATATACTTCGCTGACCCGCACTACGCCGACCTGGTGACGTCTTTCGTCGTGTCCACCTACCTCTTCAGGGCCTTCGAGTACGCCCCGCGCCTCCTGCTGACGGGCATATCGAACTCCGGCAAGAGCGCGCTCATGGACGTCCTCAGGGAGACCTGCTACAGGGCCAACTACTCGTCTGACACCACCGAGGCGTCCCTCTTCCGGATGATCGACGAGTGCCAGGTCACGCCCATCCTGGACGAGTACCAGGACTACGACAGGGCCATGCAGAGCGGCCTCAAGAAGGTGATCAAGAACGGGAACGTCCGCGGCCACTCCGTGCAGAGGGCGGAGAAGCTCGGCAACGGGCGCCTGGTCCCGAGGACGTACCAGATCTTCACGCCGCTGGTCCTGGGCAACCAGGCCGACCACGGCTCCCTCCCCGAGGAGGTGGTCAACCGCTCCGTGACGGTGACCATGCTCTACTGCCCCGACTTCCGGCTCCCCATGCGCCCCGACCGCGACGAGCTGAGGGAGATCCGTGACGAGCTCTACGCCGTCAGGTGCCTGTGGGAGTCCGGGCAGGACATGGGGGAGATAGGGAGGGCCTTCGACGAGTGCATAGAGGAGCTGCAGGACCCGGACGGAATCGTGGTGGGAGGGACCCCCTACGTCTTCAGGAACCGGATCCGCGACATCATGGGCACCATGTACACGGTCTCCAAGCTCATAGGCTTCGCCCCGTCCGTGGTCGAGGCGATGGGGATGGTCCAGGAGGCCATAAGCCACGACGAGAAGGACAGCGAGTTCGGGGTCCTCTTCCGGTCGCTGGCCACCCTCATGGAGGGCAAAATGAAAGGGAATCCCCTCCTGGGCCCCGCTGACGCCTTGTCCGTCCTCACGACCAAGGACATCGCCGACGAGTACAGGGACGAGCTCGACCTCATGGGGGAGCTGCCGCGCTACGCCACCGTGAAGACGAGCAGCGTGACCCGCATGCTGAAGGACCTGGGGTTCGTCCTCGAGAGGACCCCCAGCAACACGAGCCTCCTCACCGGCCCCGGCATGTGGTCAGTGTTCCTGAGGGCCATGTACAGGTACGGCACGGAGGAGGACATGAGAAGGCTCGGCGGGAGGACGCTTCCCCCGGATCCCGGCCCCGGGCAGGGCGCGGCGCAGGCCGAGGAGGGCCCCCATGGCCAGAGCCGAGGCGTCTGCCCGGGACCTCCGCCGGGAGGACCTGTCGACGGTCCGCCTGGGGCGGAAGCCGTTCACGGCGAGCATCAGGTACTACGAGGCGTTCCAGGAGGGCAGGCTCAGCAGGACCACCATGGAGGTGGACCTCCGCAGGCTCAGGAGCTTCGCGGCCTTCTTCGAGGGGCTGGCCGAGTCCGGCGCGTGCGGCTCCGTCGACCCCCGCCGCATGGACGAGGCCACGGTGAACGAGTTCCTGATCTGGATGAGGGAAGAGGGGCTCAAGGAGTCGACGGCGGAGGGCTACGTGAAGATCCTGAACCGCCTGCTGAGCCTCTTCGGCAACCCGGTGATCGAGGAGATGCGCAAGAAGCCGTGGCTGTACAGGTTCCCCAAGGCCCCCCGCGACACCCCGATATCGGCCCTGAGCCGGGAGGAGCTCCAGGCGGTCATCGACGCCACCTACAACCTGGCCGGATGGTCCGGGGAGGCCTTCAGGGGCATGCTGGCCCTGGCGTTCGCCACCGCCGCGCGCCCCAAGGAGGTGCTGTCAGCCCAGCGCGAGGACCTGGACCTCGAAGGCCGCCAGTTCTACGTCCGCCACCCCAAGGGCGAGGGGACGTGGGGGGTGCCGCAGTGGGTCCCGATAGTCCGCGAGGACATGGTGCCGCTGATAGCGGCCCTCCTCGAGGGGAGGGCGAGGACGATGGGCGAGCTCGGGGTCGCCTCCCCCTACCTCTTCTTCAACCCCCTGACGGAGACGCCATACTCGATCCAGTCGATGCGCAAGGTCAAGCGCAAGGTCGAGGAGCTCAGCGGGGTGAGGTTCTGCATCAAGGACATGAGGTCGACCTTCGCCACCCTCACCGTGAACGACGACGTCACCCGCATCGGCGCGGTGTCCGCCCAGCTGAGGCACTCCAGCACGGAGACCACGCTCCGCTACTACGCCCGCATCAACCCCGAGGAGGCCATCCGCAAGGGCCTGGGGGACGCCTGGACGGAGACCGCCATAGAGGTCCGCCGCGGCCGCCCCGGAGACGACTGAAACCCATTCCGCCCCCTGTTCCCGGGGGGCGGCCAAACCCCCGAAACAGGCGTTATTTAATTTGCAATAAATACTGAATATAAACACAATTAAAACACTATATTTTCATGACATAGGATAAAAAGCATTTGATAATTGAAAAAACCGTAGAAAATGATGCCGAATTCCCGGACGGCCGACTTCCGGAAACGTTGGACGACCCATCCAACTGGCGGGCGGAAGGCCCCGGAAAGCCCAATAACCGCCGAAATCGCGTTATTCATTATGCAATAAATATGGATAAAATACTATGAATTTCCATGTGCAATCCATATAATCCGCATATAATATTCATATTACAGGTGATATCATGTGGAAACGGCGAAATCGGCCCGAAATTATTGACTTCTAAAAACGAAGATCTGGACAGATAGACGAGCGGACCCGCCGGGATTCGAACCCGGGTCCGAGGCTCCGGAGGCCCCCATCCTATCCAGGCTACACTACGGGTCCTTATGGGAAAAGTAAGGGGTTTGTCAGGAGCGGGATCACTCCTTGTTGAACTCGGTGTAACCGCAGCGTCCGCAGGCCTTGCGATCCTTGTGGACCGCCATGAAGACGCCGGGGCCGCACTTGGGGCAGACGGGCTTGACCCTCACGACTTTGTCGCCTTCGACCTTGTACGCGTCCTTCTTGCTGACGGAGGACTTCTTTGCTGCTGCTTTTCCTGCCATCCGGATCACTCCTCTGCGGGCTTCTCGGCTTTGGGGGCCTCGATTCCGTTCCTCTTGAGAAGGTGGTCGCGGTCGTACTCGAGGGCGGCCTCCATGTTGTCGTAGACTTTGGCGTATCCGGTGGATTTGCCCCTTCCGTAGACGGACTCTATGCGGTCGATGACGACGCAGTTCCTCTTGGACTTCGTCATCTTCGCGATCTCCTCCGCGACGGCGTTCCTTCCAGGGGTCGACTCTCCGTCGTGGGCGACGGTGAAGTGGACTTCGGTTCTCTTCAAGAGGGGGTTCTCCCTCTTCTGCGTGATTTCGATCTTCATTCGATCTCCTCCATTCTAGCGACCATTTCGGTGGCCTTCATTTGGATGGACTCGTCCGTGGTGACGAGCATCATGCATTTTCCGGGCCATCCGTAGACGATCCTGGTCCCGGGGGGCGACAGGATGATGCAAGGCAGCAGAGCCAGGTCCTCCTCCCCGTGGACCAGCAGCAGTCCGCTTCCGGTCCCTTCGATGCTCCTGCGGACGGCGTCCGCCAGTTCGGCGGTTATCGTCCCCGCAGGGTTGACGGCCTCGTCCTTAGGCTCGTCCTGGACGAGCTGTGCGAACTCGGTCATCTCGCGGCGTTCGGTGGATCCGTCGTATATGGACAGGTCCGGCCTTATTCCGCGTCTTCTGAACGTCAGGGATACCACGTCCCCGACCGTTATCAAAGGCGTTTCCTCACTGAACGACTCCAGGTCGGAATCGTACAGCTCAATACCGAGAGGCTCCTTGAACTCCCTCCTCAGACGGGAGGGCAGCGCCAGGTCCTTCTCGAACATGAGTGTCAACGTACCTTGAGGGCATATTTCCCGTTCTTGGATATGCCCATGGCCTTGGCGATGTCGGACTTCTCGAAGTCGACCACCGCGAGGTAGCCCTGCCATTCCCTGGTCAGCTGTCCGCGGCAGTAAGGGCAGGTGTGTATGTCGGCCTTGTCGGCCTTTAGCTGTTCGGAGTCGACCAGCATCTTGCAGTTCTTGCATGCCAGCAGGTTCTTCACGTCACTCATCGGACTCACCCTTCGATTTCTTCTTGTTGTCCTCGTCCAGCCACTGGAGCTTCCCGAGGCCGATCTGGCGCATGGTGAGGCCGATCTTGCTCTCCTGCGGGTTCTTCTCGTTCAGGTCGATGCTGACGACCCTGGCCCTGACCACGTCTCCGACGGCGAGGTACCTTCCGCTCTCCTTTCCCACGAGCCTCTGGTTGTTCTCGTCGATGTCCACGCGGTCGTCCATGACCTGGCTCACGTGGAGCAGGCCGTCCAGCGGCCCGAACCTCACGAACGCTCCGAACTTCACTATCTCGACGACGTTGCCCTCGACGATCTCGTCGTTCTCGGGCCTGAAAACCACCTGGTCGAACTTCACGGCCTGGTGGACGCCTCCGTTCCCGTGGACGATGCGCCCGGGCCCGACGGGCCTGACGTTCTTCACGAGGACGGTGAAGGACTTGTCCGCCCCGAACCTGCCCCCGTAGGTCTCCCAGGTGAGCTTCTCGACGATGCTGTCGATGTCCTCGCCCAGCTCCGCCGGCGGGATGCAGACGAGCCTCTCGACATCGGTGATCTCAGTGTACATGAGTGATCCTCTGGTTGGCAATATGCCTATTATATTTAAATGGACCCCTGGCCGCGCTCACATGTCGGGGAACTTCTCGCGGTATCTCTTCATGCAGACGGAGACCATGTCCTTGGCCGCGTCGGGCCCGAGCATCTCCTTGGCCTCGGTCACCTTGCCCTCGAGGGCCTTGTACACGGAGAAGAAGTGCTTGAGCTCGTCGACGATGTGCTTGGGCAGCTGGTCGACGCTCTCTACGTCCCTGAGGTAGCGGTCCTTGGTGGCGACGGTGATGACCTTGTCGTCCTGGTCCCCGCCGTCGATCATCTTCAGGAGCCCGATGGGCTTGCACTCCACGAGGGTGTTCGGATAGAGCGTCTCGGTGCAGATGAGGACGATGTCCAGGGGGTCGCCGTCGAAGGCGAAGGTCCTGGGGATGTATCCGTAGTTCCAGGGGTAGGCGGTGGCGGTGGAGAGGATCCTGTCGAGGGCCAGCATGCCGGTGTCCTCGTCGATCTCGTACTTCACCTTGCTTCCCTTGGGAATCTCGATTACGGCCGTGAACTTCTCGGGCTTGACCCTGTCCATGGGGAGGTCGTGCAGTATCATTGGTATCGTCGCGCGGTAGAATATGAACCTATTTTATACATGCGCCGTCGGGCGCGGCGCACCAGGCGAGGGGCCCCGTCCTCGTCGAGATAGCCGACGCCGAGCGTGTCCACGGGGTTGATCACGGGCCTTCCAGACGCCTTCGCCGCGCATCCCGCCCCGAGGTCGCAGCAGAGGGCCATGACCACGTCGTAGTCGCTCCTTCCCCCCAGGCGCTCCAGAGCCTTGGACATGAAGCACGCCGCGGACGCCGTCTCCGTCCCGGCCACGTCGACGTTCTCCAACGCCAGCATCGCCGCCGTCTCCTCGGCCCTCTCCCCGCCTCCGACGCCGCACAGCCTGGCGCAGGTGTTGCACGTCCAGATGAGGACCCTCTTCCCGCGGACGCCGTCCGGGACGCTCCCGTATCCCTCGCCCGGGACCATGACCATCATGCCTTTCCGTATGCGCGTTGCGTATTTCGTTGTTCTGGGCGGCCCGGTAGCAATTTATTTCAATGGAATGGCGCTAGTGGGCGCCAGGCAATCACATGACCGAGGAATTGGAGCTCATACCTGTAGAGGATATCAAAGTCACCAAGGGAATGACCGTCGACCAGATGCTGAGGGCGATGGGACGCGCCGGAGGGTTCACCGCCCAGAAGCTGGCGGACGCCACCGACATAGCGGAGAAGATGATCAGGAAGGAGGGATGCCTCAAGATCCTGTCATTCCCCGCATGCATAAACGCCACCGGCACTCACGGGGTCATCGTGGACATGGTGAGGAACCACATGGTGGACGTCATCATAACCACCTGCGGCACCCTGGACCACGACATCTCCAGGACCTACGAGGACTACTTCAAGGGAGACTTCATGATGGACGACGCCAAGCTCAGGGAGCAGTACTCCATCTCCAGGCTCGGAAACGTCCTCGTCCCCGACGAGTGCTACGGGGAGGTCCTTGAAGGCGAGATCCTCCCGATGTTCGACGAGATCTTCGAGGGGAAGGACTCCATGACCACCCACGAGATCATCTGGGAGGTCGGGAAGAGGATGGACGACGAGGACTCCCTCATGTACCAGTGCTGGAAGAACAAGGTCCCCGTCATCGTCCCCGGAATCACCGACGGATCCTTCGGATGCCAGCTCTGGATGTACTACCAGACGCACAGGAAGTTCAGGATCGACCTCTTCGGCGACGAGCAGCTCCTCTCCGAGATGACCAACCACGCCGACACCACCGGCGCCCTCATGATCGGAGGAGGGATCTCCAAGCACCACGTGATCTGGTGGAACCAGTTCCGCGGAGGCCTGGACTACGCCGTGTACCTCACCACCGCCGAGGAGTACGACGGGTCCCTCTCCGGCGCAAGGCTCAGGGAGGCCGTCTCCTGGGGGAAGGTCAAGGCCGACGCCAAGAAGATGACCGTGGAGGGGGACGCCACCATCACCCTTCCGCTGATCTACGCCGGCCTGGTCGAAAGGCTCCTTTGAAACCGCCGGGGATCCCCCGGCCCTTCTTATCCGGGTATTCGGCGCGCCCCCGGAAAACTTTATCAACGGGGCGGGCTGCTCACGACCCAGCCTTCAAGAGGTCTCGAAATGGAAAAGATACTTCTGCTTCCCGGGGACGGCATCGGTCCGCGCATAACCAGGTCCACGCGCGAGGTCCTCTCGGCCGTGGCGGACGGCGTGGAGTTCGTGGAGGGGGACATCGGCGCCGTGGCGTACGAGAAGACCGGGTCCTTCCTTCCCCATGAGACCATGGAGCTCACCGGCGAGTGCGGCAGCGTGCTATGCGGCCCCATGGACCTCAGGTCGCTTCCCTCCAAGGCCGTCCGCGACCCTCTGAGCACCCTCCGCATCCAGCTGGACCTCTACGCCCTGTGCAAGAGGTTCCGCACGCTGTCGGACGGCCTCGGCGCGCCCGGGGTGGACGTCGCCTTATGGTTCTGCAGCCCCGTCATGGGAAGGGACGTGTTCGAGACCGAGGACCTGGACGGGACGACCCTGACGAAGTACGTCCGCAAGGCCTCCTACGAGAGGATGATGGCCGCCGCCAGGCGTTACGCCGAGCAGAGCGGGAGAAGGAGGGTGGCGTGCGTGACCAGCGACATGTTCCCCGAGTCCAGCTCGATGTTCAGGGAGTGCGCCGCCGGCACGTTCGTCGAGCCGTTCCAGCTGGTGAACGAGGATATGCACAGATGGGCGGCGTTCGCGGTCAGGGAGCCGTCCAGATACGACACCGTGGTGGCGGTCGACCTCTACGGGCGCGTGGCGGGAGGAGTTCTCGCCGGCCTTACCGGAGGGAACCATCTGTCTCCCAACGTGTTCGTCGGCGACGGAAGGGTGCTCGCGGAGGCCGGATGCATCAAGTGCGGAGCCGACGAGAGGTACGCCAACCCCACCGCGATGATCATCGGCGGATACATGGCGCTCTTCGGCATGGGCAGGCTGAAGGAGGCGGAGGCCGTCATGGAGGCGCTTTGCGAATGCTACCGCGCCGGCGACAGGACCCCCGACGTCGGCGGGACGCTCACGACGGAGGAATTCACCGACGCCGTCGTGCGCCGCATCTGAAACGTTAAAGAATCCCGTCAATGATTATCGTCCATGAAGGACGCGGGGCACAGGGCGTGCGTCGAAGCAGCCCTCGAGAACGAGACGGGCGACAGGATTCCGGTAAACAACTTCGCGCTCGCCACGTCGGCGCATAGCGCAGGGTACAAGGTGGACGCCGCCAGGTGGGACCCCAGGATCTCCGCCAAGGTGGCCGTCGACTACTCCATGAAGACATTGTCCGACTTCGTGAAGCCCATTCTGGACTCCCAGGTCCCGTTCGTGGACATGGGCATGGAGGTGACCTTCCCGGAGGACGACTATGGGCGCGTCCCCAAGCACATCGTGGACACCGCCGAGGATGTCGACCGCCTGGAGCTCTTCGACCCCTATGATCCCAGCCAGTGCCCCAAGTTCACCCGCGTCTTCGTGGACAGCCTGGAGGAGACGGCCAGGATCCTGCCTGAGGACCTGCACGTGTGCGGGCTGTCCTGGGGCCCCATAACCACGGCCGGGTACGTCATGGGCGTGGAGAACATGCTCATGAACACCTTCACCGACCCCGACCTGGTCAAATCCCTGGTCAGGAAGGTCACGACGCTCGTCTCCGACATGCAGAGGCGCATGATAGACGCGGGGGCGACGGTGATGTGGATGGCCGACCCCACCTCGTCCCAGGACATAATCCCTCCGGACATGTTCGCCGAGTACTCCAGGGAGCACATCCGCAAGGTGGTCTCCGACGTGAAGGCCATGGACGGTTCCATACCGACGTTCGTCCACATATGTGGAAACACGCTGGAGACCATGAAGCAGATCCCCGAGACCGGCGCGGACTGCCTCAGCTTCGACCATGCGGTGGATCCCGGCAAGGCTAAGGCCAACGCGGCAGGGAAGTTCGCTATCATGGGCAACGTGGACCCTGTCCTGCAGATGATGTCAGGGACGCCCGAATCCATAACCAGGGATTGTTACAGGATCATGGACGCCGCCGGACAGGACGGAGGCTTCATCCTGGCGCCCGGATGCGAGACTCCAATCACCAGTCCGGACGAGAACGTGATCGCACTGGGCAGGGCCGGACGTGACTATCTGAGGGACCGTCGTCGATCCAGGCGTTTCCAACCGGCCTGATCCTGCAGGCCCCGAGGTCTGGCCGTTTAGAAAGTAATAAATATGGCTCCAATATACGAGGTTTACCAGTGCAAGGGTAGTCAAGCATGGCCAACGACGCAAGGTTGAGGGCCTTGTCCTTAGTGGTCCGTGGGTTCAAATCCCATCCCTTGCACCAATCTATTCTCTATCATTATTTTTGACGAGACCGTTTCCGTTACAAGTGAATCCAAAGCAGAAAGCCGTCGTCTCGGACGGCATATGCTCCGGCGATTACGAACGTCTGGTACCATCGGCGATGGCGATGCGCTTTATTTTCTAATCACAGGGTCAGCGAGGGCATCGCGATCATCATCGCCACGTATGCGACGTAAATGCCTATCATGAGCGCCCCCACAGGCCTCGAGATGCCGCTCTTGAAGCGGACGGAGGCGATCATCAGCAGGGACAGCGCTATCATCACGGGCATGTGGAAGTACAGGACCGAATCGACGATCGGAACGGTCACGAGGGACGCGCCGATTCCGAGGACGAACAGTATGTTGAAGATGTTGCTTCCGACGATGTTCGCCACGGCCATGTCGTTCTCCCCGCGTCTGGCCGCTATCAGGCTGATGCATATCTCCGGCAGGGAGGTCCCCACAGCCACGACGATCAGGCCGATGAGCAGGTCGGACATTCCGAGCATGGAGGCCAGCTCAACCGCGCCGTCGACGAAGAACCTGGCTCCGAAGTAGAGGAGGACCAGTCCGGCGACAACGAAGAACAGGAGGACGGGATAGCCGCGAGGCGGCTCGTCCTCATCGACCTCGGACGAATACGCCTCCTGCCCCTCCTTGTCGTCCTTCTTCAGGCGGTACACCACCGCGATGAATACCAGAAGGGAAGCCACGAAGGCTATTCCGACCCAGAAGCCGGCGTATCCGATGAACGCCAGCACGGTGAGGGCAAGGGTCGTGATCATCATGACCGCTAGCTCGAGCTTCATGCTGGAGTATTTGGCGGCCATCGGGGCCACTACGGCGGCGAGGCCTATGGCCAGGCCGATGTTGGCTATGTTGCTCCCGATGACGTTTCCGATGATGATCCCAGGGTTGGACGTGCTCACTATGGAGGTTATGGCCTCCGGAGCCGAGGATCCGAATGCGAGAATCGTCAATCCTATGACGAACGGAGCTATGCCAAGGCGCAGGGCCATGCCCTTTCCGCCCTTGACGAGCCAATCAGATCCGAAGTATAGCAGGATTACCCCTACGGGGATTCCAAGCAGAATCCAATCCATGGCGGTGAATCCTGCACTATGATATTAGGCTTTTCAACGAAGCCTGTACTCCAGCGTGCAGGAGCCTTTTTCGATCCTGAACTCGGAGAACGCCCCGTTGATGAACGTCATGCGGGGCGCCTTGTGCCCGACGTCGGCTCCGAACACCTTGGGGACGTCATATTCCGACAGGGCATCCTCCACGGTCTTCACATAGTCCTCTCCGCGGAAGAACAGGGGCCTTCCGAACACGAATCCTCTTGCGCCCTCGAACCATCCGTCTTTCGACATTCCCTCTAGCATCCTCGAGACCCTCGCCTCGTCCATGTCGTAGGTCTCCATGTACCAGACTATGCCCTCCTCGGCGTACTTGGACACGAACCCGCGCGGGTCGGCGGTCCTGGTCCTGTGGAACCATTCAAGGACGTCCATGCAGCCGCCTATGAGCCTTCCTTCGAACGAAACGTCCCCGCAGGACGAGGTCCACAGCGTCGGAGCCTCCTCATTGAGCCCCTCCAGGCCGGTCACCTTGTCGGAGAAGCCCTCCTCGTGGAACGGGAATGAGTCCTGGGCGTCCCTCCTGCCCTCGATGAACTCCAGGTTCTCGGAGACGCTCCTGTGCCACGGCTCCATTCCGTAGTCCCCGAAGTTGCCTCCGTACACGGTGGCGACGTCATGCTCCGCGGTCGCCTTGAACAGAAGCACGGTGTTGTCCGAGTATCCCTGGATCCATTTGGGGCTCCTTTCCAGGACGTCCCATCTCATGCAGTCCAGCATCTCGATCTGGTAGTCGCCGCCCTTGGCCGACACGATGTAGCCTATCTCCGGATCCTCCAGGAGGGAGCACAGCTCCTTCACCCTCTGCTCGGCGGGGGCGCTCCTGCCGTCCTCGTCCGCCGTGTAGACGTCGGGGGTCTCGAGCACGCGATGCCCCCGCTCCTCCAGCCTCTTCTTGGCGTTGGCGAAGCGGCGCACGTCCGTCGGGTCCGTGACTCCGAATGACGGCGCGGTGACTCCAATGCTTCCGTCGGGAGGAAGGAACGGCGGTATGATCATGCCGCCTTGATGTGTAGTCTTCGATATGAATCTGTTCGGAAACGGTTTTTAACGACCGGTCTATGACAGGGCATGGGAATCCTTTCTGACAGGGACATCGCGGAGAGCCTCCTGACCGGCTTCATAGGAATCAGCAATTATGAGGAGAGGGGGCTGACCCCCAACGGATACGACCTCCGCATAGCCGAGATCGCGGTCAGAGGGGACCCGGACGTCAAGAAGGAAGGCGTCGTCTCCATCCCTCCCAGGACGATGTTCTACGTTTCCACGGTGGAGCGCGTGAGGATGCCCGACGACATCTGCGCCCAGCTCTGGCTCAGGACCACCTGGATAAGAAGGGGAGTAATCGGCGCGTTCGGGAAGATAGACGCCGGGTTCGAGGGCACGCTCACGCTCGGCGCGTACAACGCCACCGACGACCCCGTGGAGATCCCGGTCGGGGAGAGGTTCTGCCAGATGGTGTTCGAGTCGCTCAACTCCGAGAGCGACAGGAACTATTCGCTCAGGTCCGGGAACTATCAGGGGCAGACAGGGGTCACGTTGGACCCGGTCAAGAAGTGACGGGCGGGGCGGCCTCCGCCGTCAAGACATCGCCTCCGTGGTCATTCCCGCCTTTCGCCGGCGGAGTCCCTGACGGATTCGGCCTCGCGGAGGAACCTCTCCGACAGCTCGGAGGCCCTGGATGCGTCGCGGGACTCCGCGTAGACCCTGAACTTCGGTTCCGTCCCGGACGGGCGCATCAGCACCCATCCGTCGTCGTAGTCGATCCTGAGCCCGTCGGTCACGTCGACCTTCTCCCCCATATGCATCTCCGCTATGCCGTCCAGCACGGCCTTCTTCAGCGAGTCCTCGCAGCGCATGGCCGCTTTCACCGTATGGAACTCGGGAAGCGAGTCCACAAGCTCGTCCAGGGTCTTACCGGCCGCCACGGTCTCAAGCATCTTCGCCAAGGTCATGGCGCCGTCGCGGCAGAACTGGTGGTCCGCGAAGATGATGCCCCCGTTCTCCTCCCCTCCGGCGACGGCGTTCTCAGCCATCATCCTCCGTGCCACTATCGGCGATCCGACGGCGGTGTACAGCGTCTTCCCTCCGACGGACGCGACCGCCTCCTCCACGACCTTGGAAGTTGCCACGGTCGTCACGACTTTGGATCCCGGGGCCCTGGAGGCGGCCTGGCGCGTGATTATGGCCAGGGACTTGTCGCCCGGCACGAATCTCCCGCTTCCGGTGACGAATATGCACCTGTCGGCATCGCCGTCGTGGGCGACCCCCAGGTCGCTTCCCGTGTCCACGACCATCTTCTTGAGGTCCTTGAGATTGTCCTCGGTGGGCTCCGACTCGTGACCGGGGAACATCCCGTCCGGCGACGCGTTGATGGTTATCGCCCTGACCCCGAGCCTGGAGAGAAGCATGGGGGACGTGCGGGACGACGCGCCGTTGGAGCAGTCCAGGCAGACCTTGAGCTTCGCCGCGCGTATGGCGTCCGCGTCCACCTTGGAGATTATGGCGTCCACGTAGGCCTCTCCCGCCCCAGGGATCCTCCTCAGGACGCCCACGGAGTCCCACGACGTCCCAGGCTTCGCCCTCTCGTAGGCGTCCTCTATGGCGGTCTCCTGCTGGCGGGAGCATTCGGTCCCGTCCTCGGCCACGCATTTGATCCCGTTGAACTCCGGGGGGTTGTGCGACGCCGTTATCATTATCCCGCCGGTGACGTCGTCATGCGTCTTGACATAGTACTGCAGCGCGGGCGTCGGCACCATGCCGAGGTCGTCGACGTCGACTCCGGCGGACATCATCCCGGCTTCCACGGAGCTGGCTATCATGTCCGAAGAGGTCCTGGGGTCCCTCGCGACGGCGATGGCGCCGGGTCCCAGCACGAATGCGGCCGCCCTTCCCACGCGCAAGGCCAGCTCGGGGGACAGGAAGTCGTTGGCGATCCCGCGTATGCCGTTGGTTCCGAACATCTTCATGGTCCACGGGAAGACGTCCTTCGATTAATAGAATGGGAGGGCGCGGGCCCTCCTTCGGGTTTCAGTTCCACCAGTCGTCGCGGCGGTCGATGGTCTCGTCCCTGTCGGGGCCGAGGCTGATGATGTCCGCCTTGACCTTCAGGTACCTCTCCATGAACTCGATGTACTCCCTCATCTCGCCGGGGAGCTCGTCGTATCCGCCCTTGATGAGCGCGGAGGTGTCCTTCCATCCTTTCCATCCCTTCATGTTCTCGTACACGGGCCTGGCCCTGGAGAGCTTGGAGATGGACGCGGGGAAGTGCTTGACCTCCTGGCCGTCGATCTCGTAGGCCACGCACACCGGGAGCTCGGGGACGTCGTTCAGCACGTCGAGCTTCGTGATCCCGATGGAGGTGAATCCGCACAGCCTGGACGCGTGCTCGCAGACCACCAGGTCCAGCCATCCGCATCTCCTTCCCCTGCCGGTGGTGACCCCGAACTCTCCGCCCTTGCTCTGGAGCTCCTTTCCGAGATCGCCGGTGAGCTCCGAGACGAACGGCCCCTCGCCGACGCGGGTGGTGTAGGCCTTGACGACCCCCAGGACCTTGTCCAGCCTGTTGGGGGCTATTCCGGATCCGGTGCAGATCCCTCCGCCGCAGGTCGCGGACGAGGTGACGTAGGGATAGGTCCCGTGGTCGATGTCCAGCATCGCTCCCTGGGCTCCCTCGAAAAGGACCTTCTTGCCGTCGTCCAAGGCCTCGTTGATGAGCACGGAGGTGTCGCAAATGCGGTCCCCTATGAGGTCCTTCCAGCGGAGCATCTTGCTCAGGAGGGTCTCGTTCGTGCAGGAGCAC
>JAEEGH010019743.1_pt1 | contig 14107 bp, 12 predicted proteins | sample 9134181 | NCBI WGS metagenome assembly JAEEGH01 (sample SAMN16246544, study PRJNA631951) | gut metagenome | biome: gut microbiome; feature: rumen; material: DP-attached | host: Bos | place: Iran: Karaj | collected 2018-10 | reverse complement strand
AACACCGTAAGCCTGGACGATACTTACCCAGTTTGCCGCGACGAAGCTTTTCTGAGATTTGAACACCTTCAAATCAACAATTTCCCATATGTTAGTTGAATCGATTTTTTCCAAATGTATCATATTATTTTTCTCCATCATCAGTTTTTCATTTGACCAATTTCATTTTTATAATTTCTATATCCTATATTCATTCAGTGCCATTTGCCAGTATTTTTCCGGAATGCATCTCCAATCCACGCTGCCCTTTTCTTCCTCACATAACTCGCACGCTTTTGTAAGGACAGCCATTTGTGAAACATTTTTCCCAAGCAATACAGCCTTGGTTACTCTATACCATGCGGGAGCCTGCTCAGAGAGTTTTTCTTCATCCATTTCTCTTATGGCTCTGTCCACATCATATTCAAGAGTAATGAATTCTGATTCCCAAATGCCTGCGTTATCATACAACATCATAAATTGGGTTTTTCCACCGCTTTTGAGTGGAACTCCCACTGCACCCGGATTAACTATACGTTTACCGTTCTTGATATACTGCGACTGGATATGAAAGTGACCACATATGGTTAGTTCCGTCTCGAGCCTTTGAGTTAGTGAATCTATGTAATCATAATCTTCCCGCAGGCTTTCATTTACTTTAAATGGCGATCCATGACAGATAACAAAATCCGGCATGCCATCGTATTTCATAAGTTTTGTAAATGGCATCTCTTCAAAAGCATGGATCTGGTCTGGCAAGAGTCGATCATACGTATATCGCAGCATTCCGGATCCGGATGTTCCGGCCTTCCATTCCCAATCACTATGCATCCCTGCCATGTGATCTATCCAATAGTTTTCTTTATTCCCCTTAATAAAGGTACAAGGATACTCCGCTTTAAGTGCCTGAAGAAGTTCCAGTGTACGTTCAGGATAAGCCAGTTCTCCAAGATAATCACCTAAAAAAATAAATTCTTCAGCATCCCTATATTTTGCTTCAGCAATACATCTTTCAAGCGCTATATGATTGCTGTGTATATCCGCCATAATTGCTATTTTCAAGCTATCCATTTTTATTTCCTTCCTTAATTCTTGTACCGATACATTGCCATGTTGTTACCTTTCACTTGGCATCTGCAGTCTTTAATATCATTGTAGGAAGTACTACGTTTCGCCCATAGTCATATCTACTCTGTTCCTCATCTGTCCGACCTACCAAAGCGGCTCCTGTAGCAGAATTATCTGATACTACCAGAAGCGCAACTGTCGGTATCTCCAATAAATCTGCCATAAGATAAAGAGACGCTGTTTCCATTTCAATTAAGTCAGTATCGAACTCTTTTATTTCTTGAAGATGATAGTATTCTGCAGCAATTGAAGGTGTACAAAATACAGATGCTTTCTTTAATTCATAACCGCTTTCTTCCGCGATTCCAACAACATTATTTATAAATTCCATATCAGGTTCTACCCTTTCAAAAGGAACAAAATCTTTGATAGAATCTTTCAGATAGGTATGTGCAAATCCTCCAGCGATCGAAAAAGAAGGCGTGCACAAATCGCCAAGCTCAAACTCCGGTTTTAATGCGCCAACTGCACCTATAAAAATCATTTTGTCAAAAGTTAGCTCTGCACATACCGCCACTTGATCGATCAGGTTAGAATCTGATGATGCAGTTTTTATCCATGCAATCTTCAGGTCATCTTTTTCAACGAGATATCCCGCAATATATGCGCCTTCCTTTAATGTTGTGACCTTGCAATAACTATCCATCTTAAGTTTATACGGAGAAAAGCTTGGCGCAACAACCAGCGCATCATAGTGTTCATTCTTATCAAAACCGAAAGCAAGATATGCCATGTTGTCGGAATTGTATTGATGAAATTTGTCCATTATTTCAATCATTCTCTTTTTCATGGTTGATTTTCCTCCTCTGATTTACTTTATTTATGTGTTTCAGTATGTCGCAGCAGGTTCCGAATCCTGTCAAAACATGCATTCAGCATATCGTAATCCACTTCACCGGTTTCCCTGCAAATAGCAGTCGCTTCCACCGTGAAGTCACCTGCATAGTCATATTGTGCAAGCTTATCAAAAAAGCCTGTAAAATCAATCTTTCCCGCTCCGACGGGAAGTGTTTTCAGATTGCTCCAGTCCATGTACCCGCCATTATAGTCATTAATGTGCATGTGCGATACCAGACACTCGCGAAGCAGCCAGTCCCACTCAGAGGAAAACAGTTCCATGGTCTGATTGTGAAACTCAGACATCTTGGTGTCATAGACAAAAGTGGCGCATCGGTATGCTTCGTGTACTCTTCTTATGTTTTCGAGAGGATTCTTGTGGTTACATACCACATTTTCAATCATCAGTTCTACCCGGGAAGCTCTCGCCAGTTCATTTAACACGCCAAAGCGTTCGATGTTTTTGGAAAGATTCTTATCAGATACAATACCGTTCCAGAGGTGGAGCACCATTTTGTCAGCACCGAAGGCACCTGCAATCTCCAAATTCACTCGAAAGCGTTCTATCCCGTTTTGGAAGGCTGTCCGATCCTCCTCATCCGTCATTCTGTATTCATGATATCCTGTCCCGTCAAACCAAGCTTTCATACCACATAAAGATTCCCCCAGCGATTTCTGACAGTGCACCACCGGAATCCATAACTTCAGTGGCTTAACGATTTGAATTAGCTTGTGCACATTTTCATACATCGTACTGTCCACCATGAACTCAAATCCATCGCAGTTTAGTTTGTCTGCCATATCACCAAGTGCAATATACTTTTCGGGCGTTGTTCGCGGAAACAATGCCCCTGTCGAACATAGTATTTTTCTCATAAGATGCTCCTATATTTCAGCAGTGTGAATACGATAGTATCTCATCCCTCTTCACCTGCTTTCGTTAAGTCAATCCAATATCTTTTTATAATAGTTCCTTCAACTTCAATACTTTTTTCAAAAATACCGCCATTTGAAATAATCGTCTGTTCGCTGGCTTTATTGGTTTCATCACAAGTAACAAGCATTTTTTTGATACCCAAATTCCTTGCATTTCTGATGTTCAAACGAAGCATCTCTTTCGCATATCCTTTTCTTCTTTCTGAAGGGCGAACCGAATAGCCAGTATGGCCGCCCCATGTTCCAAGAATAGGGTGATCAATGTGGTGTCTCAAATCAATAATCCCTACAATTCTGTCATCGCTTTTTCGTACTGCAAGATACATATCTGAAGGTACCGTTGTTCCTCCGTCGTTACATGTTTCCTCGCTATTTCTCAATTTACATATACGAATCCATTCCTCTGCAGAATTACATTTATCAAGACAACCGCATCCTGCAAATTGATTTTCACTATCTGCATCATTATCAATAATCTCCTGACGGAAATTCCATATATCTTCCGCATATTTTATTTGAGGTTCTACCAACTCAATATCCAGACAATCTGTCTCTATTACATATTCATGCATGTTTTATCCCTCACTTTCTAATCTGATTGCTTTTATTATCCGGCCAAAATAATAAAAAAACCACTTACCCAGAAAAGATAAGTGGTCAGCGTATACATATATCGTATATATTCTGAAATTCTACTCTTCTCTGTATCCACTATCTTTACATACAACAACAAAACCATGCACGTGTACCGCATGCTTGGCTACCACATTGACGTATGAAGATTTGGATACAAATCTGCTCATCCGAAGAATTTCCTTTCAAAAAATATTAGATTTAAGCTACTACTGTAATACTCAATTGTCAATCACATTTTTAAATCATCCGAAAAAATCTCAATGCGTCCACAATCTCTTTGCGCAACAAATTAAGCAATCAATCACTTTCTGTTTTATTCATCAGATATCTGCTGCCGTCATCCCGAAATACTTTGTATCCAAGTCGTTCATATAATCGTAGTGCCGAAGTGTTGGATTTCTCTACATGAAAAACGATGTCCCGGATCCCGATCTCCAGTGCATAGTTTTCCGCTTCACGGATCAAAGCACTGCCGATTCCATGGCTTCGATGTTTTTCTGTAACAGAAAGATCATCAAGATAGATATAATTCATATCTGATTCATGATGAACTTCAACCGAAAGGTAAGCCACAACATCTACATCTTCCGCAACAAATATACACTCTTCACCATTGATCCAGAAACGATCCAGATATCCCGGCTCATACCCCTGAACATCTTCCGTATGATATATTGTCTGAAGCATTTCTATGAACAGTTCCCGTATCTTCCGTTCATCCTCGGGAACTGCGATTCTGATTGAACAATCCAAATAATTCTATTCCTTATTCCTGCTTTTCTGCAATCGTGTGTAATCTCTCCGAGAATTCTTCCGAACGGGATTCAAGCAGACCGTGCGTCGCATTTTCCATGACTATCATTTCTTTTTCAGGAGCACTCACTTTATCAAAGTATTCACAGGCAAGCTGGTAATTAGTCTGATAATCCATGTCTCCATTTATATTGTAGTAGGGTACATTGTAATCGTATTTACCGAGTAACGACAATTTTGACATTTCACCATTTGCCCAGAACGCCAAATACGGCTCAAATTCCTTGCTACCATTTTTCATATACCTAATGTAATCCATAATCGTATAGTTTGGGTTGAAGAGTACCGTAGTAAAGACGTTATAGTCAGTACCATCTTTCATCATGCCATAACCATACCTTTCCATGGTAGCGTTTCTCGCCTGTAGAGCTTCTATCGATCCTTCGCTATCCGGAGACCACCCGGCGAGTATTGCCTGTCCTTCTTCATCTCCTACAGTCCATTCCAATGCCGCATCATAAAGCCTTTGTTCATTCTCCAATGGATCGATGAATTGTCCGGTACCAATAAATGCTTCGTAATACTCTGGATATTCCAATGCCAAATTTGCACCATACAATGACCCCCAAGAATGTCCTAGAAGGGTAATCTTTTCCTTGCCCAGATAGTCCAGAAGGAATTCAGTCATTTCCTTACCATCCTGCATCATTAAACTTGCGGTTATAGTCTCTGTCTTTGATGTGTCGTAGCTTTTTCCGCAGCCCCTCTGATCCCACGTGACTACCGTATAAACATCACTCCACTTTCTTGTAAATGCGTAATCAATCTGGCTCGTTGCCGATCCCGGTCCACCGTGAAGATAAAGTAAAACTGGATTATCCCTATCCTGTCCGTAAATATTTATCCACTGCTTCGTTCCGTTTATATCTACATATATTGATTCATTTATTCCACCATCAGGCTTTCTGCTATTGATTATCCTGCCTATGAGATGAGCTACCAGAATGATTGCTATAAAAGAAACAACAACAATTCCCGTCACTTTTAAGATCTTTATGATTCGTCGCTTCATTCCAAACTCCATCCTCTATAAAACCAATGCCCCTTTTTGCCGTTTCAAACCTTTACCCCAAAGTGCCGAACCCCTTTGATTTCAAGCCTTTTCGAGGTACTTTCCCTTTAGACCCGTGAAAGCGAAACTACCGTCTCAACATGCACGGTATGAGGAAACATATCCACCGGCTGGATCTGCCTTAACCGGTAGCCGCCGTCAGCGAGGATGCGCAGATCCCTGGCAAGTGTGGCGGAATCGCAACTGACATAGACGATACGGTCCGGCCGCATTTGCAGCATCGTATCGAGGCAGCTTCGCTCGCAGCCCTTGCGGGGCGGGTCCACCACGATGACATCGGGGTGCAGGAAGTCCTCGGACGGTCCGGCCTGCCCGGCACCGCTCCCGGCAGTTTCATAATACGCGAGAAGTACTTCCTCGGCGGCACCGACATAGAATTCCGTGTTGGCGATACCGTTCAGTGCCGCATTTTCCTTTGCATTTTCTATGGCCTGCGGAATGATCTCGACCCCGCAGACTCTGGCCGCGGACTGTGCCAGGAAAAGGGATATGGTGCCGATCCCGCAGTAGAGATCCCAGACCGTCTCCTGTCCAGTGAGGGCTGCATACTCGAGTGCCTTACCGTAAAGCACCCTCGTCTGGACCGGATTCACCTGGAAAAAGGAGAGCGGTGAGATCCGGAAGGAGATATCCCCGATTTTGTCCGTAATATAGCCGTTTCCATAGAGGATTCGGAAAGAATTGCCCATAATGACATTTGTGTCAGCAGTGTTGGGGCTGTAGCAGATGCTGGTGATATGCTTGGGTTTACCGGCTTTCCTTTCGTCCGTATCCAACCCGGGTTCCGCGCCCGCCACTTCCGGAAAATTCATTTCCGACAGGATTGTCACAAGGTCCTCCGCCGCCGGAACACTTGTCCCGTTGATGACCAGACAGACCATGATTTCGCCGGTATAGAAGCCTTCCCGCAGCAGAACGTGGCGCACCAGCCCCTTCCCGGTCTCCTCTTCGTAGGCTGGGATGTGATGCCGCTTCATCCAGGCAAGGATCGCCTCCATAATCTTCCCGAAGCTCTCCGCACCGATCGCGCAGTCTGTCATGGGGATGATGCTGTGTGTCCGACCGGCATAGAATCCGGCCACAAGGTTCCCCTCGCGGTCTGTTCCGACCGGGTACTGGGCCTTGTTGCGATAATGCCAGGGCTCCTCCATCCCCAGGATCGGATTCCATATCGCATCGAGCTCCTCAGGGGAGAAGCTCCCGATCCTCTGCAGATTACTGCGAACCTTGTTCTCCTTGAGCCGCAGCTGCCCCGCATAATCCAGAGCCTGGATCTGACATCCGCCGCAGGAGCGGTGAACCGGACATTTGGTTTCTATGCGAAAAGGAGAAGGTGAAAGCACCTTCTCCAATCTGGCATATGCATACCCCTTCTTTGCCTTGAGGATCCTGGCCTCAATGCGGTCTCCGGGAAGCGCATCTTTTACAAAGACGGTATATCCGTCCACATGTCCGATCCCCTCCCCGTCGTTCCCGAGATCTGCGATCTCGAGCACAAGGCGTTCATTTTTCTCATATCTGTGCAAGGTATCTTTCTGTTTCAAGCGTTTGTCCTTCCTGCTTACTGCAGATCTCCCATCGTTGCATGCACATTGGAATCCAGCATCTTGTTAAAGCCGAGCCATCCGTAATTCCCCGGATTTTTCTCGAGGAGTTCCCGGAAAATCTCCATCTTGGCATCCGTATCGTCCGCAAAATTCAGTGCGATCGCCTCAACCAGCGCCGGAAGCTTGGGGGAGCCGTATTCGTATTTTCCGTGGTGCGCGAGGATGCAATGCTGAAGCTCCTGCAGCAGGATCGGGGGGAATCCGTCGATCTGTGCCGCAAGCTGTGCCACCATCTGCGCCCCCATCACGATATGTCCCAGGAGCTGGCCTTCGTCCGTATAATCATTTTCCGGGAAAGCGGACAGTTCCTTCGTCTTCGCGATATCATGGCACATCGCGGCCGTGATCAGCAGATCGTATTTCAGGATCGGGTACGCCTTGCAGAAATACTGGCATAGATGCGTCACGCTCAAGGTGTGTTCCATCAACCCGCCGATGTACCCGTGATGCACGGCCTTGGCTGCGGACGATTGACGGAACTTTGCGATAAATTCCTTATCCTCGACAAAGAGCATCTCCATCAGGCGGTGATAATACGGATTTTGGATGCTCTTTACGACCTCGAGCACCTCCGCATACATCTCATCGTTGTCGCGGGGGCTGACCGGAAGGTAATCTCCCTGGGAATATTCCCCTTCGGTGGCCTTTCGCACCCTCTTTGCATTGACCTGCAGTGCCCCGTTGAAGCTGGTCACTTCCCCGGTGATCTCCACATAGTCCAGTTTTTCAAAATCATCAATCCCGGGATCCGTCGGGTCCCAGACCTTTGCGTCCACGGTCCCCGTCTTATCCTGAAGAATAATATTCAGATACGGCTTCCCGTTCTTGGTCATCGCGCTGGTGACATTTTTGCACAGATAGATGTCCCGGAGGCGGTCGCCTTCATGAAATTCACTGATATACTTCATCGCTGCAGCTGTCCTTTTCGCTTATTTTATTTTGGGGGGCAAATAACCTGCTCCCTTATGATCTGCCTTCTACCACCATCGTGACGATGATTTCCTTATATTCGTCCTGTACCTGGCGCTGTACGCGCAGCTCCACGGAATCTCCCTCCCTGCGCGACTGCAGCTGTGAGGAATAGTCATACATGGAGGAAATCACGCTCCCGTTCATCGAGGTCACGATATCCCCTGCCTGAAGTCCCGCCGTCATCGCGGGAGAGTCCATCTCAACGCTTAAAATGTAGGCGCCGAAGGGAACTCCCAGACGTTCATTGGCCTCCCTGGTCACATCCATTCCCGTGATCCCAAGGTAGGAAAGTGCTTCTCCGTTCGCCATCTTTTCAATGCGGCTCTTGAGCTCCGAGATCCCGTACGCCGCCAGAAGGCTTTCCAGTCCGGCATTACGCTCCGAGGTAAGGATCCCAACCACCTGTCCCTGCAGATTAAAGAGAACGCCACTGCAGCCTGCGCTGCCCACGATATCCGTCTGAAGGAGCTTTAACGCGACATCCATTCCCGGCCGGTCGGTGCTGGAGGCACTGATCATGCCATAGGAAATGCTCCCGGTGGTGCCGAGCGGGCTTCCGAGTGCGATCACGGGACTCCCGAGGTACGCGTAGGAGGAACTCCCCAGACGCGCGATCGGCGGGTTGTTGCGAAGCCCGGAATCGAGACTCCACAGCTTGACCGCCAGGATCCCCAGACCCGTCTCCGGATCGACTTCCTTGATCTCCGCGTCCGCGGTGAGGCCGCCGTTAAAAATGATCCGGATCCTTTCCGCATATTTCAGCGTGCTTGCATCTGCCAGGATCAGCAGCTCCAGACCGTTCTCCGCCACGATCACGCCGGAGCTCTTCCTGCTTTCCACATCGACCGAGCTCAGCCAGTTCTCATCCGAGGTCTGCGCATCGACCACCACCATGCTGCGAGAGAGCTGACGCACGAGCGATGCCAGGGAAAAATAGAGCTGGCGATAGCTTTTCTCGTTCAAGGTCACCTGCGAGAGAATGCGGGAGATCTGCTCCTGACTCAGCGGAAGCTCCTCCGAAGAAGCCTCCTCCCCGGTGCCCTCCTCTCCCGTCTGCGTATCCTCCTGGTTCAGGGCAGCCTCCTGCTGCATATAGTCGGAAAGCATCTCCTCCGGGGACATCTCCTCCGAAGCCAGATCCTCGGGAAAAGTGACTACCTCAGGCTCTGCTTCCGGCGCCGCCGGAGTGATCCACCGGCTGAAAATCGGCTGAAGCACGAGAAAGGTAATGCTGGCTACGAGGCCGAACAGGATCCCCATGATGATCGTAACCATCGTTCTGCGCGCCAGGCGCTCCCGGTTGATCGGACGCTTTTTCTTTTTTTCCTTCAGAAATCCCTGTTCCTCCGTCTCAGACGACTGCGGGATGGGTTTTTTCTCCTTGGCCATATCCGTCTCCTCAATTCGTGATAAGTATATCGAACCCCCCGAAAAAAGTAAAGAAACAGGGGATTCTTTGTGATATACTAAAGGTTATGAATACGAAAACCTTAAAAACTTTGGAATATGATAAAATCATCGCTCTGCTGGCGGAGGAAGCCAGTTCGGAGCCGGGCAAAAAGCTGTGCCGTGAGCTGCTGCCCTCGATCCAGATGAAGGAGATCCAGAAGTCCCAGCTAGAGACAAGGGATGCGCTTGCCCGTATTTTCCGGGAGAGCGCGCCTTCCTTTGGCAACAACCGGGACTTTGGCTTCGCGCTGCGCAGCCTCGAGGTGGGAAGTTCTCTCTCTGCGCCGGAGCTTCTGGCGCTGGCCGGATTTATGGATAATGTGGGACGCATCAAGGCCTTTGGCAAGAAGGCAAACGAAGATCAGCCGGACGATTCGCTGGATCCATATTTTAACGATCTGGCACCCCTGACGCAGCTTGCGGCGGAGATCCACCACTGCATCCTCGCGGAGGACGAGATCGCGGACGATGCCAGCCCGGCGCTTCGGAATATCCGTCGTCAGATCCGCGTGACGGGAGACAAGATCCACACCCAGCTCCTTTCGATGGTGAACGGTTCCTACCGCACGTATCTGCAGGATGCCGTGATCACGATGCGCGACAACCGGTACTGTCTGCCGGTCAAGTCCGAGTACAAGGGACAGGTGCAGGGCATGGTACACGACCAGTCCTCCACCGGATCCACCTATTTTATAGAGCCCGCTGCGGTCGTCTCCCTGAACAATCAGCTCCGGGAGCTGGCTGTGCAGGAGAAGCAGGAGATCGAGGTGATCCTGGGGAATCTGTCCTCCGCCTGCGGCGAGCATGTCACGGAGCTGAGGGAAAATCAGCAGATCATGACGCAGCTGGATTTCATTTTTGCCAAGGGAAAACTGGCGCTGCACCAGAATGCGATGGAGCCGCAGTTTAACCGCAAGCATTATCTGAACCTGCGCAAGGCGCGCCATCCGCTGCTCGATCCGCACAAGGTGGTGCCCATCGATATCTCTCTGGGGCGGGATTTTGACCTGCTGGTCGTCACGGGCCCCAATACGGGCGGCAAGACGGTATCGCTCAAGACCGTGGGGCTTTTGTCCCTGATGGGTCAGGCGGGACTGCACATTCCCGCGGCCGACCGCTGCGAACTGTGTATTTTCAATGATATTTTTGCGGACATCGGAGATGAACAGAGCATCGAGCAGAGCCTGTCCACCTTCTCTTCGCATATGGTGACCATCGTCGATATCCTCAGCCAGGCCGACCAGCACTCGCTCTGTCTCTTTGATGAGCTGGGCGCCGGGACGGACCCGACGGAGGGGGCTGCGCTGGCGATCTCGATCCTGAATCATCTGCACAGCCGGGGCATCCGCACGATGGCGACGACACATTACAGTGAGCTCAAGCTCTACGCACTCAGCACGGAGGGCGTGGAAAATGCGTCCTGTGAATTCAACGTGGATACACTTTCACCCACCTATCGTCTGCTGATCGGCATCCCGGGGAAGAGCAACGCATTTGCCATCTCGCAGAAGCTCGGTCTCCCCTCCTATATCATCGATGCCGCCAGAGAGCAGATCAGCTCGGATCAGGAGAGCTTTGAGGATGTGATCGCGGATCTCGAACAGAGCCGCATCCATGCGGAGAAGGATCGTCAGGAGATCGCGGAATACAAGGAGCGGATCCGCACCCTTCAGGAGCAGCTTCAGAAGAAAAACGAGAAGCTGGACCAGGCGAAGGAGCGCATTCTGCGCGAAGCCCAGGAGCAGGCGCGGGATATTCTTCAGGAGGCGAAGGACGCTGCGGATGAGACGATCCGCAACATCAACCGTCTGTCCGCCGGCGTCGATATGAAGGCTCTGGAGCAGGAACGTCAGAAGGTGCGCACGCGGATCTCCGAGAAAGATGACCGGCTCTCTCTGAAGGGAAGCAAGGCAAAAGCAGTACCCGCCACGGGTGCAGTGGATCCGGCGAAGCTGAAAAAAGGCGACAGTGTCCGGATCGTCAGCCTGAATCTGAAGGGTACCGTAAACACGCTGCCCGACGCGCGCGGAAATCTCTATGTTCTGTGCGGCATCCTGCGGACACAGACCAATGTCTCCGACCTCGTCTATGAGGCGGATGGGGATACCGCGTCGCAGATGACCGGACGGGTCAGTGGCAACGGAACCGGCAAGATCCGCATGTCCAAGTCGCTTTCCGTATCCACGGAGCTCAATCTCCTCGGCCAGACGGTGGACGAAGCCATCTCCTCCCTGAGCAAATATCTGGACGACGCCTACATCGCCCACATTTCTCCCGTGCGCATCGTACACGGCAAGGGAACGGGAGCACTTCGCAAGGCGGTGCATGACTATCTGCGCAGACAGAAGAATGTCGCGGATTATCACCTGGGTGAATTCGGTGAAGGCGACGCCGGCGTCACCATTGTGACCTTTAAATAATCAAAACGGGGGAACCTGCCATGAACAAACAGAAAATCATGATCGTTGACGATGATGCCCATATCGCGGAACTGATTTCCCTTTATCTGGTGAAGGAATGCTTTGATACGCTCATCGTGGGAGACGGGGAGAGCGCTCTCACCCAGTTCGAGATCTATGACCCGGATCTGATCCTGCTCGACCTGATGCTTCCCGGCATCGACGGCTATCAGGTCTGCCGGGAGGTGCGAAGCAAGTCCTCCACCCCGATCATCATGCTTTCCGCGAAAGGGGAGGTCTTCGACAAGGTGCTCGGCCTGGAGATGGGTGCGGATGATTATATGGAGAAGCCCTTTGATTCCAAGGAGCTGGTGGCCAGGGTCAAAGCGGTCCTGCGGCGCTACAAGAAGCAGGATTCCGCGGAGCGCGTGGACGATTCGGAGCAGTCCGTCTCCTTCCCGGATCTGACCATCAATCTGACCAACTATTCCGTAACCTGCAACGGGCGCAACATCGAAATGCCGCCGAAGGAGCTGGAGCTTCTGTATTTTCTCGCCTCCTCGCCGAACCGCGTCTTTACCAGAGACCAGCTGCTCGATCAGATCTGGGGCTATGAGTATACCGGCGATACCCGGACAGTCGATGTCCACGTGAAGCGTCTGCGCGAGAAGGTCGGCGACCATGCCAACTGGCGCATCACCACGATCTGGGGCAAGGGATATAAGTTCGAGACCAATTTATGAGAAAAACACTCTATCTCAAGTTCATAATCGCCTATGTGATCTTCGGTGTCTTCGGATTTATCATCGTCACGGTCTTTGTGCCCAACATGACCCGGAATTACCTGATCACGGAGAAAGCGGAATCCCTGTACTCCGAAGCCACCCTGATCGCCAATACCTACGCCACCGGACTCTACACGAGCGAGACCTCGCTGGAGACCGTGGAGCTGCAGCTCGATTCCCTGGCCGTCTACATGGGCACGATCATCCGGATCATAAATCCCTCCGGACGCATGGTGCTCGACACGGGATCCCAGTTTTCCGTGGAAGATGTCGTATCCATCGAGGGCTTTGATCCTTCGGTCACGGGGAGTTCCTATTATGTCATCGGCGATTTTTTCCATTCCTTCGCCTTTGATGTGCTGACGGTCATGGCCCCGATCACCAATGATTACAAGGTCAAGGGCTATGTGACGATCCACGCGAGGATGTCGGATATCGAAGAGTCCTGCAACATGATGCTGAATATTTCCTACATCACGCTTGCCATTCTGATGGTGCTCTCACTGATCATCCTGATCTTCTTCAATCAGCTGGTCTATCGCCCGCTCCGCAAGATCACGAAGGCGGCGGAGCAATATGCTGCCGGCAATTACCATTACAGCTTTCAGGTCGACAGCGGAGACGAGATGGGTTATCTTGCGGCGAATCTGCAGTACATGTCCGGAACCATCGCGGGCGCGGAGGATGACCAGAAGAAATTCATCGCCAATGTGTCGCATGATTTCCGCTCTCCTTTGACCTCCATCCGCGGCTACCTCGAGGCGATGATCGACGGAACGATCCCGCCCGAAATGCACGAAAAATATCTCAAGGTTGTGCTGAATGAGACGGAGCGTCTGACGAAGCTGACGAACGGACTCCTCTCCCTGAACAATCTGAACACCAAGGGAATGCATCTTGACCTGGCCGATTTTGACATCAATCAGGTCATTCGCAATACAGCGGCCTCTTTCGAGGGAACCTGCCGCAAGAAAAATATCGCGATCGAGCTGAATCTCACCGGCGATACCTTTGAGGTACACGCCGACATGGAGCGGATTCAGCAGGTGCTCTATAATCTGATTGACAATGCCATCAAGTTCAGTCATCATGATTCCGTCATCAAGGTGGAGACCAGTCTCAAGAAAAACAAGCTCTTCGTCTCCGTCAAAGACACCGGCATCGGTATTCCGAAGGAGGATCTGAAGCTGATCTGGACCAGATTCTACAAATCGGACTCCTCCCGTGGCAAGGATAAGAAAGGCACCGGACTCGGGCTTTCGATCGTCAAGGAAATCATCGCCGCCCACGATGAAAACATCAATGTCATCAGCACCGAAGGAGAGGGAAGCGAATTTATCTTTTCCCTGGCTCTTCCGGATGATGATGAAATCTGAAAGCATTCCGGAAAGGAAGTGTATATAAATGAATGCTTATTCGATACTAAAGGATCTGGCTATCATCATTGTCTTTGCAAAAGTCTTCGGTTTGATCGCCCGGAGACTGAAAGCTCCG
>JAEEGH010019741.1_pt1 | contig 14107 bp, 9 predicted proteins | sample 9134181 | NCBI WGS metagenome assembly JAEEGH01 (sample SAMN16246544, study PRJNA631951) | gut metagenome | biome: gut microbiome; feature: rumen; material: DP-attached | host: Bos | place: Iran: Karaj | collected 2018-10 | reverse complement strand
ACGACGCGATAAGCGCGGCCCATTCGTCATTGTCCGTGAACACGGCGCCGCCGTCGCCATAACAGCCCAGCGGCTTGGCGGGGAAGAACGACGTCGTCGCGATATCGCCGAAACTGCAGGCACGCTTACTGCCGATGGTACCGCCAAAGCCCTGGGCGCCGTCTTCCAGGACGAGGAGCCCGTAGCGGTCGGCCACGGCCCGGACGGCCTCGTAGTCGGCCGGGAGGCCGAACAGGTCCACGGCCACGACGACACGCGGGCGGAGCCGGCCTTCAGCCAGCACGGCCTTGACCGCGCGCTCCAAGTCCGCCGCGTCGATGTTGAATGTCTCTTCGTGCACATCGACAAAAACGGGCTCAGCACCCTCGAGGGGCACGACCTCAGCGGAGGAGAAGAAAGTGAAATCAGGGACGAACACGGCGTCGCCGGGGCCGATGCCCCACGCCTTGAGCGCCAGGGTGAGTGCATCCGTCCCGTTCGCGCAGGTCAGACAATGCTTCACGCCCACATATTCCGCCAGCTGCTGTTCCAGTTCCCGCACCTGCGGGCCCATGATATAGGCGCCCGACGCCTTCGCGTCCAAGACGGCCCGGTCCATTTCCTCGCAGAGGACCTGATACTGCTTCTTGAGATCTCGAAACTCCATAGATTCTTTCGCTACGCTCAGAATGACAGGTAGATGTATAGCTTCGCCTTTGCTAGCCCTATTTAAAGCTAGCAACCCTTTGATAATGAGATTCCTTCGTCGGTCTATCGACCTCCTCGGAATGACAAAGTCTGTCATTCCGAGCGAAGCGAAGGAATCTATTCGGCTTTCTCGAGGTTTTCCCCGACCAGCCGGTACTTTCTCCCGCACGCGCACGCGTATGAGTCGTCCAGACGACGGCCGCATTCGCATACCCACCCTATCTGCCTGGCCGGTACCCCGGCCATCAAAGCATAATCTTTCACGTCCCGTGTCACCACGGCACCGGCGGCAATCAGCGCCGAGCGGCCGACCGTATGGCCGCAAACGACGGTGCAGTTGGCTCCCAGGGAAGCTCCCTCGCGTACGAGCGTGCGCGCGTACGCGCCATGCACCGGAAAATGCGCCCTCGGAGTACTCACATTCGTGAATACGCACGACGGGCCGCAAAACACGTTATCCTCCAGTTCTACGCCTTCGTAGACGGATACGTTGTTCTGGATACGGACGCCGTCTCCGATCCGGACGTTGTTCGCAACATTTACATTCTGTCCCAGCGAACAGTTGCGCCCGATGACGGCTCCTTTTTGAATGTGGCAGAAATGCCAAATCTTCGTCCCCGCGCCGATGGTTACGCCATCGTCGACATAACTGCTTTCGTGAACGAAGAAGTCCTGCATAGCCAAGCTCTTTTTTCCAACATAGCCGGGGCACAATAGGCCCCGGCTACGCTGTAAAAAGTGATTTCAGTCGGCCAGGAGATTACTCCTTGATGGAGGTAATCATGGTGCAGCGGCTGAGTTCCTTCATGTTGTAGAACATGTAGTCGACACCGCCCTTGTAGTCCATGACCAGCTGATCCGGATTCACACCGAACTCGTTGACCATCACGTTGTACACGGCCTTCGCACGGTTCTCGGAAAGCATCAGGTTGTGAGCCGGGGTAGCAGTCTGCTTGTCGGCGTAACCGCAGATGAGGTACTTGGTGTTCGGGGTGCTCTTGATGAGGTCAGACACAGCGTGGATGTTGATGAGCTCCTTCTTGGAGATATCCCAGCGGTCGATGATGAAGTTGATGTGGAACCACACCTCGGGAACCTCGGGCTTCGCGACTTCCTTCTCAACCTCAACAACTTCCTTGACGATCTTCTCGATGGTCTCCTTGTCGTACTGGTACACGGAGGTACGCTCGGCGAGACGCCACTTGCTGTACTCCTTACCGATGTTGTAGGTCAGACCCACGGTGGCGCCGGCGATGCCGTCCATCTTGTGGTTGGCCAGCCAGTGCTTCTTGGTGGGCTCGTCCATGTAGGCTTCACCGTCGAAGTCGTCACCGACGAGGGCGCCGCGGATGTTCAGCATGAGGCGGAGCTGCTCGGTCAGACGGAAGGTGTTGATGAAACCGGTGTTGAAGGAGGCGCTGGGGGCGTTGCCGCTCTCGCTGAAGCCGAAGATGACACCACCACCGGCATAGTAGTCGATCTCGAAGAAACGATCCGGCTTGTAACCGCCGAACAGGTTCATGAGGTTGGCGTGGGCCAGGGCGAAGACATCGAGGTAGCTGCCGCCATTCTGAAGAGCGAGGCCTTCGGAATCGTAGATGTGGTCGGCCTTGTCATAGAGGGTCACCTTGTTGGGATCGCGGAAGTTGGCGTTGATCTCGCGGGGGTTATTGGAGTGGCCGGGCTTGGACTGATACAGGCCCTTGAAGGGAGCCCAGTTGGCGCCGAGGCCCACGCCGAAGCTCGGGGAGACCCACTTGGTCAGATAAAGGTCGACAGTCGGTAAGACCCACATCTCGGGAATCTTCTTCGCGACCTTCCAGTCGTTGTCACCGTAGTACATCTGGGTGCCGAGACCGAGGCTCAGCTGCCAGTTGTGCCAGAAACCGTTGGTGAACACGGAGTTCTTCTCCATGACCGTGGTGGTGACGACCTTACCGGTGGCGGTGGGAGTCTCTTCCACGACGGTGATGGTGTTCTCATCCTCGCTCCGGGTCACTTTGACATCCTGAGCGAAAAGACTTGCCGGCGCGATGAAAGCGGCCGCAGCAATCAGGACAAATAATTTTTTCATATCTAAAAGATGTATAATTTGCACTATCAGAAGGCAAATTTACAATACTTCTTCTTTTTACGCAAATTTTTTTGGAAAACTTTGGCTCAAAAGTCAACAATCAACGAACTACATCATGAATTGTCGTGGTTGTGGAGGAGGAGAACGACCGCATCCGGTTCACCGCCTTGGCCTCGGCATGCCGGGGCGTATCCTCGTCCGGATCGTTGTCAAATACGATCGGATTCCCCAGGTTCGGATTCTCCGTGGAAGGGAGGAAGGAGGGATCCGCCTGCTCGTAAGCCCAGCTCCAGCCGGTCTCGCGGACCCGGTAGTAATACCGCGGATCCAGGCTGACGAACCGGACTTCCGGATTATTCTCGCCGGCCGCCGCACCGGTCAACACGAAAGTGGTGAACAGTGTATACGGATCGGAACTGCCGATGAGCTTGCGCTCGATGGTGAAGCTCGCGCTCTCGCCCTGGGCGAGGCCGCTCTTCTGGATGACGAGCTTGATCGGGATCGTCAGCTGCGGCTTCGGATAATTGACGATGGGACTGCCGCTAGGGGTGCCGCTCTCGTCGGACGGGAACAGGCCGGAAAGGTCGTAGATGTTTGTCGGCACGTCGGGACCGCCCAGAGCGTTCTCGTCGATGATGATCGGGAACTCGGCGATGAGCTTGAAGCCTCGGTACTGGGGATCGGCGATTCCGAAATTCTTCATCCCTTCGGTAATCTGCTGGGTGTTGTGATGATCGGGGTCATCATCCTTTCCGCACCAGAGTCCGGCAAAGTCGAAGCCCTTGAAAACTAGCGTCTTCCCATCGATGACGCATTTGACGTCCTTGTCGATGTCCAGGCCCGTCTTCTTCTCCCAGGTAACATCGCCGTGCTCGTCCACGCTATTGAACCAGAGCTCTTCCAGGGCGGGACGGCTAGCCACAGGTACGTCATCGGTGAAGGCCAGATACTCCTCGCCGTCAATCGTCTTGACGCCGACACACTGGGCGGTGAACAACTTGACCTTACCGGCGGACTCGATGTCCTCCGGAAGGGCGAAGCTGTCCGAGACGGCGTCCACGGCCACCATATGGGCGCCGGTGTCGCCCGTCGACGCGTCCGCGATCGCCTTGAACGCATTCTCCAGCTGGCCGCTGGCATTGGCATCGAAGTAATAGATCCGTTCCTCCTCGGGGACAAGCGTTCCACTGTAGGTGAACGTGCTTATATCCCCCGTATTCGTGGCGCCAGTCGCGGCAGCGTCCGGATAATTGGAGGACATATACTCGATAAACCTGGCCGTATGCTCGTTGTCCGCGAAGTTGATGGAGAAGAGCTTGCCGTTGATCTCGGTACCGTCAACGGAGGTCCTGGCAGCTTTGATGAGCCGGGCTTCCTGCAGGGATAGCCTGACATTGTTGTAAATGGTTCCTCCTTTAGGGCTTCCGGTATCCGATATTTTTTTGGGTGCGCCGTCCGTGAAGAAGACGACGACCTTGTTACGGTTCGTGCCACCAAGGCTGTTGAGAGGTGCCATGTTGGCCTGGCCCTGCAATCTCTCGAGCAGTTTCCTCGCCAGGAGGACACCCAGGTAAGTGGCCGTACCTGCCCGGAAGGAGAAGTAATCGTCGATGGCACTCTTGTAACCTGCCACATTTCCAGCGGAGATTTCGTCAAATCCCTTGACGACCCTGGTTGCGGAACTGTAGCTGGTACTGGGCGTCAAGTTGGGATTCGTCACATTTCCTCCGGTCAATCCATCGCCAAAGGCTACGACGGAGACCTGGTGCTTCTTCACACCCTCGGCGAAGGGGTCAGTCTGGTTGTGATCGTAAATGGACTGGATGAAGGCCTTGTAAGCAGGGATCAGTTCCTCCGTGCGAATGACCGGACGGTAGATATTGTCTCCTTCATAGCCGATCAGGATGACCTTGTTCGAAGCATTGTTGTACGTGCCGTCCTGAGCGGTTTCACTGGTCGTCGTCGTGATCGTGCTTCCGTTCTGGGTGCAGACAACATAACGTTTCAAACCGTTTGTCCGGGTAAAGAAAATCCTATAATGGCCACCGGAATACTCCTCATTAATCTTGTAATAAGTATCATCCGGCTCATAATAATAATATAAAGAACTGGAGGGACTGGTCGCAGTCGCGGTGAAGTATGACCAGGTAGTGGCGTTCCCGCTTCCCGCCTGCCCGATGTTACCGGACTTATAGCCCAGATCATAAGTATAATGGCTAATGCCTTGGAAAAGGTTCTCGGGCGAATGCGCGGGACGGAGGAAGTGATAATACTGATCCTCCGGATCATCAAGTTGCGACTGAGTCACGGATTCCGGCCGCGTCTTGCCGTACAGGCAGTCCTCCAGCATGGACCCGGAGCAGTCTATCACCAGTACGAAGTCCGTGGGGACGGCGTGCTTGGTGACGGCGCCGGTGGTGAAGGTCTCCAGGCGGAGGATATATTCGCCATCCTCGTTGGGCGTGGTATTCTTCAGATATTTGTTCAGGCCGACATGCTTGGCGGGATATTTCTCGTACTTTTCGTGGTCGGGATCGGACTGGGCGTAGGTCGCCGGGGCCAGCAGGAAGGCGGCCGCGAGCGTCATCAGGATGCTGTATATGTTTTTCATCTCCTTTTTCATTTTACGTGTTCGTCAGAAAACCGCTACTCGTTCGGAAGGCCGGTCACGCCCTGGGCCTCCCAGGCCTGCTTCCAGGACTTGCCTTCCGGGACCTCGATGGCCTGCACGGGAATCTCCATCACCAGTTCCACGTCCGTGAAGGCATGACGCTTGCTCCGGGTGTCCACATACCATATTTCGGGCTCGGGATGCGCCGTCGTGTCCAGGAAGTACCTGGTGAACAGGGGCGAAGGAATCGGCTCGCCCGGCGGGACGGCCTGGGTGTAATAGAAGAAGCCGTCCGCACCCCGGGTCCAGCCGCTGCCGGGAAGTCCCTCGAACACGCCGCCGATGTTGTCGCCCGTCGTTCCGTCCATCCTCCATGCATCCACGAACTCACTGCTGTTCTTGCCCTTGTAACCCACGGCGACACCGTATTTGGAACCGGCATAACCGAACCAGTTGGCCGTGATATGGGCGCGGATGTAGGCGTCCATGTTGCCGGTGTTCGTTATCACGACGTCCGTCTTCTCGAAACCGGACACCTTGTCGGTGATATCCACGTCCACAAGATCGGCCTTCAGGGTATAGGTGCGGAGCTGTCCGGCCTTCCAGGTCGCATTCGCGTCACGCTGGAGCAGGATCTCGCCGATTTTGATCCGGCGGGTGATGGGACCGGAGTCCTTGCCCCCGCTGATCACATGGAAGGTCACGTCCATCCAGATGTTCCGGTTCATCGGCTGGGGAATCAGCCAGAAGGTCTTGGACGCGTCGGCATCATTGAGGTTGTTCTTGTTGCCGGCCTTGGCGAAGGAGTCGGGATACTTGCCGTTGTGCTCGAAGGAGCCGCCGGTCTCGAAATCGACGACCTCGCCATCGGCCAGGTTCAGGGTGAAGGCGCTGGATGCGCCCATCTGCTGGCCGTTGCTCACGCGATACACCCAGTTGGTGGGATCGTCGGAAGTGGAAACCTCCGAAGAGTGGATTTCGGGGTCGTCCTTCCACTCGCCGTTCTCCCAGGTGGGCCTGATCCGGATATGGGCGCTCTTCCAGATACCGTTGAGGATTTCGACTTTGGTAATGTATGTCTTGACATTGTCGGTATTCTTGTTGTCCGTCGCGAACTTGACGCCGGTCAACGCGTGATGGAAGAGGACGGGAATCCGCTCCCGGGCCTCTTCCCTGGTGACAGGACGGCCGGTGATCAGGACTTCCTGCTGGTCGGCGGCGTTCAGCGGAACGGTATAGTCGAAATCAATGAGGCATCGGCCGCCGCTGAGACTGTACGTGGGCACTCCCCCGGTCATGCCGGGGATCGCCTCCGGCTCGCGGAGGAAGAAATAGAGCACGTCATCGTTCTCGTAGATGTCGCTCTCGAAATGACGCTCCCAAATGTCCATGTTCCGGAAGAAATAGCCGTCCGGAACCACCGGGACCGTGGAAAGCGTATTTCCCTCGGCGGAATAGGCCGCGCCGTAGAAATCGGTATACATGGTGGCAAAGTTTTCCGTGTACACCGGCGTTCCCCGCGTCTCGGCGGAAGCGGGAACGGCACCGAGTTCCGTGATGGTTTCCTCCAGGAAGAGGTTGTAGCCATCGACAGGATCGCCCATGGGGATGCTGGCCCCCCTGACGGAAACGGACGCTTCGGCGCGGGTCTCGCCACTGACAAGCGCGAATGCGACAGTCTTTTCGTCGATCACCTGGGAAGCTGCATCTTTTTCCTCGCTGCAGGAGGCGATCGAAATCGCGACAATCCCCGCAGACAACGCTAAAAAGAAGTTCTTCATCTCTTTCATGCTTAAGCGGTTTAAAACTCGAAATACATGTCACTGCCGACCTCCTGGTCGAGCGGGTCATCCGCATTGACGTTTTCCAATTCGTCCACGGTCATCATCAGGCGGGTGGTGGTCACGAGCAGCGCCTGCTCGAACGCCACATCCGTCGGGCGTGCCCACGGTGCGGAATAAAACCTTTTCCCTTGTTTCTGATCGTTCATAGCTATCCAGATACTAGAATGAATCCGTAATCATTGCCAATCCCTTGATTCGGGACCGGCAAAGTTACGCAATTTTTCTGAAAAGATGTATTTTTAAAACCGTCATGGCCGGCCGCAATTGCAAAATCGGCCAAAGTGCACAGCAAAAGGACGACCACCGAGCAGCGGGAGGTGTTCGACAAGATCGTGACTTGGTAGCCCGCGCCGGCAGCCTTGCCCCGGAGCACAAAAAAAGCGACACCCGCGCGGGTGCCGCTTTCAGTGAGTATCTTGCCGAGCCTTACGGTCTCGTGTTGGTCTTGGAGTCGTCGTACCGGACATTGCCGTCCACGACTCCCCGCTTGAAGATGTTCGTGGCCTTGCTTTCGGCATGGCGGACCAGGACGTCGATGTTATCCTTCTTCTTGTTGTCGAAGGTGAACGGATTGGTGATGCTCGACGTGTTCGTGTACTGGGGATCGGTCTGGGGATCATAGCTCCAGCTCCAAGGCTCCTCGGTGATCCGATAGACCACGTCCTTCTGCTTGGTTACGGCGCTTTCGCCCGTACCTTCCTTCACTTCCACATTGGCGGGCAGTCCGATGACCTTCACGATGGGATCCGTGGTCTGCCCCTGGCGCTTGGTGACGAAGACCGTGGAGACATAGTGCCACTCCGTCAAGTTGGCGACATTGACGTTACCTTCGGGGAGGATGGCTCTCTCGATCTTGAACTTGGCGCTCTCGCCGGGCTCCAGGCCGCTCTTCGTGATATGGATATTGACCGGAAGGCTCACGGTAGGGCTGATATAGGGAACCAGGGCGTTCTGCTCTCCGTCGGTGATGAAAATACCGGAGCCGGCAGCGTTCGTTGCCACGTTCGGTCCACCCACGGCGTCGGGATTCATCTTGATGGGGATCATGATGATGATCTTGTAGCCCTGGTAGCCCTTGATATTGGCGGGATCCGCATTCTCTGCGGCCGTGTGCTGTTTCGGATCATAACCGTCCTTATAGATCGGTCCGCAGAAGCAGCTGCGGTAGTCGAAGCCTTTCACCTTGATTTCCCGGGTTCCGGAAAGGGTGACACTCACGTTTGCATCCACCTTGATGGGATCCCCGGTAGGCGTGCCGTTGGCATTAAGCACCTTGTAGGTATAGTCGGCAGGCGTATGACCCTTCAGGTATTCCTCTTCAAATACGTACTCACCGTTCTCCATGTGATCCAGTTTTGCGAAGAAAAGCTTGACGACGCTGGCAACATTGTCGGTATTCGTACCATCAGGAAGGATGAAGCTGTTGGAGACGACGTCCACGTTCGCGGACGCGGCGCTGAGGGCCGTCGAGGAACCGCCGGCCTGGCTGGCGATTTCCGTGAACACGGCCGTCAGGTCGACCGTTTCGCTGGTCGCATCCTTGTAGAAACCCAAGCCACTGTCGAAATCGGATCCGGGCGAAGTCATGCTTGACGCGGAGGGCGCGTTGGAAGACATATAATTCATGAATTTCCAGACGTTGTCTCCATTATGGGTCGTGGAGAACAATCCCACCGTGAACACCGTGGCGCCATACCCCTCGACGTCTGAGGTCGAAGGATCGTCCTCTTTCTTGGTCTTCAGCGCCTGGGTGATGCCATTATTATAAAGCGTATTCGTGCTTGTTCCCGACCAGTAGGGTTCACCATCGGTGAACAACACGACCGTCCGGGTGGAACCGGTCTGGGCATAATTACCCAATTGCGTGTTGGCAGCTTCGAGTCCCCGATCCTGGCGTGTATTGCCAGCCAGGACGATCTTATCCACTTTGTCTTTCAGCGTGGCGGCCTTCCCATCTCCCAGATCTCCCACATTCAAAGCATTCACGACAGAAGCGGTCCCGGCGAACGTGATGATGGAAATGCGGTTGCCAAGGCGGCTGTCCCTCTGCTTGTCATTGGTCGGATCATCGTCGTCGTCATCCTCGTACTCGTCGTTGTGGTCGATCACGTCGATGAAGGCCTTGACGGCGGTTTTCAACGCATCGATCCTCTCCCTCTGACGATAGTGGACGAGGATTCCGGCGTAAAGAGTGGTGGTGTTACCTGTAACTCCGGCGGGCCGGGTGGTGCCGGCTACGGTGCCATCGGGATTGAGGTAGTACTTGGTGCCACCATCTTCGTAGTACAGGTAATATTTCGTATTGTTACCGGATCCCGAGGTTTCCGTCCCGATCTGTTTCCGGTTGGCCGCATTGTTCTCTGCACCCGGGGCCAGATAATAGAGGTTGCTCTTGTATTGGTTGATATATTTATAATTGAACGGTTTGGCTTCACCGGCACCATTGGAAGAGTTGATGTGGTTGAACACATAATTGACATCCAGGAAATAGTCCATGTCGGTACCTCTGTAACTGCACATGGAACTCGAGATGTCCAGCACAAGCACGATGTCCGCAGGAACGGAAGTCTGGACAAAGGTGGCGTCACCCGTTGCGAAGGATTCCAACTTGATCCAGTAGGTGCCGTCCGACTGAGGCGAGGAGATGTTCTTGCTGTATCCGAAGCTGGCGCCGTCATCGACATGGACTCCGTTGTCCTTGGGCCACAGGAGGGTCGTACCATGCTTGGGATCCTTGATTTGTCCGTCGATGGAGTATTGACCCTGGGCGCTGGCCATCGGAGAGAAAGCGAGCAGCACCGTGGCGGTGAGAATGATGCTATATAACTGTTTCATTGTGTTTCCTCCTTAATTTGCAGGTTTGATGACAGGCGTCCTGCCGAGGGCGCGATACCAGGCTTCCGTCCAAGTATATTCAGTACCGTCGAGCTTGACGGCAGAGATAGCCTGCGTGGCGATCTCCAGTTCGAAGTGCATTTGTTCCGTGTCCATCTCCTCACCGGCAATCGCGGCAGCGGGAGCGATCTTCGTTTCATAGGACGTGAAGAGAGCGGTCCCCGTGGCATCTCCCGGGTTGACTACCTTCGTGTAGTAATAGTAGTCGTCGTCGCAAAGCTGCCAGTCGTGGTCGGGATTGGGCGTATAGAAACTCTTTCCAGCTCCGTAGCCGGGAAGGCCGACGAACTGACCGTGCGAATACTCGCCGTTCACGAACTGGTCCTCGTACCAACTCTGGACAACGTACAGCTGGTTGATTTCGTCGGTGAAACCGAAGACGGGATTGTTGTTCTTGTCGAGCCACTGGCCCACGATGGCGGCGCGGATGAACGCTTTGGTGTTGCCCGTGTTCGTGATGGTGACGCCGCTCTTGGTGGCACCCGAAAAACCATTTTCCGGGATGGCGCTATCAGGAATATTGACGGTATCGGAAATCTTCACGTTCACCTCGTCCAGCTTGAAGGTGTAGGTGCGGAGCTGGCCGGCCTGCCAGTTGGAGGCGTGGAGGCTGGTGAGAGGAATCTCCATGGTCTCATCCTTGCCGTTCATCGTATATTCGATCTTGAGGATGGCGCTGGAATCCTCCGTGCCCTGGGGAATGAGCCAGAAAGTATAGGAGGCATCGGCCTTGTTCAGGTTCTGGCTGACGCCGGCGCCGAAGAAGGAGTTGGCGAAGTTGTTGCCGGCGTGGGTCGTGGCGTCATAGGTGACCAGATCGCCCTCCTGGTAGGTCTGGTAGATGGTGTTCGGCACCTGGACGGTCGTGGCTTCATCGCCTTCCCCGACGGGGGTTTCGACTTTCGTGACATCCAGGTTGCTCCAAGCCACCGTGCGGGGGCTCGTGAAGGTGAGGGTGCCGGTGTTCTTCAGGCCGATGAAGGAGATCTTGTGGATCTGGATGTTGGCCAGTTCGGCAGTCGTGTTCTTGATGGCGAACTTAATGCCTGTGAGCGCGTGGTACAGCTTGACCGGAGCACCCTGCGGATAATAGTGGCCCAGATACTGCTTATGGTTCATCTTGATGCCGCCGAAGATGATGTCTTGCTGCGTGGCCGCTGTGGTGGGAGAGGTGTAGCTCGCTGTCACCACGCCTGCGTTGTAGCTCAGGTTGCTCACGCCGTTGGCCGTCATGTTCGCAGGCATATAAAGGTAGAACTGGACGTCGGTCGTCTCGTCCTCCCAGATATTCACGTCATAGCGGTGCTGGTAGGCCCAGCCGTCGGCGCTCGGTTTATCGTCCAGGCGTGCGTAGGAGGCGTCGACACCGCCGGCAGCGTCCGTATGGACACCCAGCTGGTCCTTATAAAGGTAACCGACATTCTCCGTATAGACAGGCGTACCCCGAGTTTCCGGGGCGTTGGAATCAAGGTCCACAATCGCTTCTTCCAGGAAGAGGTTGAGATCGTTCACGGTGCCGAGCGGGATGGACACACCCTGTTTCACGGAGCTTACAGCTTCGGACCGGGTCTCAGCGCCCTGAAGGGTAAAGGCAATCTCATTTTTGTCAGCGGATCCTCCCCGGAAAGACTGTTCCTGCTGGCAGGAAACCAGGGTGACGGCGGCCAGCGCCGCCAGGTATGCTTGCTTTCTCATAGGTAGGCTCTGTTAGTATTCGAAATACATTTCGCCGCCGGGCTGGTCGGCGCCGGTGACTTCGGCATTGATGTTTCGCGTTTCATCCACCTGCAGGAGCAGGCGTGCTGTTGATACCAGCAGCGCTTTTTCGATCGCCACATCCGTCGGAACCGACCGAGGAGCGTCGTAATTTCGCTTTGTCTCGTTTCGTTTCATAAAAATATTATTAGCGATGCAAAGGTAGCTCAGGAATTTCAAAAAATTATTAAAAAATTTTATCAAAAATAGACCACGCTTTCACTAATCCGCTAAAGCGCCCACTGGAGGCGCCCAGAACGCGATTTCGGCCTAAATGCCTTGCTCTAAGGATGATACATTATGAACGAAATGTGAAAATGCAGTCGCTCCCCAATTTTGAAAGTCTCAAAAGAAAGGGAAAAATGCTAAAAAACGGCCAATTTGCAATCGCGCGTCACGGCCATCAAATAATGACCAATACGACGACCTGTCGACCATAGGCACGCAAAGAGTGTCCGGCGGCCTACCGGAAGATCGATTCGTTTATATAATAAGGTGTAGAATCGACAAGAGTACGCAATGGAGCGTGTTCAGAGCAGGAATTATAGGGTTTTATCGCACACAAGTGCGTGAAGATGAAAGAGGTGTATTAAATTTTTTAACAATGAGAAATCGGTCATTTTTTACAAATTTTCTTGCAAGAAAACTTTAAAAGCAGTAATTTTGTCAGTTGAATATTGTGCAGAAACGGGTATGAGCGGGCGATTCATGTGCACTTCGCATAACAGGCATTATGCGTAGGGGCTCATAACCTGTTGATACACAAATTTATGCAAAAAAATATACGAAAACAAAATAACAAACTAATGAAACATCGGAACCAAATGAAAAGGACCTACAGTTCCCCTTTGTCTTCCCCGACAGAGGTAGCGTTCGAGCAGGCGCTGCTCGTGGCGACGGCCCGTCTCACCATGGAGGTGGACGAGTCCGAGAACGTCAACATCGAGGCGGGTGACGAACCCACTGGTGACATGTATTTTGAATTTTAAGCTGGAGCAACGATGAAAAAGTATCTGATTCTTGCGGCCATCGCCGCGGTCGGAGCCGTGATGAGCTCCTGCCAGCGTGAGGAAGACATTGAAATTAGCGAGCAGAAACCGGGCGAGGGGAGCCTGGTTCTCGGCGGCATCGAGACTCGGTCCATGGAGGAGTCGGCTCCGATCATGGTCAACCGTTATGACGCGGGCACGACCGAGACGGGCGAGCGCCTGATGTTCGAGGAAACGGTGACGGAACTCGGTGTCCTGACGGACGACATCCCGGAGACCCGCGGTACGCCCGTGTATACGGAGAATGTGACCAGTATCTATGGTAATTCTTTCGAGGGAGAAATCCACGGAGCGGGCGGCCGCGTGGCCGCGCCTGGCACCTTCGAGATTTTCCCGCTTTCCAGCGGCAAGAACGCTTGGCGCCGGGAGCTCGGTTTCGACCCTTGGGAGAAGGCCGGCGGTGACGTGTCGTTCTTCCTGCACATGCCCGCCACCCTGACGGGCGCAAGCTATTATACTGCCCAGTATAACAATTCCGCAGCGAACGGAAGCTGCATTACGATCGGCCAGTTCAATTCCCCGGCGACCGCCGCTGAGCAGCAGGACGTCCTCCTCGCTGTCCGGAACATCGATTTTGAGACCTACAAGCAGGAATACCAGAATGGCGGCGCCAAGGTGCTGTTCCATCACGCGCTGACGGGCGTGAAATTCGCGATCGGGAACAACACGACCCAGGAAGGGAGCCGCAGACCCGACGGGGAGGTCCAGACCTTCATCACGAAGGTGGAAATCAAGGGTCTTGCCGACCAGGGCCAGCTGCGGTACCAGCCGTACGCGGTGAGCGGCAGCGACGAGATCGATGCGCATGAGGACGATCCGAGCGAGTTCTCCTCCGCCGCGGACAACTGCATGCTGTGGTCGAGACTGAGAAGCAATAACGTAGTATTCAGCCAGGAGTACTCGGAGGATGATATCGTGGACTTCGTGTCCGGCAGTGACCAGGTGGGCGGTCCCGACAGTTTCTACAATGGCGGCGCGGACCGGAACCTGAACAAGAAGGACGCTTCCCTGACGTTCTGGTTCATCCCTCAGGAGATCACGGCCAGCCTGGTGGTGGACGTGACCATCAAGGTCTGGCTCGGAAACGAAATGCAGGGCGAGCAGGTGATCACGCTGGACCTCGGCAAGAAGATCCTCGAGCAGGTTGCCGCCGGCCGGACGACCAACAAGGTGTGGAAGGCGGGCCAGCTCC
>JAEEGH010019738.1_pt1 | contig 14110 bp, 9 predicted proteins | sample 9134181 | NCBI WGS metagenome assembly JAEEGH01 (sample SAMN16246544, study PRJNA631951) | gut metagenome | biome: gut microbiome; feature: rumen; material: DP-attached | host: Bos | place: Iran: Karaj | collected 2018-10 | reverse complement strand
TTTCAATCATTTTATCTGCAATTTCCGGATCAAACTGAATTCCTCGATTCTTTACAATTTCGCTTCTTGCATCTTCCTGTGCCATAAATTTTCTATAACTACGATTTGAAGTCATAGCATCATATGCATCGGCGACGGTGATAATTCTTGCAATTAATGGTATGTCAGTTCCCTGTAATCCATCTGGATATCCTTTTCCATCAAATCTTTCATGATGGCCTCGTACACCAACTGCAATATTTTTCATCGATGAAATTGAACTTAAAATCTGACTTCCAATTACAGAATGTGTTTTAATGATGTTGTACTCTTCATCTGTAAGTTTTTCCGGCTTATTGATAATTGAGTCTGGAATTCCAATCTTTCCAATATCATGAAGCATAGCCGCATAATAAATCTCTTTTATTTCTTCATCATTCAAACCGTAAGCACTTGCAAGCATTTTTGAATATTTTGCAACACGGGTAGAATGACCATTTGTATATTTATCTTTTGCATCAATTGTTCCAACAAAAGCTTCAATAACTTCTATAAAGAATTTTTCAGTTTTTCTCTGCTGTTTCTTCAAAGAATAAAGTTTTAAAGAAACCAAAAGACTAATTATAGTAGTTATCATAGCAAGAACAAATACAATAAAGCCTGGTCTCTGCCAGATAAATGATTCTTTTATGATTTTTATACTTGCTGCATTTAAGCTCTGTACTTCATCACCATTTTCTGCAATTACAGAGAAAGTGTATTCTCCAGGGCCAAGGTTTGTATAAGAAGCAACTCGGATATCTGACCAGTCTGAATATTTGTCTTCAAATCCAGCAAGTTTTGTCTTAAACATAATTTGTTCTGAAGAAATAAAACTGATGCCTGTATAATTTATATTAAGACGTTTTGTTTCAGCCGGCAGAACAATTGTTCCGTCTATCACCGGATATTTTTCCCCATCAACAATCACATCTTCGATTTTTACTTCCGGTGGTGAATTTTTTGAAGCATTTCTAACCGGATCAAAAATAGTAAAACCGTCTATCAAAGTGAACCAGACTCTTCCCATATCATCTTTCATAGAAAGTGATGTAGAAGTAATTCCTCCTGAAGTAATACCATCCAGTCTGCCATAGAATTTCATGGATACATTAACTTTACGGCCATCAAGAACATCCATAGCATCATTTTCTTTGATGTAGAAAATACCACGGTTACTTGTACCCCAGATTCTTCCTGAAATATCTGGTATAAGCTGGAAAATACCATCCGTATTAAATCCATTTGAAGAGTTAAAATTAAAAATCTTTCCGTTTTTGTAATAAGAAGCTCCTGTACCTGTACAAATCCAGATTTCTCCATCTTTAAAAGACTGAATCTTAAATACTACATTTCCGGCAAGACCAGTTTCTTTTGTAATTTTTTTGACAATTTCTCTATCTTTTAAGATAAAAATTCCACCACCGTCAGTTCCAACCCAGACAGTTCCGTCAGGATTTTCATAAAGACACATGATGTAATCGTTATCTAAATCTTCGCCTTTTGTAATATTCTGAATTTTACCAGTTTTTCCATCAACAATTGAAAGACCTGTTGTAGTTCCAATGTATAAATCACCATTATTGAGTTCTTCGGCAACACGAACACGATTTCCAATAATTCCCTTATCTTTTGTCCAGGCCTGAATGCTTCCATCAAGATTGAACTTTAACTGTCCAAATTTTTCATAAGTTGAAACTAAAAGTGCACCATTCTTAGTAACAGATAAGTGACGGATACGGACATTTTTACAATATTCAGTAATACTATTTGTGATAAAAGAATTATTCTGATAGCAGTAAAGTCCGTTATCGCCAGCAATCCAGACAACCTTTCTAAAAGAATCCTGAGCAATTGCATTTACTGTAGTATGCATTCCAACTGTCTGGAATTTTCCATAACTTAATTTCTGAACTCCACCATGATCAGTTGCAATCCAGATATTTTTTTCTTTATCTTCTATGATTTTTCCAACACTGTCGTCAGAAAGACCTTTACTTTTATCATAATAAGAATAAAGCCCGTCATGATAAATTGTGATTCCATTATCCAGTCCAAACCAGATATTTCTTGCTGAATCCTGATAAATTGTTGAAACAATTGTTCCTTTCTGAGCTCCGTATCCAAGATTATGGAGGACTTCTTCATCGGCCGAAATTTTTACTGCATAGTATGGGGCAACTCCAAACCAGTAAGCTCCGTTTGAATCCTGATTAATTGCTGTTACAACCGGATTATTTATTACATGAATACCATCATAGATAGAAAATTTTCCGTTTGCATAAACATAAAGTCCATTTTCAGCCCTGGTTACAATCCAGATTCTACCAGCTGTATCACAATACAATTGAACTACAATAAAATGATTATCAAGCGGAATATCATTAAATCCATCTCTTTTTTCCAGTTTGTAATCTTTACCAACACAGTTTACGCCTGATGCAGTTCCAATCCAGATATTTCCATCTTTATCTTCACAAAATGAACGGATTGAATTGTTTGTAAGACCATTTTCGATTGTAAAAGAAATGATATCGCCACTTGGTCTTAGACAGTAAGCACCTTCATCATTTGAGCCTACCCAGAAATTCCCTTTTGAATCCTGCATAATCGAACGTGCAGAAAGGAATCCATATCTTGAATCATAATATTTGTTATAAGTTAAAAAACGAACACCATCAAAGCGGGTTAGACCACCATAAGTTCCAAAATAAATATATCCTTCTTTACTCTGATATATATCTGTTATGGAATTTCCTGGCATGCCATCTTCCACCGTCCAGGTTTTACTTACATAATCTTTAAAAAAAGTATCTTTTGTCTGAGCCCAGAAAACTGCTGAAAATATAGACAGACTAAAAACAAGTAATAATTTTTTCATTAAGAATTCTCCTGTTTTTTTAATTTTCTAAACAACCATACAGCAAAAGGAATTGCTGCCAATGCACTAAGGAAATCTGCAACAAACTGTGTTATTTCTACACCTGTAAGACCCATTATTGACGGTAAAATTAAAATTGCAGGTATAAAAAATACACCCTGTCTGTTCATAGAAAGGAAAGTTGCCTGTTTTACATGTCTTGTTGACTGCATTAACATATTTGTTCCAACAATCAGTGGGTGGAATGGTATAAAAGCGGCCTGATATCTTAAAGCAACCGTTCCAACCTGAACTACCAGGTCATCATCACGGAAGGCACGAAGAATCTGAGGAGCAAAAATTATACAAAATCCTGCAAGAAAACTCATAAGACAAAATCCACTTATAACCATAAAAACCCAGGCTTTAAAAACTCTGTCATATCTTTTTGCTCCATAATTATAACCACTTACTGGACTGAAGCCCTGTCCAATTCCAATCATAATTGAAGCAATAAACATACAAATCTTTGTGACAATTGACATAGCGGCAATACCAGAATCTCCACCGTATCGACCTGCCATTGTGTTTAAAAGAATTGTTGCTATACTTGCCAGTCCCTGTCGTGCTAAGGAAGGAACCCCTGTATAAATTATTTTACCAAGAATTTTAGGTTTTCCAAATAAATTTATACTTATATGGCAAATTACCTTTTTTCTTAAATACCAGCTTAAAAGAATCATAAAACTTATAAACTGACTGATAAGAGTTGCAACCGCTGCACCGCTAATTCCCATCTTTAATACAAAAATAAAAAATGGATCAAGCGCAATGTTGATTAAACCACCAGAAGTAAGGGCAATCATTGATAAAAAAGATTTTCCTTCTGAACGCAGACTGTTATTTAATACAAAAGAGGCACACATAAATGGTGCACCAAGAAAAATAAAACGGGCATAATCATTTGCATAAGGCAAAACAGCTTCAGAAGCACCAACCAGTCTCATAAACTGTGATGAAAAAAGGACTCCTAAAACAAGAATTACACCACCAAAACCTAAGGCTGAAAAAAATGCAGTTGAAGAAATTACAGAAGCTTCATCATTTTTCTTCTGGCCAAGTTTTATAGAAATCAAACTTCCGGCACCCATACCAAGAGTAAAACCAAAAGCCTGAATTATAGACATGATTGGAAATACAATACCAACAGCTGCACTCGCCTGAGTATTAATTTGTGATACAAAAAATGTATCCGCCATGTTGTAAATAGAAGTTACAAGCATGGAAATAACCGTAGGTATAGCTAAAGTTGTAATCAATTTCGAAACAGGTTCATTCACCATTTTATTGAACTGTTGGTCAGCTGTAATATTTTTATTGTTCATAAATATATTGTAATTTGTTTTAAACAAAAAACATAGATTATAAAGATAGAGATTCTTACAATTGATTATTTTTTCAATCTTCTTTAATATCTTAATCATGATTAAACAAGCCGATATTCTTTCAGAATTTTTAGACAAAGACACTATAAATGCACTCTCAGATTTTCTTGATAAAAAGAATGGCTACGACGGATCAGCAGATAAAATTGCAATCGCTTTTGGCTCAAGCAAAGGTTTAACACAATTGGATGATGCTGGAGTTTCAAAACTTGTTGCTAGCTTTAAAAATAATCTTACTCTTTTAATCCAGAAAACCTGGGTTGAAAAATCAGACATTGCATTAAAAGATCAACTTTTATATCAGTTAGATATTTTCCTTGGTAATAACGAATGGAAAGATAATTACACTCTTTTCCTGCAGATTATTAATCAGGCAGTTTTCCTTATGTTTGGACAAAAACCAGATTCTCCAGACTTTGCAGAATATACACTCCGCATTGACCCAGAATTTGGTATTTTCTGGTGGTACATTTCAAACCTTCCTCCCAAAGCCGACTGGAATGACGATAAGTGCCGGATAGCAATGATGTTGGGAATGTACTTCTTAGCAAACTATTAATAAGTGGTTTACAAAATGGCCACATAAGCCGGGACTTACAGCAGGTTCCGGTTTTTTTATTTATATTTCCAGGAGGACAAAATGGATATTCAAAAAATCTCTTCTTCACTTAGAACAGCCTCTCAAAAACTGGCTCTTCAGAATGCTCAAATCAAAAACAGAGTTCTTTCTGCAGTTGCAGATGCCCTGAATACAAATCGCCAGTCCATCATTAATGCAAATAAAAAAGATATTGATGCAGGCCGCTCAAATGGAATGTCTGAATCGCTGATTGACCGTTTAATGCTGGATGACAAACGAATTAACAGAATTGTCGAAAGTCTTAAAATTGTGATTGGACAGACCGACCCCATTGGTGAAGAAATTGCAGGATGGAAAACTCCAAATGGTTTGAATATCCGCCAGGTAAGAGTTCCTCTTGGAGTTGTTTCAATTATTTACGAAAGCAGACCAAATGTTACAGTTGATGCATTCAGTCTGGCTTACAAAAGTGGAAATGCCATTTTACTTCGCGGATCTTCATCAGCCTATAATTCCAACAAAGAAATTGTAAGGGTGATTAAAGAAGCTCTTTCTAAAACTGAAGATGGAATTCCAGAAGCAATTGAACTTGTTGAAGTTCGCGAACATGACCACAGCGATGTAGATCAGATTCTTAATGCAGTAGGATTGATTGACGTAGTTCTCCCACGCGGCGGAAAAAAATTAATTCAGAATGTTGTTTCAAATGCCCGCGTTCCAGTAATTGAAACTGGATCAGGTGTCTGCCACCTTTATGTAGATGAAGATGCAGATTTAGAGATGGCATGTAAAGTTGCTGAAAATGCAAAAATCCAGCGACCAAGTGTTTGTAACGCTATTGAATGTATTGTAGTTCATTCTAAAATTGCAGAAAAATTCCTTCCAATGCTGGAAAAAACTTTCAACGGCAGAGTAAAACTTCATGCAGATCAGAAGGCAATTGCATACCTCAAAAATGCACTTCCAGCTACAGAAGAAGATTTTGGAAACGAATACCTTGATTATGAATGCTGTGTAAAAGTTGTAGAAAGCATTGAAGAAGCAATCTCTTATATCAACAGTCATAATACAAAACACAGCGAATCCATCATCACAGAAAGCCGTTCTAAAGCAAGACTTTTCCAGTCGATGATTGATGCAAGTTGTGTTTATGTAAATGCTTCGACCCGTTTTACAGATGGCGGAGAATTTGGATTTGGAGCAGAACTTGGTATTTCAACCCAAAAACTTCACGCTCGTGGACCAATGGGAATAAAAGCTTTAACTACAACAAAATACCTGATTGATGGTGATGGACAAACCAGGTGATAGGTTTTAGGTTTTAGGTTCTAGATATTAGGTGATAAGTATTAGGAGTAATTTATGGGAAATATTTGTGAAAGTTTGAAAAAAGCTCGTAAAATTGTTATTAAGATTGGTTCGAACACCCTTGCAAAAGCAGATGGAACAATCAACCTGGAATTTATGCTTTCTTTTGCAGAACAATGTGCAAGCCTTATTAAACAGGGAAAACAAATTATTCTGGTTTCTTCTGGAGCTCAGGTTGCAGGCGTTTCTACAACAAAAGAATGGGCCCGCAAAAAGGATGTTCACTACCGTCAGGCTCTATGTTCTATTGGCCAGGTTGAACTTATGCATCAGTGGCGAAAAGCCTTCCAGAAACAGGACATTCACATTGGTCAGCTCCTGCTCACAAAAGATGATTTTGAAAATGAACACAGAAGTCTGAATATTCGAAATACTTTATTTACCCTGGTAGATGAAGGAGTTGTTCCAATCATCAACGAAAATGACAGCGTAAGTTTTGATGAAATTAAAATTGGTGATAACGACAATCTTTCTGCTCTCACAGCAATTCTCTGGTCAGCAGATTTACTGATTCTTTTCAGCGATATTGATGGCATCTACACTGATAATCCTAAAACAAACAAAAATGCTAAATTGATAGAAACAGTTTCTTCAATCCCTGAACTCAGAAAAACAATCACAATTGGAGAAACAAACTCTTTTGGAACTGGAGGAATTGAAACAAAACTTCAGGCTGCCGAAAAAGTAACAAAATATGGAATTGAAATGATACTTGCCAATGGTTCTGAAGAAACAGCTTTAATCAAACTGTATGACGGACTTTCAAAGGCAACTTTATTTGATGCAGAATAAGCTAAAACAGGAGGATTAAAATGAAAATTTCATGTATTGGAACTGGTGCTATGGGTGGAGCAATTATGCGTGCCATCTGTAAAAAATATGATGTTAAAAATATCAAAGTAACTGACAAAAATGTTGAGCTTGGAAAAGCCTTTGCAAATGAAACAGGAGCAACTTTTGTTTCAACAAACAAAGAAGTTTTAGATGCAGATTACATTTTCCTGGCTGTAAAACCTCAGTTTTTATCAGATGTTTTTGCAGAAATTGCAGGAAGTATTCCAACAAATGCAGTTGTAATTTCAATGGCTGCCGGAGTAAAACTTGAAAAGCTGGAAAACTGGGCACCAAAAGCAAGATTTGTTCGTATGATGCCAAATGTTTGTGCACAAATTGGTCAAGCAATGACCGCCATCACTTATAAAGAAAATATCAAGGCAGAAGAAGCTGCTACTGTAAAAGAAATTTTGTCTTCGGCTGGAAAGGTTGAACAAGTTCCTGAAAAACTGATGGATTGTGTAACTGCCGTTTCTGGTTCTGGACCTGCTTTTGTATTTATGTTCATTGAAGCCTTAGCAGATGCAGCAGTTCGCTGTGGAATGCCACGCTCTCAGGCCTACACCTATGCAGCACAGACTGTTTACGGTTCAGCAGGAATGGTTTTGGAAAATGGACAACATCCTGCCGTTCTAAAAGATATGGTTTGTTCACCAGCAGGAACAACTATTGAAGGAGTTGCCGCTCTTGAAAAGAATAACTTCCGTAATGCAGTAATTGAAGCCGTTACAGCTGCCTGTGACCGTTCTATTGCTTTAGGAAAGTAAATCTGGTTCACCAGTGAGCAAAATGCGCATATTCAATTTTACATATGCGCCAATTTCCCTCACATAATTATGAAGACAAACGTAAGCAGGGCATTTTGCAGAAAGTCCACTTACGTTTGTAAAACCCATTCTTCTTGCAAGTCGTTCTGCCCTGCGTAAATGAAATCCATTTGAAACAATCACATATTTTTTATCTAACAATTCTGTTACGGAAATACCTGAATTGTTTGAAATAAGTTTAATTGAATTTTCAAAATTCTGAATGGTATCAAGAGCCTTATCTTCCACCAGAATTCGGTTTTCCTCAATTCCTGCTTTTACAAGTTGATTTTTAAGTTCAGGAGCTTCGGAATAAGGCAGCCACTTCAAAGTTCCCCCTGTAACTACACAAGAAACTTCCGGATGTTTTTCTAAATATTCTGCCGCCTTTTTTACACGATTCATAACGCTTAAAGGCAAATTGCCATCTTTATCAATTCCACCACCAAGCAAAATAACATAATCAGCCTGCTCATTCATATCTGCAAGTATAGGATTACAGATAAAAACTAAAGAACAAAGTGAAACACCCAGAATAAATGCAAGTAAACTAACGACTATTAGTTTAAAAGATTTTTTCAGACTGCTCCAGAAGGAATGTTTTTTTTGCAATCTGTAAATTCCAAGAGCAATAAAACATATTCCAGCAAGACTCCATATATGGGTGAAAGAAGTTACATTATCCCAAAAAGTTCCTGGATTCATGCATATCAAAAGGACATCATAAAAGATTCCTGACAAGCCCAGAACTATCAATAAAAATGACAAAAAAACAAACATATAAAACTCCGCCTTAAATTTTTTCAGAATTATCCACCAGCTTATAATTCCAATTGTGCTTTGGATAACGTCCTTTCATCTCTTTACAGATTTCAGGCCAGGCTCCAGTCCAGAAATTTGCTAAATCTTCCGTAATTTGTAAAGGCCTGCTCGCTGGAGATAAAAGTTTAAGCAAAACCTTCTGTCCGCAAATTTCAGGTGTTTCAAAACAACCAAAAATTCTCTGAATAATAATCTCTATAACAGGTTTAATTTTTTCCTGCCTTTCGTATTTTACCTTACATTTACGTCCATTTGGAAGAAGCAGTGATTCTGGAACATTTTTTTCGAGGTCTGTCCCCTTTAAAAACCAGAAAAGAGCATCATAAACAATTTGAGAGGTCAATTTAGAAATTCCTGACATAAAAGGTGATAGCCATTCTTCAATTTTTTCTTCCAGATAAAGCTTGAGATTTTTATCATCCGCCAGTTCTTTATCACCCTTCTGCTGATTATAAAATTCATATCGCAAAAGAAGATTTTCAATTTTTGCATCAAGAGGAAGCTGATTAAATCCTTTTGTCTGAACTTCATTTATCCAGGCCGCCTGTAAATCCCCAGGGTCAGACTGGATTTTTTTGGAAGATAAAACTATCTGCCCATAACATAAATCTTCAGTTTTCAGGATTTTTCCTTCTGAAAATCTGCAATTCTGACGTTTTTGAGCATGAATTTCCATAAAATTATCAATTTCCCGCTGATTTAACTCTTCAAACTCAAAAATGCTTCCTTCAGATTTTCCCGCCAAAACAGATGGAGCAACAATCCATTGTGGTGCTCTTCCCTGATAAAGCAGAGCCTTTCGTCCACTCGGAAACTGATACTCAGCAGGTTCCACCCCACACTCACTAACACATCTGGCAATTCGGTCAGGAAAGCCTGAAAGAACCAGAGGAAGAGATGGATTTTTACATGAGGGGACAGACCCCAAAGCAACAGGACAATCCTTCAAACGCCTGTTCAAATCATTTATGAACTTTTCCTGAATTTCTGGAGACGCTTTTGAATAAGATGAATATTTCAAAAGTAATTTTTTGCATTCAGAAGATATTCCACCAGGGGTCTGTCCCCCTCCATCAATCGCAATTGCAGCCAGACGCGGATGTAAACCAAGTTCCAGAGCGGCCTTACCTTTATCATTAATTCGTAAATCTTCTTTAAGCATTCCAAGATTCTGCAAAAGTTTGCCTGCTTCTGTCCAGGAGGCCTTAGAAGGTTTGTCGAGCCAGTCAATTCCATCCACGTAAAATATTCCTCTTTCAGCACATTCCAAAACCAGCTCTGTCAAATCTGCACGCATGATTTCTGGTGGAAAATCTTTTATTCTAGGATCAAACTCAGACCACAAACGAATGCATCTTCCAGCCTGCAAACGTCCCGCACGACCTTTTCTTTGTTCTGCAGAAAATTCACTTTCTACTTCAGTCGAAAGATTTTCCATACCAGTAGCAATATTTATCCGGTTTACGCGTGCTAGTCCTGAATCAATAACAATAGTAACACCAGGAACGGTCAAAGACGTTTCTGCAATTGATGAAGATAAAATAACGCGTCTGGATTTTGAATCTTTTAAAACTTTTTTCTGTTCTTCCAGAGAAATACTAGAGTGGAGGATAAGCAGTTCAACATCTTTTTCTCTAAGTTCATCCTGCAAATTTGAAAAAACTTTTCGAATATCACTTATTCCTGGTAAGAAAACAAGAATATTTCCTTTTTCCGAACGATTTATTTCCTGCAAAACTGCATTTTCAACAGATAATTCCGGTTTGTAAACAACTTCAACCGGAAACTGGCGGCCTGGAATCTGAAAAAGAGGTAATTCTCTATCATCCTTCAAAAAATAGTTTTGTAATTTTTCAGTATCTATGGTAGCCGACATTATGATGACATATAAATCATCCCGAAGTTCAAGGGCCTCTTTTAAAAACGCAAGCAGAAGATCTGTATTTATTGAACGTTCATGAAATTCATCAATAATAACCAGATTATAATTTTCTAAAACCGGATCTTTCTGAAGCTGTCTGACAAGTATTCCTTCAGTCACCACTTCTAACCTTGTATTTTTTGAAACTCTATTTTCAAGATGGATTTTATAGCCGACTTCCCCCTTTCCACATTCCTCCTCCAGAAGTTCACTTATTCTGTTTGCAACTCCAAGGACTGCAAGACGCCGTGGCTGAGTCATTATTATTTTACCTTCAAAATTTTCCAGTAAAGCAAGAGGAAGAACTGTAGATTTTCCTGCAGCTGTTTCCGCAGTTAAAACCATTACATGTGAGGTAGACTTTTTCAAACTATCGCAAATTTGATCTAAATAATTCGCTATGGGAAAGTTTTGTATTTTTTCTTTTTTATACATCTTTTTTTATTATAACAATTATTTAGTTCTTTTTTTTGCATTTTTATAAAATATTTTGAAAAACCCCTTGCACAAAGCATGGATTCCCTGTATATTTCTAATTGTTAGGCACACCTAACATAAAAGCTTAGTTAAGGCTCTTATAATTTAATATAGTCAGACAGGAAAGTTCCTACCCTGTTTGACAACTTGCTCCTATAGCCGGGTGTCGTATTGCCAGACGACACCCGGTTTTTTTATAAAGAAGATTTCTTCGCCCGATTCTCTATCACAAAAAAAGCAAATACACAAATTAATGCAGATACAAGTGATCCTATTGGAGCTGCAAGTCCCATTGGAGTTAGAGTTTCAGGCCATACTTTTGCAGCAAGGTAAGCCCCTGGAATCCTGAAAAATATGATTGAAATACAGTTATGTACAAAAGAAATAAGTGATTTTCCAAGTGCAACAAAATATCCGCTAAAGCAAAAATGTACACTGGCAAAAACACAATCAATCACATATGTCCTTAAATACTGAACACCAAGTTTTATAACTTCTGTATCTTTTGTAAAAGTTTTCAGCACCGGATAAGAAACAAACTGAAAAATTACTGCAAAAATCATTCCAATTCCAAGTGCAATTGCAGTACCTTCAAATAAAGTTTTTACAGCCCTTTCCTTCTTTCCAGCCCCAATATTTTGAGCAGAAATTGCACTGATTGTAGAAAGCATACTGGAAGGAATCAGGAACAAAAAGGTAATGATTTTTTCTACAATTCCAACTGCAGCCGCAACTTCTACCCCACGCCTGTTTGCAATTGTTGTTATAACAAGGAATGAAATCTGTATAAATCCATCCTGACAAGCTACAGGAAGACCAATTTTTAATACATCAGTCACAATATTTTTATTGATTTTGAAATCGTCTTTTTTCAGTTTTAATCCATTTTTTCCTTTAAACATTGCAAAAAAACTGATTATTACACTGATTGCCTGGGCTATAACAGTCGCAAATGCAGCCCCCGAAGCTTTCATTTCAAAAACACCCATAAAAATAAAATCCAGAATGATATTTATCACACAGGCAATTGCAACGAAAATCATAGGACTTTTTGAATTTCCCATTCCCCTATAAATTGATGCAACAAGATTATAAGCAATGATAAAAGGAATACCCAAAAAGCAGATTCGTAAATAATCCACCGTCTGTTCAATACTTTCTGATGGTGTAGAAACCGCATTTACAATTGGTTTTACAAGAATAAAAAGTAGAACTGTTAAAATTACAGAAAGAAAGAGAAAAAGGATGATTGTATTCCCTATCACATTAGCAGTTTTTTTCGAATCTCTGGCTCCAACCGCCTGACCAATTAAAACTCCTGAACCCATTGCAAGTCCAACAATCATGACGGTAAACATATGCATGACCTGACTTCCAATCGAAACAGCAGAAATAACTTCAGCACCATTGAACTGTCCGGCGATGAATAAATCTGCCATTCCATATAAAGTCTGTAAAAAATATGATAAAAGAAAGGGAAATGAAAACTGAACTATATTTTTAAAAATACTTCCCTGAGTTAAATTTTTTTCCATTTTATTTTGAATATCCCATTGCAACTATTGTGAAAGCCTTTTTTTCATCACCCGAAGCCATTTTAACTTCAATTTTATGTTTTCCGCTCTTTACATCATTTACCAAAAGAAGAGTTTCATTATTATTCCATCCACCCTTAGCGTTTCCTTCAACAGTTTTGAAAAGTTTTCCATCAACATAAATATCAGCCTTTCCAAACACCTCTGTTAGCCATGACCCCTGAACCTTATAAGTTAAAAGAAAGTTCTTACAATCAGCCTCAACTACAAAAGTATTATTTTTGCTTCCCTGATTTTTATGCCAGTTTTCAGGAAAATCACCCTTGTTTGTTTTCTTTAAAGACTGGGTATTATTATCTTTTTCGGTAAATGCTCCTTTTGAAATTTTGATATTTTTATCATCACCAAAAACTCTTACAAAATTGTCAAAACCAGGATTTTTATAAAGTTTTTCTGGAATCAAAGCAGGTTTATCAATTTGAGCATTATCAACTGTTTCACAGAGATTTATCAGACAATCCATAACAAGAGTATGACCGTTCAGTGTTGGATGAACATTATCTGTAAAAAAGTCCTCTTTCTTTATTTTTTTAGATGAAATTGCATCATTCACAATTTTTAATATATTTACCTGTGGAATCTGATAATAATCTGCAACCGGCTTTTTCTGGGCCATAGTATTTCCATATTCTGCAGCGTTATATAAAGCAATCACCGCAGTTTTTGGATTTGCCTCAAGAGCCTTTCTGATGATTGCTTCAAATGACTTCTGCATAGTTTCATTGCCTTCATCATTTACGGCAAATTCAACAATCAGCAAATCAGGATTTCCTCCACAAACTTCAACAACATCCGCCTGATAACGAATCATTCCCAAGAGAGATGGAGTTCCGCTTAAGCCTGCATTATTAAAAAACAGATTTTTACCTTCATTTGGGGTGTATTTTTTCTGAAGCATTCTGAAAAACTGATATGCATATCCATCTGTAAATTTTTCAGGACCGGCACCTTCAGTTACAGAACCACCTAAAGCTGCAACCCAGACTTTTTCACCACTTTTCATTTTTTCAAGAACACATTTCAGACGATAATTATTTCCAGTACTTACCAGACTTTCCTTCATCATCAATTTATAATCTGTATCTGAAATATTAAAGGGTGCTTTGGCAAATAATGCTGTTCCAATCATAAAACTAAATATAACTCCTATAAGTTTTTGTAAATTCTTCATAAAAAAACCTCGCATTAGCATTCTAACACGAGGTTCTTAAATACGTCGAGTCAAGGCACGCGTACGCTTAAAGCCTTGACTTCGCCGTTTTTAGGGTTTGTAATAAACCCTAAATAAATGGTTTTTCTTATTTTTGAATAAGACCTTTCATTTCCTCTATTGTTTTATAACCTTTACGTTTCATAAAGGCCTCAAGACCATCAATAATTTCGA
>JAEEGH010019736.1_pt1 | contig 14111 bp, 13 predicted proteins | sample 9134181 | NCBI WGS metagenome assembly JAEEGH01 (sample SAMN16246544, study PRJNA631951) | gut metagenome | biome: gut microbiome; feature: rumen; material: DP-attached | host: Bos | place: Iran: Karaj | collected 2018-10 | reverse complement strand
CCGCCGCCAAGATGGTCGTCGAGGTCGCCAAGACCCAGGACACCGAGTGCGGAGACGGGACCACCTCCTCCGTCATCCTCGCCGGGGAGCTCCTCAAGCAGTCCGAGGACCTCATCAACGCCAACGTCCACCCCACCGTCATCACCAACGGTTACAAGATGGCCTCCGAGAAGGCCGTCGAGATCCTGAAGGGAATCGCCGTCGACGCCAACGACAACAAGATCCTCAAGCAGGTCGCCGCCACCGCCCTCACCGGCAAATCCGTCGGAGAGGAGGGGGACAGCCTCGCCTGCATCGTCGTGAAGGCATGCAAGGCGGTCGCCGACAACGGAAAGATCGACACCAAGAACATCCGCATCCAGAAGAAGGTCGGAGGCGTCATCGGAGACACCCACCTCGTCGAGGGAGTCATCATCGACAAGGAGAAGGTCCACTCCAGGATGCCCTCCCACGTCGAGAACGCCAAGATCGCCCTCTTCTCCTGCGCCCTCGAGGTCAAGAAGACCGAGTTCGACGCCCAGATCCAGATCAACGACCCCGCGTCCATGAAGTCCTTCATGAACGAGGAGGAGAACTCCATGAAGGAGATGGTCGCCAAGATCAAGTCCGTCGGAGCCAACGTCGTCTTCTGCCAGAAGGGAGTGGACGAGCTCGTCCAGCACTACCTCGCCAAGAACGGCATCCTCGGATACAGGAGGCTCAAGCAGAGCGACCTCGAGGCCATCGCCAAGGCCACCGGCGCCAACATCGTCGGAAACGTCAAGGAGATCACCCCCGCAGACCTCGGAACCGCAGCCGCGGTCGACGAGAAGCAGGTCGGAGAGGACGGAATGGCCTTCATCACCGGCTGCAAGAACCCCAAGGCGATCACCATCTTCGCCCGCGGAGGAACCGAGCACGTCCTGGAGGAGGTCGAGAGGGCCCTCAACGATGCCATCCGCGTCGTCGGAGTCGCCATCGAGGACGGAAAGGTCGTCGCCGGAGCCGGAGCCCCCGAGATCGAGCTCGAGCTCGGACTCATGGACTACGCGTCCTCCGTCGGCGGAAGGGAGCAGCTGGCCATCGAGAAGTTCGCCAAGGCCATGGAGATCATCCCCTGGACCCTCGCCGAGAACGCCGGTATCGACCCCATCGACGCCATCATCAAGCTCAAGAACGCCCACCAGAAGAAGGACAAGCGCTCCGCGTACTTTGGAATCGACCTCGACACCGCCGAGGCCGTCGACATGCTGTCCAAGAACGTCGTGGAGCCCCTCAGGGTGAAGGTCCAGGCCATCAACTCCGCCGAGGAGGTCGCCAACATGATCCTCAGGATCGACGACGTCATCGCCGCCAAGAGGAGCTCGACCCCCCAGGGAGGAGCCCCCGGAGGAATGCCCGGCGGCATGCCTGGCGGAATGCCCGGAATGTGATTGAAAACCGAGGGGAGACACTCCCCTCCTTTCTCTTTTTATTGTTTTTCGGCCGTTGCCGCCATAAGACTTAGGCGGAATCGGGATCGTTCGAGGCCGTAGATCTTCCTGACGTCGGTCTCCTCCCCGGGATGCCCCAGCAGGACGACGCGGCTGTCCGCCCTCTCCTTGATTATCTCCATTCCTATGAGGGACCCGAGGCCGGCGGAGAACTCCTTGATCTCGGCGAATGACGGCATGCAGCCCATGGACAGCCTGTTCCTGGATCCCCCGACGAAGACGTAGCCCTTGGGCTCCACCAGGTCCGGACCGGCCTTGCGGTCCAGGCGGGCGTAATCCTCTGTCCAGCCCATGTTGATCCCCTTGACCAGGGTGTGGCGGATGACCGTGCGGGTGTCCAGGGACGGAAGCAGGTCCAAGGTCCTCGTCAGCCTCTCCCAGCCGTCGGATATCTTGGGCCTGCAGACCTCCTTGTAGATCTTCTCGTTCGGAGCCGCGACAGTGACGTAAAGCTGCATGGGAAGGACGTCGAGGGCCTCCAGGCGCTCAGGGTAGGTGCCGTTGGTCACCATGAACGTGGTCATACCGCGCCTGTGGCATTCCGACAGGAACTCGGAGAGATAGGGGTAGGTTATCGGCTCCCCCGCCAGGGAAATCGCCACCTGGTTGGGATTGCGGGCCTCCTCGAACATGACGGGATCGCATCTCGGGTCGCCTTTGAACCCCCAGATGAGCTTCCTCTGATGCTCTATGAGGGCGTCCAGCATCTCCTTCGGCTCCGCCCAGTCGTCTATCTGGAAGTCATGCTCCTGGATCCTCCAGCAGAACGTGCACATGTGGCTGCACTCGTTGATGGCCGGCGTCATCTGCAGGCAGCGGTGGCTGCTGATTCCGTAGAAGTCCTGCTTGTAGCAGTGCCTCTCGTGGAGCATGCTCTCCTTCATCCAATGGCATAGCTTCACCGCGGCATGGTCCTTGTAGAGACGGTATTGCTGCTTCGTCAGAAGGTCCTTGTAGGCTTGGTCCATGCTTCACCTCGGAAATCGAACAGGGAGCGCTGGCCCGATTGCAGCGGTGCGGGCTCCGCCTCTCCCTTCTGCGCCTTCCTGCGCCCCTTGGAGGGCTTCTCCGCGACCTCCCTGAATACAGATGCCTCTTCGACGACGGTCTGCTCTGGGATCTTCTGGACCGCCGGCTCAGGAGGCCTTTGGACGGACGGCTTGGGGGACTGCGACGAGATCCTGCGTTCCTCGGACAGCTCTGCGACCTCCTTGAACGCGGACTTCACCTCGCGTGAATCCGACGCCACGCCCATCACGAACGCGAGCTCGACCGGCTCCAGATGCGCCGCGTCGACGATCCAGAGCCTCAGCTCCGGGTCCTGCGACAGCATTATCCTGAGGTACGGGAGGATGTCCGAGGAGACCCTGTCCGTGGAGGCGTGAAGGCACTTCGCCAGCTTGAGGACGGTGTCCGCCTTGGTCTTCCTGACGGCCTTGGACCTCGACATCTTGTTGAGGTATGCGGGGAAGCGCAGCCTTTCCCTGGGCTGCATGTCGGTCATCTTCGCGGCGGCGACCCCCATGCTCATCATGTCCGACGCGTATGCGTTGAAACGGTAGTACTGGCGCCTGAACACCCTCCCCATGAAGGTGTCCGCCCTGCATAGCGCCTCGTATCCGCGCACCAGGTCCCCCCTGTCGAGGTACTCGAACGGGAGGTTGCCGTCCACCCATGTCTCCACGTCCTTGACGTCCGCATCGACGGCGTAGATCGCCCTGCGGGCCTCGGAAGGGTCCCCGCTGCGGAAGATGGCGGCCATGAGACCGTACATGTCCTTCCTCGTATCCCTGGGGGAGATGCCTTTCGCCATCTCGGGGGTCACGACGTCGGTCCCGAGGGCCAGAGATTGCAGGTTGCGGATGGCCGCCCTCATGTCTCCGGATGCGTTGGCGACTATGCTGGCCATGGCCTCCTCGTCCACGTCCACGCCCTCCGAGTTGGCTATGGCGCGCAGGACCTTCGCCGCGGTGGCGGCGGACGCCTTCTTGAATGTGATCTGCAGGGTCTCGTTCTTGATCACGGGGCTCTTCCTGCTCAGTTCGTAGAAATCGTTGACTATGAGGATTATGGGCTGCCTGGTCTCGCGGATGAGCCTGTTGACCGCGGGAATGGCGCCCTTGTCCTCCTTGCCGAAGAAATTGTCGGCCTCGTCCAGGATTATGAGCTTTCTCCTTCCCTCTGAGGAGGATCCGAAGCTGCCGTCGTCGGAGAAGGAATCGAACATGGAGCCGCGGAGGGCCACCTTCTCGATGTCCTCGGCCGAACGCTGGTCCGACGCGTTCATCTCGACGATGTCCCATCCCATCTCGCGGGCCAAGGCCTCGGCGGAAGTGGTCTTACCGATTCCCGGGGACCCCATCAGCACCACGGCGCGCTTCTCCGGCACTCCGGACGACCAGCTCTTGGCCCATGCCCTCAGGGTATTGACGGCGGAAGGATTCCCTACGACTCCGTCGAGCGTGCGAGGACGGTATTTCTCTGTCCAATCGCTCATTTCCGAATCCCCTCAATACCATGACCCTGAACAGGTCGGACATCTGATAGATGTACAGCGCCACGCTCAGGAAGATGAGGATCAGGCCGTTGGTCCCGGAGGCCAGCCGCATGTACCAGTACAGCGCGGTCATGGCCAGGAACATCACTCCCCGTATCCACTCCTTCAGCACCAGATGCCCCAGCCCGTAGATTGAGAAGAACCCGGGGATGAGGGCGAGCAGCATGGCCGTGGCGTTCCTCTTGGAGAATCTGAAAGGGGACTGGACCCTCAGCGGCGCCCCGCACCTCTCGCAGAACATCTCCCCCGGCCTGGTCTCGGAGCCGCAGCGGGGACATGTGCCCTGCCCGGACGACATGTCGTCATCGAAAGCATACGCCTTCGACTTGAGGCAGCCGCACACGTGGCAGAAATCGGAATCGTCAGGGATCTGCGACCCGCACTCCGGACAGACGTATCTCATTTGGCTCCTCCGACCATGTTCATAGCGTACACTCCGGAATTGCGATAGACCTTTATATCTTCCCCGTAGAGTTCCGAGATCTAGCCGTCGGTGAGCAGCGATTCCTTGTCGCCGTCGCAGAATATCTCCCCTGCGCGGACCATCACGACGCGTCTGACGGATTCCGGGATGTCGGACAGGTCGTGCGTCACCATGACTATGCTCACGCCGTTCTCGATGAGAATGTCGAACATCGAGCGGAACTTGGACTTCATGACGATGTCCAGCCCGGTCATGGGCTCGTCCAGCACCAGGAGGTCTGGACGGGTGACCATGGCCCTGGCTATGAGCACCCTCCTCATCTCCCCGAGGGAGAGGTTCTCTATCGGCCTCTCCAAGACGTGGTCGACGCCCATCATCACGGCGGAGTCGTGGGCGGCCATCGCCATGTCCGCCGTCAGGACGCTGTCCCTGAAGACGTCCAGGCTGTTGAAGAACCCGGAGCATATGACCTCGAAGGCCGTGGTCTCGGGACGGAACCTGTTCTGGAGGTCCATCGATACGACCCCCATCCTTCCCCGGATGTCGAAGATGTTCCAGCGGTCCTGGCCGAATATCCTCATCACGGCCGGGTCGTCCTCGTCGTAATACGGGCGGATGTCGCCTCTGAGGAGCTTGATGAGCGTGGTCTTGCCGGATCCGTTGGGTCCGATGACGGCCACGTTCTCGCCCTGCTCTATAACCAGGTCCACGGACCTGAGGATGTACTTGCCCTCCCTTCTCACCGAGACGTTCCTGAGCTCCAGCGCGGCAGCCATGGCCGTCCATCGCTATTTCCTACTTAGAATATTGCCAGCGCCGTTCGGTCGGAATTCCCGATGGCGTCCTCCATGCGCCTCAGGAGCTCCGCGACCTCCTATCCTTTCCGCGTCAGGCTCACGTAGGTAGTGTTGGTGCAGCGCTCCTGCCTCTGCTTGACCAGCCCGAGGTTCTCCAAGCTGTAGATCTTCTTCGGCATGTTCGGGTTGGTGGATACGCCGCGGTATATCTCCGTCCTCGTGCTCTGGCCGTTCCGGTCTAGGAAGACGAGGATCGAGATCATGTGCCTCTGCTCCAAGACCGAAAGGGGACCCTGATATCTGGTTATGGAACCCATATCGATCCATTCGGCGATGAAAAATAACGATATATGCAGTTTTTCAACGTTTTTCATAAAAATGATAGTAAAAAGGTTTAATTTGAAATAGGAGCGGCATTTCTAATCTCAGGGCGCCTCCGCCTGTCTCTTGTGGATGAACAGGGTCGCGGCCATGACGATTATCGACACCGGCAACGCTATTATCAGCGGATCCACGTAGGATATCATGCTTCCCGGCATGAGGACGGCCTGACCGGTGAGCATCTTGCATATGGGCAGGAAGATGCTCATTCCGCTGTTCACGAACAGGGCCAGGAATATGTAGACCACCGTGCCGGAGACTATGCTGGCGAGGGCGGCGTCCTTGCGGGGCTTCTTGGAGTACAGCGCGTGGAAATAGGCGGGGAGAAGCGCCGCGGCCGTCATTCCCATGAACAGGGAGGTGGCCTTCGCGATGATGTCCTTGGGCATGACGTAGCAGTACACGACGACCACGACCATCATGACGACGATGACGGTCCTGCTGAGCCTGACGGATCCCGCCTTCCTCTCCTTGCCTTCCCTCCTGGACTCCATTATCTCGTAGAGGTCGTATCCTCCGGCCGCGCCTATGGTGTGCATGAGGGCGCTGATGGTGGAGATGGAGGCGCATATCAGCGACAGCAGGAACAGGGAGACGAATATGTCCCCGTAGGTGACCCCGGAGAACACCTCGAGTATGTACTGGGGCACGATGAAGTCCGTCCCCAGCCCGAGGCTGGAGATGTACTGGAACGAGGTGAGCCCGTACTGGTCGAAGAAGTACCCGTTGCTCAGGGAACCCACGGTGTACGCGGACCCCACGATGACGAACATGAAGATGGAGCCGACGATCAGGGACTTGTCCAGGTCCTTGTCGGACTTGGCGGACATGAACCTGACCGCGAGCTGGGGCTGGGTGAGGGCGCCGATTCCGACTCCCATCAGGAACGAGGTGACGACCGTGAGCCACTCCTTCGAGCCGAACTCCGCCGCCGAGGTCCATCCGCGGAACCCGTCCAGGACTCCCAAGCCGGTCTCCGACACCTTCAGGTCCCAGAGGTTGGTGAGCTGGGTGCTGGCCTCGGTGAAGCCTCCGAAGTAGGTCAGCGTGACTATGAGGATCGCGAGCATCCCCACGAACATGATGGCCGCCTGGAACGCGTCGTTGTACATGACCGCGATGATCCCGCCGTACACGACGTAAACCGCCACGATGAGGGAGAGCGCGAGAAGGATGTAGTTGTAGTAGTCGGTGAGCCCCGTTATGACGGCGAGGGAGTTGACTCCGCCCTTGAGGACCGCCGCGGTGTAGATGGGCATCATGATGAAGATGACTATTGCCGTGAACGCGCGGATTCCAGGGGATCCGTACACCTTTCCGAGGAAATCGGCGAACGTGGAGGCGCCGAGCTTCCTTCCGATGCGCCTGGTCCTCCTTCCGAAGACGATGAACGCCACTATGAGCCCGACGGCCAGATTGAGGAAGCAGAGCCACAGGAGGGACATTCCGTGGACGGCGGCCTGGCCCCCGAACCCGATGACGGCCGAGGCGCTCAGGAACGTCGCGCCGTAGGACAGGGCGATGATCAGAGGGCTCGTCTTCCCCCTGCCGAGAAGGAACTCGTCCTGGTTGTCCTTGGTGTTCTTATACCCGTACCACCCGAGCAGGATGGTTATGACGACGAATATCACCGTCATGGCTCCGAAGAGCCCGAGATTGACGCCCTCGACTGCCATCCTCGTCTTCCTCCTCTTCCGACCTTCCCTTAAGGAATCCGTACGCGCAGCAGAAGACCACGCTCAGGATGCAGCCTACATATGACATCCATATCCATGGATCGGGTATTCCGAACAAAGCCATTTGATTCACCGTGTTGCGTGCTAACATTTGTCACGCATTTGCACCAATGATGAATCCATTATAAAAACATTGTTGGAAAGGACCGGCGCAATGGCCGGGAAAGGGTTTGTCAAAGGCCTATGGCCTTGGTGAAAGCGACGTAGTTGTCTGGATGGGCCTCGAAATAGGCGCGGGATCCGGCCAGGCAGTCGGCGACTCCCTTGGCGACCGCATGCTTGAGGTCCATGGGATGGAGGCCGTTCTTGTAGGCCTCCTCGAGCTCCTCGTAGCTGGATACCTCGAAGGAACCCCCGTACTTCTCAGGCCTCTCGATGAGAAGCTTGGAGCCGCCGTTGAACAACAGGAGCCTGGCTATCTCCAGCACCGGGTTGCCGGTGAGCGCCTCTCCTCCCTCCTCGGCCTTGTCGGCCTTGATGACGGAGTTGTCGTACTCCCCGGGCATGGGGCAGAACGCCTTCTCGAACTTCTTGCGGATGCTCTCCGGAGAATCGTGGATAAGTATTCCGGAATCCGGCTTGGATTTGGACATCTTCGACTCCTGGGGATTCATGCGGTCCATCGCCTTCAAGCCGGGGACCAGCGGGGTGTGTATGGCGACGGGGGACTTCCATCCGCACTTCTTCGCGATGTCGCGGGCGAGCATGTGCGCGCGCCTCTGATCCAATCCGCCGTATCCGATGTCGATGTCCATCTTGAACATGTCAGCGGGCTGCATCAGTGGATACAGCATCATGGAGGTTTTGATCTCGTCGTTCTCGGCCTTCCTCCCCATTATGGTCATGGCGCGCTTCACCCTGGCGACGGAGGTCTCGCTCCCGATCTTGATCACAGTGGCCCAGTAGTCCTGGTCGAGTATCTCCGAGGCCATAACGAACCTGACCTTGTCCCTGGGGACGCCTAGGGATTCGAAGCTGTCCTTCATGTATTCGGCGCACAGCCTTATGTTGTCGAGGGATCCGCCGAGCTTCCCGTTTATCTGAGCGTGCCAGTCGGCGAAGAATATGATGACCTCGAGCCCGGCATCGATATAGTCCCTGATCTTGTTGGCGACCAGCATCCACCCGAAATGGCAGAGGCCGGACGGCTCGAATCCGATGTAGAGCCTGGGGTGCTCCTTCTCCGACAGCAGCGTCTTCAGCGACGCCTCGTCGACCACCTCGAGCGTGTTCCTCGCGATGAGCTCGTATCTCTGTTCGACGTCCATGCTCCCGCCCATACGTATACAATATAAAAACTGCCCGAATCATAGACGATTGGGCAAGATTATTATCGCACTCAGAGGATACAGTAGGCGATGGCAGCCAGCAAGACGCTTGAACAGATCGACTACAGCATGGAGCAGCTCCACCGCATGCTCAAGGCCGTCCGCATCATCGAAGCCAACCAGCCGATCGGGATCATAAAGCTGTCAGAGATGATGGGCATACCCCGCCATCGCGTCCGCTACATCCTGCGCCTTCTGGAAAACGACGGGGTCGTGGAGCCTTCCGCCAGCGGATGCGTACTGAAACCATGCTACATCGAATACATCTCGGAGCAGATATCCGGTCTGGAGGCCCTCAAAAGCAGGATCGACGGCATAGAGTCGGACGTCTCCTGAGGCCGGCATCGGAACAGGAAGCAAGTTATTTTATAGAATCCGCCGATACACGTCTGTCTGGCTTGGCCGGGGCGCTTGGCGTGCCCTACACCCGAAATCGTCAATACGCGGGGGCGACGGCAGGGGACGGCCCCGCCGAACTACCAAGCCCATCGAGTGACAATGATATCTTGTCCTGTAGAGTCGGAGTTAACGTGGAAGACGGCCGGAGGGTCGTTGTTCGCGTCTCATCGGGGAAACCGGGTCAGGTCCTGACGGGAGCAGCCTTACTTCGAGCTACCGACGTTTACGGGAAAGCAGGGTTGAGAAGCGGAATGGCAAACTTGGTTTGGGAGGAGAGGTCAACCTCTGTGGCCAGGCGCTTGTTTTCTATCGGCGCCTGAGTCTTTCCAAAGCATAGGCCGCGGCGTCGACGCCGTTCTTCGCCGCCTCGGAGTACCAATGGACGGCGTCGTCAGCGCCGGCGCCTTCGACATCGCCGCTCTCGCACAGGGAGGCGTACTCGTACTGGGCCTGCGGATGACCTTTCTCCGCGGCCTTCAGAAAGCAATCGGCGGCCTTGGACAGGGACTGCGGGACGCCGTGGCCGTTCTCGTAGAGCAGCCCCAGGGAGTACAGGGCGCCTACGTGGCCGCTAGCCGCCGCGAGGGAATACCATTTGTAGGCCTGCTCGTAGGACCTTCCCGTCACGGGAAACATGTGGTGGCAGCGCCCGGCCAGGTACTGGGACTCCGGATCCCCGTCCTCGGCGGCCGGAACCAGCATGGCGAGCGCCTTGTCGCATGACTCCTGGTCGTCGCACATGAGGGCCTCGGGACCCTTCCCCGGAGCCTCCTTGGCCTTTCCCCTGCCGAACAGCCTCATCTTATCGCCTCCGGGGGGAGCACCCGGTGATGATGTCCGTCGAGAAGTCGAATACCGTGGCGGTGTCGATCCCGTCGGTGATGCGGAGCCTACGCGTTCCGTCCACCTTGCCCACGACCGCGCCCTAGCATCCGACCTCCGAGAACATGGATATGACCTCGTCCGAGCACTCCGGAGGACAGGAGAAGACGAACCCGCATCCCTGGTAGGTCAGGGCCCACCTTATCGGGTCCACGCCGTCCGGGATGGGTATCCTCCGGACGTCCACCAGCGCGCCCTTGCCGGACGACTCCAGCATCATCCCCAGGGTCCCGATGTGGCCGGGGTTGCTCATGTCCTTGCACGCGTGCGCCAGATGCCTCTCCCCGACGGCGGCGGCGGCCTCCATCTGAGCCCTGACCGTCTCGTCGGAGCGTCCGACGGTGGTTATGTACGCATACGGGAGGTTGTCCTGGTAGTATCCCTCGGTATCGATGACGAAGACGACGTCGTCGCCTTCCTGGGCGGTGCTGCTGAGCAGGACGGCGTCCTTGGCCACCCTGCCCACGATCGATATGTCGATGGCGTCGTAGTCGCAGTCGGGATGGGTATGCCCGCCCACGATGGGGACGCCGAACTTCCGCACGCCCTCCTGCATGCCGCGGATGATCTCCCCAGGCTTGCCGCGGCCTCCCATGGACATGACGTCTACCATTCCCAGGGGACGCCCTCCCATCGCCGCGATGTCGTTCACGTTGACAAGCACGGCGAAGTATCCGGCCATGTACGGGTCGGCGACCATGAGCGACTCCATTATGCCGTCGGCGGCGAACAGGATGAACTGGTCGCCCACGTCAAGCGCGGCCGCGTCCTCCCCTTCGGCGGCATGGACCTGGGGGAACCCGGACGTCGGGAAGAGGTCGACGACCTCGTGTATCTTGTTCTTCCTGGTCACCCCAGGAAACGAGCGGATAGCCTCTGCCATTTCAACTACAGGCATCATATCACCGGAAAATGGGGAAAATCAACGCCAAAGCCCTCCTCTACGCAGGAACAGTATGACCACGGAGCACACGGTGAGGATGACGCATATGATCACGATCCACATGTACTCGTAGTTCTGCATGGGAAGGGCGATGTTCATCCCATAGAAGCTTGCCATCATCGTCGGGATGGACAGGACCAGGGTGATGACCGTCAGGAACCTCATGACGGTGGAGAGGGAGTTGTTGATGTCCGACTCCACCAGCTGCCTCGTACCCTTGATGATCTGGCTGTAGGTGTCGGTCATCTCAAGCGCCTGATTGGTCTCGATGATGACGTCGTCGAGGAGCTCCTTGTCGTCCTCGGAGGAGACGAAGCGGGACTGCTTGCTCATCCTCCCTATGACGGAGGAGTTGACGGACAGGGAGGTCTTGAAGTAGACCAGGTTGGACTCCAGCTCATGGAGCTCGAACAGGTCGTCCCTGCGGGTGGCCTTGCGGATCGACTCCTCGATCACCATCCTCTTGACCTCGATGTACTTCAGGTCGGCCTGGTAGTTGACGGCGACCCTGAAAAGAATCTGAAGCACGAAGCGGGCCCTGTTGCAGAGGTTGACCGTGTTTATGTTCTTGACCTTCCCGGAGATCATGGTGTTGAGCGCGAAAAGCTCGACCAGGGAGACCGTCACTATGGCGGAATCCGTCACGGTTATCGACAGGGGATAGGTGGTGAACTCCTCCCTACCGTTCCTCCACTCCCTGGTAGGGGCGTCTACGAGGATGAGGGTGTATTCCGGGTTCACCTCGGTCCTGGAACCCTCCTCGTCGTCCAGTGCGGCGGTGAGGGCCTCGCGGTCTATCCCGAGCGTGCGCTGGACCAGGTCAATCTCCTCGCCGGTCGGGCTGATCATGTTGATCCATACGTCGGGGCCTATCGTGTCGGTCTTCACCGGATGCCCGTCCTCCATCGTGTAGATCTCAATCATTTCTCGCCTCCTTCAGATTATCAGCGCCACTATCAGCATCACGAACATCAGCAGCACCACGTTGGAAATCGCCGACGATATCCTGCCTCCGAGCTCCTGACGCTTCTCCGGATTCCCGCCCTTGGTCTTCTCGAGCACCCAGTCAACCCAGCCGGCGAATAATAAACCTCCGTCGAAAGGATAGGCGGGAAGGGCGTTGGAGATCGCCAGCAGTATGTCGAGCCAGAATATCCAGTAGAGGAGCGACAGCAGGACCCAGGTCAGATCGCCGAGCGGAGCGTCGTACCACCATTTCACGTTGTCCGGGACCGGGGACATCCCGTTGAAGGGTCCGGACAGGTAGGAGAAGAAGGATTGGACGTAGGACATCGGGGATCCGTCCGCGGCCGCAAACGGAGACGAGGCGGTGCTCATCAGCGCCTCGGGGGTGGTCATCGTGAACCCCCCGGTGGTCACTGTCAGCCCGAGGAAGCCCTTCCCGTTCTGGGAGGCTAGAGTCGTCTCCTCGTGATAGACGGGCGTCCTGTCCTCCCCGACCTTGACCGTGGAAAGTATGATGGCGTCCCCGGGGGACGTGCCGGACATGTAGCTCATGAAGTCGTACACGGAGCCGATGAGGGTCTCCTCACCGCCCATCGTTATCGAATAGATGAACTCCCCGTAGACGGCCCCGGAGGACTCAGCGGGGCTCCCCTTGACGACGCTCTTGATGAATGGCCCCATCTGGACCGGCTCCGAGACCAGGGTCGAACCCTTGTACTCGTATTCCAGGACGTAGCGCAAGGTGGGATCGAATCCCGCGCCTGAATCCGCGAAGACCATGGACGCGCTGTTGCCCCACATCGCGGCGCGCACCTGCCTGTAATCCTGCGACCCCTCCATGGCGGCGCCGGTGATGAGGGCCGCTATGGGGACCCCGGATGCGAGGGCGGGGGAGTCGTCGTCGATGCTGTAGACGCCGGGGCTGTCGCCGTACGGCGACGAGATGTTGGCGCACGAGAACGACAGCAGCAGTATCGCGATCACGGCGAATATCGTGTTGGTCGTGATCCCGGCGGCGTAGACGTCGACCCTCGGCCTGCGGGGGGCGGCTTGGAGCTGCGCCTCGTTGGGCTCCACGAACGCTCCGAGGGGGACCACCCCGTAGAGGAGGCCGGTGGAGTCCACGTCGATCCCGTTGGCCCTAGACTGTATCCCGTGCGCCATCTCATGGACGACCATGGCGAACACGAGGGCTACTATACCGTAGCTCAAGGGAAGGATGGGGTTGAATCCGGGAATGGCCAGGGCGTACTCGATGCCCATGGACCTGTTCCCTATCGTGGCCGGCAGGTTGATGAGGGCCACGATGACCATGTACATCATCAGGAACAGGAGGACGGCCGAGGTGACCTTCGAGAAGAATCCGAACGCCCTCCAGAACCTCTGAAAGCGCCCGAGGCGGCCCATGAGCCTGATCCCCAGATGCGTCTTTATCATGAGCGCAGGCCCGTACTTCACCAGATGGAGCCTCTCCGCCGCCTCCGGATTCCTCCAGACCCAGATGTAGACGGGCACGTAAATGGCCAGCAATATCAGAAGGACCAGATAGGCCGTGCTCATCGACCGCGGTTATGCCATCATCGTATAAAGGCATGACATCGGCGGACCAGCTCCACCCCCGGGGGATTCATGCCCTCGATTATCTCCTTCGCCCAGCGGAGCTTACGGGCCTTGGCGGCGACGTCCGAGCCCGGCTTGGGGTAAGGCGCGGAATAGTCGAAGCCCGGCAGGAGTATCCGGCGGCATCCGAAATGCCTGACGAAGCATACGGCGCGGTCTCCGTCCGTGAACCCTCCGAAATCGTACACTATGTCGCGGGGGACGGATTGCGTGGTGAGCGCCACCGGGCCCTTGAAGAGCCCCGCGTAGGAGCGCACCAGGTCGGCGTTGTCCCCGTGCGCGTGGATGAGCGTCAACGCGCCTCCGCGGCTGGCCTCGAGCTGGGAGTCGATGTCCCCGTCGAGATCCGTCACGACGACGTCCGGTAGGACCCCTATGCGCAGAAGACGCGATACCGACGAGCCTGACGCCACCTTCGTGCCTTCGACTCCCAGCCTCCTGACGTCGTCCTCCAGGGATGCGGCGTTTCCGAAGACGGTGCACACGGGCCCGACCCTTGAGCCGGCCTCATCGTCGGACACCAGGTCGCTGCCGAGGGTGGCCGAGATGAGCACCCTGACGCAGTACTCGTCGTCCTCGCGAGAATAGTCCATGTCCGACAGTATC
>JAEEGH010019733.1_pt1 | contig 14111 bp, 10 predicted proteins | sample 9134181 | NCBI WGS metagenome assembly JAEEGH01 (sample SAMN16246544, study PRJNA631951) | gut metagenome | biome: gut microbiome; feature: rumen; material: DP-attached | host: Bos | place: Iran: Karaj | collected 2018-10 | reverse complement strand
GAAAGAAGAATTCGGAGTATTCAGCCTCGACGACATCTCGGCAGTTGTAGATGCCGACCTCGACTTCCTCGAAGGAGTTGAATGAAAGAACTAAAAATCCATCTCTTTTACCACAAAAGGAGATGGATTTTTTTCGTGTCTGAAGAAGAGTTCAGAAAAACTGCAACGTAATAAGATTTTCCGATGAAAGGTCTTATAGCCTTATTGTATTTTCATTCTCGTATTCTGTGAGTGTTTCTGGATAGTGTAAAATATTTCCTATATATCCATTTGTCATCTCTATGTGATATTCTTTAAACGAATCAATTTTTACTTTTTTCCATGCCTTTTTTTCTATTTCAGGATTCCAATAAGAGATTATAAAATACACTAAGTCTTTTTTCTTATCATAAATGCCCCAAAAAGATGTTGATTTTGACAACTCGTTTTTGTATATATTCACGGTTGTTGGTCTGAGACAAATCAGATAATTGTATCCATGATCATTGTAAAGATACTTTGCGGAAATGATATCTCCTTCTATGAAAAATGAGGATAATTTTTCTCTTATTTCTTCACGCTCTGAGATTTGTGGATGTGTAAGGAAAAGTATGCCATGAATGCATGCAACCGCCCACACCGTAAACATTACGATGCCAATACATATAAATATCTTTATCTTCTTCTCTATGCTCATTTTTGCTGATTTAGATTAGTCTTGCCTTTATACTTGCTCCACGGAACTTTCTTGCCTTCAAAAAGCAAATCGTATCCGTCGGTTCCGTAGCCATTGCCAAGGTATCTGAAGTCCGAAGGTCTCACTCCCGAAACAATGTATTCGGCAAAATAACATCCGCCGAATTCATCAGCATCCTCGCATATAACATGGAGTGGGTAATATACGTGATTTTTGTCTTTGGCATATTTGCTTCCAACACAAACGCAAAATGTCTCGGCATCAACAAATTCCATAGGCTTTATGGCATCCCATATTGATTTTCCGTAATAGTGTCCGCCATATATTTTATCTCCTACACGAGTATATCCTTCGATAGTTTCATTGTCAGACAGATGTTTCCATGTTCCTGCATCTTTAAAGTCTATGTGCTTTCGGCACAAGGTAAGGCAGAGAAACAGGCAAGTGAATAAGGCTATCTTGCCCAACATTCTTTTTGTTGTAAGGTGAGAATAGATATGCTTAGTCATTTTTCAGTCAACTTGAATTTCTCCGGGATGCGTTCGGGAAGTATTATGTGATTTTGTTGTAAGTAAGGCTCGGTTTTTGTATTCAAGAAGCCATCTTTTACAAGTAGGCTGTAAGAGATGGCTTCTCGTTTTCTTTGTTATCAGAACGAAACGGTTCTTGAGCCGTCCTCGTTCTCTACGATGGTTACCTTTACGGCATCTTCTGGCAGAAGTTCCTCTATCAGTTCGGGCCACTCTATGAAGCAGAGCGCGCCGCTGTAGAAGTAATCTTCGTAGCCCATGTCGTAAACCTCGTCGAGTTTCTTTATGCGGTAGAAGTCGAAGTGGTAGATTAGCTCGCCCGTTGTGTCGCTACGGTATTCGTTTACGATGGCGAATGTTGGCGATGCCACCGTGTCGGTTACTCCAAGTTCCTCGCATACGGCCTTGGTGAAGGTTGTCTTGCCTGCGCCCATCTTGCCGTAGAATGCAAATACTGTATTCTGGTCGATGGCTGCCACAAACTGCTTGGCTGCCTCTTTGATGTTATCTAATGAGTCGATTTTTATTTCCATAATTCTTATATATTTTTAGTTTCGTTTTTTTCCTTGTAGAGTTATCAGCGGAACAATCATCTCTTCAAGCGATATTCCGCCGTGCTGGAACGTATCTTTGTAGTAACTAACGTAGTAGTTGTAGTTGTTAGGATATGCAAAGAAACTGTTTCCGGTGGCGAAGATGTAGGCTGTGCTGATGTTTGGCGACGGCAGTTCGCACTTCTTCGGATTCTTTATCTCGAACACCTCCTTTGGATTGTAACTCAGGTTCTTGCCCAGTTTGTAACGCAGGTTGGTGTTGGTGTTGCGGTCGCCCACCACCTTTATAGGGTTGTTGCACCTTATGCTTCCGTGGTCGGTGGTTATGATAATTTTGTAGTCGCTTGCCGCCAGAGCCTTGAAGAGGTCGCGCGTTGCCGAGTGCTGAAACCAACTTAGCGTTATGCTTCGGTAGGCTGCCTCGTTGTTTGCCAGTTCGCGCACCATCATGCTCTCTGTTCGGGCGTGCGACAGCATGTCGATGAAGTTGAGCACGATGACGTTGAGCTGATTCTTTGTAAGTTGACTGAATTTCTCGAGCAGTTTCTCGGCGTTGGCTGAGTTGTTAATCTTGTTGTAAGAGAACGACTCCTTGCGTCTGAAACGCTTCATCTGCGTGTCGATGAGCGGTTCTTCGTTCAGGTTCTTTCCTTCTTCCTCGTCCTCGTCAACCCAAAGGTCGGGAAACATGCTTGCAATCTGCTGTGGCATCAAGCCCGAGAAGATGGCGTTGCGCGCATATTGCGTTGCCGTTGGAAGGATGGTAAAGTAGAGGTCTTCGTCGATGGTAAAGTCGGCTGAAAGTTCCTGACTTAGCATCTTCCATTGGTCGTAGCGGAAGTTGTCGAGAACCAGCAGAAAGACCTTCTCGCCGTTGTCGAGCAGCGGAAAGACCTTCTTTTTGAATATGTCGGGACTGAGAAGCGGCGCGTCCTGACGGTTCACAATCCAGTTTTCGTAATTCTTGCGTATGAACTTGGCGAAGGCGTTGTTTGCCTCGCTCTTCTGCATCTCGAGCATCGATGTCATCTCGCTGTTGGTGTTGGTCAGTTCAAGTTCCCAATGCACCAGTTGCTTGTACACCTCAATCCAGTCGTTGCAGGTTAGCGAGTCGTTAATCTGCATGCTCAGTTTGCCGAAATTCTGCTGATAGCCGCTGTTTGTTGCCTCGGTCACTATTTCCTTCTGATGGATGTTCTTCTTCAGCGTCAGCAGAATCTGGTTAGGGTTCACGGGCTTTATCAGATAGTCGGCAATCTTGGAGCCTATGGCTTGGTCCATGATGTTCTCCTCCTCGCTCTTTGTAACCATAACGATTGGCACCGACGGCGTGAACGCTTTAATCTGCGACAGCGTTTCAAGTCCGCTTATGCCCGGCATGTTCTCGTCGAGCAGTATAAGGTCGAACTCTTCTTCCTTGCACAGGTCGATGGCATCTGTTCCGTTGCTTACGGTTGTGACCTCGTAGCCTTTCTTTTCCAGAAAGATGATGTGAGCCTTCAGTAACTCAATCTCATCATCTACCCAAAGTAGTTTTCCGTTACTCATACGCTTTTAGAAATTAAAGGGGTTAAAGTCATCAGTTGGTGCGCCTTGTTGTTCGGCGTCGTCAGCAGATTGTTCTTCTTTCTTCTCTGGCACATCATAGTCGGGCTCGTTTAGCGAGTCGATGCTGTCAATTTCCTTCATAATCTTTGGCAACTGGTTATGATATGTCTTTTCGAAATATTCCTGATAGTCGTCGAAACTGTAGTAGTCGCCCAAGAGTTTCATGTTCTCTTCGGATATTATTACTACGCGCAGTCCGGCGAGTTTTTCGCTCATTCCGTCGGCGGCAAAGAGTTGCTGCGAGTATCTTATTGCCTCCTTCATGTTGATGAACGGCTTAACCTGAAGCATGCTTATGCCGTTGTTGCGCACAAACGATAGGTCGAAGTTGCGCACCATGAACTTGCCGAAGTTGTATCGGGCAATCTCGAACAGAAGTTGGTTCTCGTTTACCTTTCCGCTCTCGTATGCGAGCATGAATAGGTGAGTGCCTTCTTCGTTCTTGCTCCATTCCGGAATCTTTCCGGCTTCCTTGTTCTCCTCTTGCGTGCTCATGCCACGGCGCGACCACAGCGAGCCTGTAAGACTTGCGTTCTGGAGTATTCTGCCTTCCTGAACGCCCTTAACCATCAGTCCGGCAATCTCGCTGATGCCGTCGTTCGAGTATCTCTCGGCAATAATCTTCAGTTCGGCCACGAAGCCGTTCTGGTCGTTGCCATGCAACTTGTTCATGGCGTCGAGGAACATGAATTTGGCGCGGTTCTTGCCTCGCGGATATTTCTCGTCCGAGATTTTCACGTTCTTCTCTATCGTCTCGTAGTCGCCGTTGCGATAAGCCTCGTATGTTGCGGCGTAGAGTGAATCCTCGATGTGTTTTCCGTACTTTGCGTTGTACAGATATTCGGGGTCGTTAGCCATCTTGGTGTAGTCGCCTTCGGGATATGACTCCTTCAGTTTCTGCTGATATACAGACGATTGTCTGTTGTCCATTATGTCCATAAGATAGAGACGGTAGAACACCTCTTCTTCCTTGTCGTACTTTGGATAGTTGTTGATGAGGCGTAGGAACGAGCCTCGTGCAAGGCTGAAGTCGCCCAGACGGTCTTGGCACACCACGCCTGCGCCGTAGAGAGCATCCTTCAGGATGTCGTTGCTCTCGTTCATCTTCTCCTCCGAAAGCGGAATCTGCTTGAGGTAGAAGTCGCGGCTCTTGTTGTCCTCGGCTGTCGGCTCGGCCGCCATCTCCTTTAGACCTTTGGTAGGATTGCTTACAGGCCGTTGCAGTTGTTCCTCTTCCTGCTTAGGCTCATCGGAAGATTGTGCCGTGGCTGGTTCTTCCTCGTCCGATTGCAGAACGCCCTTGTTCTTTCGTCGCCAGTTGTCTTCGAGCGTTCGGCGTCCCCATTTCTTCTGGAAGGCCGTCTTTCCCTGCGACACAACCGTAGGGTTGTAGAAGTACCACGCGTTGTCGCCCTTTCCGGCAACAGGCATCTGCGGAGCCTCGGTCTTCGTCTTGCTTTCCAGTTCTGCCATCTGCTCGTCGTGCTCAGCCATTCGGGCGGCGCGTTCGGCTTCTTTCTGCTCTTCTTTTTCTTTCTTTATCACCTCCTCGATTATGCGGTCTATGCATGCAAGTCGTTCGGTTTCAGACATTCTTGCAAGCCGCTGAAGGCTGTCCTGAAGTTCGATGTTCTGAGTATGTTCAACCAGCTCGTCGAGAATCTCCGAGCGGTGGCTTGTCTCCTTGTATTCGGCATGAGTTGTGCCAATCAGTCCGAGCGCATCGGTATAACATTCCTTTGCGTTCTTGTACTTGTGCTTTTCCCAATATATGTTGCCGAGTTTCAGGTTCAGAATACCTTTTTCTATGCCGTTGCGTGCCTCAGCCTTTCTGCCTTGCTCGTAGGCTTTTATGGCTCTGGCGGTGTCGCCCCGTGTTAGATATACGTTTCCGATGGCATAGTGAACTTGGTCGAGATACTCGCTGTTCTTCGGGTTACGTGCCATCGAGTTCAGTTTCTTCAGAACCTTCTGCGAGTTTGCCTTGCTCATCACCTCGGTCTGCATTATGCGCGCGTTGAACTCGAGGATGTAAGGCGGATTTACGCCAATCACATTGCTGAAATACTTGTATGCCTTGGCATCGTCGCCTGTCTGGTGGCACAACTGACCGATGAGGTAGAACATTCTGGCTCTGTTGTACGCGCCCTTCACGCTCTTGAGCGATTTTTCGAGATACGGAATAGCCTCTTTGTATTTTTGCTGTCTTAGCAGAAGATGGCCTCGTGCTCCGGCGTATGACGATGTTAGTTTCCACGACAGACTGTCGCGGTTCACGTTGTTAAGGATGTCTTCCGAATCGTAGAACCAGTCGAGTTCGCTGTAGCATCTTGCCAGCCATATCCTCGACTGTGCCAGAACATCGGGATTGTTGCTGTAAAGCCTGTTGATGTACGAGAATGTCGATGCCGCCTCGATAAACTCGCCTTTGTTGAACTGCGCTTCGCCCATCAGAATCCATGCCTTCCACAAAAACGGGTTATACTCTTTCTGTGCCAGCCACTTGCGATTCTTCTCCGTTCTCTTCTTGTCGGGAGCAACCTTCGGTTTAGCCTTTATGCTGTGCAGTTTGATTGTCTTCTCGCACTTCAGTATGGTGCGGTCGTAGAGCGATTTTCCAACCTCGGCAGTCTCTTTGTTCGACACGATGAAGTAGGGCAGAATCTCCATGTAGTTGTCCTTATTCTGCTTTTCCTGCTCCTCCTTAGCCTCCTTGAACGCCTCGTGACCGTTGAAATAAGTGTTGTATCGTGCCGTAAACGATTTGTAGAAACGCGTCTGTGCCGTGTTCTTGCTCGAAGAACACCCGGCAATAAAGCCTGTGGCAAGCATCAGGCAAAGAAAGGCGGCGTATGTGGCAAATCGTTTCAACATGACATATCTAAAATACAAAACTCACACATCTCGTTTTTATTGTACGGCAGATGTGCAGAATCTTGACTTTATGTTCTGGTAAATTTTGCAGAGAGTATAGATAAGTATTGATACACAGATAATTGTGGCTCCCGACGGAATGTTCAACTGGTAAGAAATGAACAGACCGCCGATGCAACTCAGAAATCCTATCGGGATTGAAAGCAGCATGATGTGCTTGAACTGGTTGCAGAACAGGTTTGCCGTCATCTGCGGAAGGGTGAGCAGCGATATTACGAGCACGATGCCAATCATTCTGAGGCACGACACGATGGTTAGCGCGATTACAGTCATCATCAGATACTCTATTGCCTCGACTGGCAGCCGCTGCGAGCGTGCAAACTCACGGTCGAACGCTATGGCTACTATCGGTCTGAGCATCAGCACAAAGAGCAAGCACACGAAGGTGGCGAGAATGGCAAGAAGCCAGAGGTCGCCTGTGGTTATTGTCAGAATGTTTCCGAAGAGGAACGACGACAAATCAGCCAGAAATCCCGGTGTAAGGAACGAGAAGATGATGCCTATGGCAATGCCGAACGTCCAGAACACGGCGATAGCCGAGTCCTCACGCATGTCGGAGCGGCGGCTGAACCATTGTACTCCCCACGCCGACAGAACCGAGAATACGGCTGCCGACAATATAGGGTTCACGCCCAGAAAGACGCCAAGCCCTATGCCGCCGAATGATGCGTGCGTTATTCCGCCGCTGATGAATACAAGTCGGCGGGTAACGATGTACGTTCCCACCAGTCCGCATATAATGCTGGCAAGCAGGCTTCCCAGAATTGCATGCTGAAAGAATATGTATTCGAAAATGCTCATTTTTCAGAAAGATGAATATTAGTGGTTCCTTCGCTCGCCGATAATCAGGAAGACCTCGTCCTTCAGTTCGTCGGGCAGTTCGATGGCTCTTAACTGAAGCGAACGAACCCAGCCTGCCACCTCGTCCTCGCGCATGGTAAACAGTACGTTGCGGAACTCCTCAATCTGCTCGGCTGTGTATTGGTCTGACGGAGTGCCTCGGTATTCGTCGAGTTCCTCGTCGTTGTAGTACTCTATTTCCTTGCTTATGGCTGCCAGCAGACTGTCTTTCTCGCATGTCTCGTGCTGTCCGCAACATTCCATGTTCTGCACGTCGACGATGTTAAGTGCATCGGGCGGCAGTTCTCCCTTGTCAATCTTCTTCTGTACGCTCTTGTTGTGGAAGTATCCGGCAACGAGAGCCGTTATTCCTGCGGCTATAAGCAGATATATAAGTATGTGCATAAAAAAATGTTAGTTATATTCGTTCTCAATTCCGAAGCCGGCTTTCTTCAGGTCGTTCCAATAGTTTGGATACGATTTTGTTACCACCATAGGTTTCAGAATCTGCATCTTGACGCCTTTTATCACCGCCGGGGCAAAAGCCATTGCCATACGGTGGTCTTCGTATGTGCTTATCTCAGCCACCTCGTCGGCATTGCATCTCTCGCCGTTCCAGCACAGTTCTGCGCCATTGTCCGAGTCGTTAAGCACGAAGCCCATCTTGTGTAGTTCGGTCTTTAGTGCCTCTATGCGGTCGGTCTCTTTTATCTTCAGACTCTGCGTGCCCTTGAAGTGGAAGGTTATGCCCATCATGCAGCACGTCACGGCAAATGTCTGCACAAGGTCGGGCTGTTGTGCAAAGTCGTATTCAAGATGCTTTACAGGCTCGCCCTTCTTTGTAAGGATAACCTGCTTGTCGGCAAAGGTCGTTTCAACTCCAAGATTCGTGAAGATGTCGGCAACCTTGCTGTCGCCCTGATAACTGTCCTCGAACAGAAGCGGAAGCCGTACCGTGCCGTCGTCTGAGAGTGCCAGCATCTCGTACCAGTATGACGATGCGCTCCAGTCGCTCTCAACGAAATATCTCGTAGGCTTGTACTTTATAGGCTCTACCTTTATTGTGTTGCTGCCGCTCCATTCGGCCACCGCCCCGAAGTCGCGCATAATCTTCAGCGTAAGGTCGATGTAAGGGCGGCTGTTTATGTTTCCCGTTATGGTCAGTTCAAGACCGTCGTTAAGTGCCGGGCCAATCATCAGTATTGCCGATATGTATTGCGAACTTACGTCACCAGCAATGGTACACTTGCCCTTCAGGTTGTTGCAGCCCGTTATGCGCAGCGGCGGAAAGCCCTCTTTCTCGGCATATTCTATGTTTGCGCCCATTGAGCGTAGTGCGTCTACCAATATGCCTATCGGTCTGTTCTTCATTCTCTCCGTGCCGGTGATGGTGCGCACGCCCTCGGTTATCGACAGAAATGCCGTGAGGAATCTCATGCTCGTTCCGGCAGCCATTATGTCAATGGTGTCGCCCATCTCCTTCAAGGCTCTTATCATGACAAACGTGTCGTCGCAGTCCGACACGTTTTCGGGTATCTCCTTGCTTCCTGCCAGAGCATTTATTATCAGCGCACGGTTGCTGATGCTCTTCGACGACGGAAGTTTTATCTCGGCGTTAAGCTCCGCAGTAGGGAGCACGCTGCATTTGTATGGCGTTTTGGTGCTTGATTTGTCCATCAGTTTGTATTGTTTTCTATTGAAAATGCAAAGATAATCAATTTATTTGTTTTTTCGGTTGCCTTGATTTATCTTTGCGCAAGTTAATAAAATCTTTTGTCACGTGTTAAAACTTTTATAATGTACAGAATTACTAACTTAACCCTTTTTGCAGCAGCGATGTTGATATCGTTGTCGGCTGCGGCGCAACACAACGTAAAATTCGATTCGGGCTGGAGTTTCAGCCGTGGAGGAAAGACAAAGAATGTTACTTTGCCTTATGCGTGGAATCAGAGTGAGGCTTTCAAAGTCCATATCGAGAAACTATCTACCGATACGGTAAGATATACCAAAGTATTCAAAGTCCCGTCGGCATGGCGCGGAAAGAAGGTTTTTATCGAGTTCGAAGGAGCGCGGCAATGTGCCGTTGTCTTTCTTAATGGCAGGCAGATAGCCATGCACGAGAACGGCGTTATGGCTTTCGGAGTCGATCTTACCCAGCACCTTGTGTTCGGAAAGGAAAACAGACTCGAAGTCCTGACGGACAACGACTGGAAATACAAGGAGAAAAGCACACGCAGTTCATTCCAATGGAACGACAAAAACTTCAACGCCAACTATGGCGGACTTCCTAAACACGTCCGTATCCATGTGCTCGACAAGGTTTATCAAACGCTTCCGCTGTATTCAAGTTTAGGAACGGTGGGCACATACGTCTATGCCCGTGGAATAGATGTTGATAGCCGTAAGGCTGATATCTGTGTAGAGTCCGAGGTTATGAACGAGACCGATTCGGATATGCCTGTAAAACTTGTATGCGAGGTTTACGACAAAGGCAGAATGATAAAGTCATTCTCTACGGCAGGCAGGATTGCCAAGAACTCAAAGGCTGTGTTAAAAGCCGAATCGCCCGTTGCAAATCTAAATTTCTGGAGTTGGGGATACGGCTATCTTTATGATGTAAAGACGAAGATTGTGTCGGAAAAAGGAGCAGTTCTCGATGAGCAGACAATAAGAACCGGCTTTAGGAAAACCGATTTCCATGATGGAATAACATGGCTGAACAACCGTGCAATAATGGTTCATGGTTTTGCCCAGCGCACAAGTAACGAGTGGCCGGGTGTTGGAATGAGTGTTCCGGCATGGCTCAGCGATTACAGCAATTCGCTCATGGTTCGTAGTGGCGGAAACCTTGTCAGATGGATGCACGTTTGTCCTTGGAAGCAAGATGTTGAATCGTGCGACCGCGTTGGACTTATGCAGGCCATGCCGGCAGGCGATGCCGAGAAAGATGTTTCCGACCGCAGATGGGAACATCGTATTGAACTGATGAAAGATGCAATTGTCTACAATCGCAACAATCCAAGCATCATATTCTATGAATGCGGAAACAAGGGCATCAGCGAGGAACACATGAAACAGATGCTCGAAATTCGCAATCGGTTCGACCCTAACGGCGGTCGTGCCATAGGTTCGCGCGAGATGCTCAGCAACAAAACTGTAGCCGAGTATGGTGGCGAAATGCTCTACATAAACAAAAGTGCCACAAAGCCGGTATGGGCAATGGAGTATAGCAGAGACGAAGGGCTTCGCCGATATTGGGACGACTGGAGTTTCCCTTACCATAAGAGTGGTGACGGACCTTTATACCGAAACTCCGATGCTTCGGCTTACAACCTGAACCAAGACCAGCTTGCCGTTGAGCATGTGCGCCGTTGGTACGATTACTGGCTCGAACGTCCCGGAACAGGCGAGAGGGTGAGCAACGGCGGCGTAAAAATAATCTTCTCCGACACAAATACGCACAACCGTGGCGAGAGTAACTATCGTACAAGCGGAATAGTAGATGCCATGCGCTTGCCAAAGGATTCGTATTACGCTCATCAGGTTATGTGGAACGGATGGATTACGCCAGACAGCAGTCAGACCTATATAATGGGACATTGGAACTATCAGGCAGAAACCGTAAAGCCTGTGTATGTTGTTAGCGATGCCCCATCGGTAAAACTCTTTGTCAACGGCAGGGAGATTGAAGGCGGCAGAAACGATTATCATTTCTTATATACATTCGATAATGTGAAGTTTGAGGCTGGCGAGATTAAGGCGGTTTCTTACGATGAGGCCGGACGCGAACTTTCATCATACAGCCTGAAAACTGCTGGCAAACCGCATCATATTCGTCTCACCACCATGACCGATGCGCGTGGTTTCAAGGCTGATGGGGCTGATATGGCTATGATTGAGGTTGAGGTTGTTGACAAAGACGGAAACCGCTGTCCGCTTGCAAACAATAAGATCCGTTTCAGTCTGAAGGGGGCGGCTGAGTGGTGTGGAGGCTTGGCTAAAGACTCGCTTGGAACAAACTGTGTAGGCTCTCAGATTCTTCCTGTTGAATGTGGCGTGAATCGTGTGCTTTTGCGTAGTACGACAAATCCGGGCAGGATAGTTGTCTCTGCTGATGCCGACGGACTTGGCAAGGCTTCGTGTGTATTGAAGACTGTCAAGCCAACAGATGGCTCATCAAGTAATGCTTCGGCTATGATTTCTACGACCGATAACAAGAGCACAACCGTTCCGTTTACGATGCTGCGTGGCGAAACTCCTTCTACGCCTTCTTATAAACAGATATTCCGTACTGTAAAGATTGCCGATGTCGTAGCCGGATGCAGTCAGAGCACGGCGCGATATAGTATCGACGACAACGAGGAGACAGAATGGAAGAACGACGGATTATCTTCAACGGCATGGATAACATACAAATTTGCAAAGCCCGAAGTCGTCAGACAGGTGGTTGCTAAGTTCACAGGCTGGCGCAAACGCAAATATCCTATTGAGGTTTATGCCGACAGCACGTTGGTTTGGAAAGGCGAAACTCCTACAAGCCTCGGCTATGTTCATCTCGAACTAAACCCGAAGGAATCCCGAAGCATAACCATACGACTGAAGGGCGCAGCCGCAAACAGCGATGCTTTTGGGCAGATCGTCGAGCTTGCAGCCCCAGTCGCAAATGAACTTGACCTTTTCAAGGCTAAGGACGGCGATAAGGTCAAGAACGAACTTCGTATCGTAGAGTGTGATTTGCTTGCAGATAAATGATAAAATGTAGCATAGAATCCCATAAATTCATTATTTTTGCGCAAAATGAGACGGATTATAACAACAATCATGCTTTTGCTCGGCATAATGATACCGACAATTGCGCAAATCAAAAGTCCTGTAAAGTTTGCTGTCAAGCAAAAACAGGTAAGCGAACGTGAATTTGACGTCATCTTCAGCGGAACAATTTCCAACGGATGGCATGTGTATTCAACCGGTCTGCCTGAAGACGGACCAATCTCTGCTTCGTTCCATCTCGAAGACAGCCGCAACGTTAAGGCTGTGGGCAGACTGAAGCCCGAAGGCAACGAGATAAAGAAGTACGAGGATATGTTCGGCATGGACGTTCGGTATTTCGAACATTCCGTGCAGTTTGTACAGCGAATACAGATAACTGGCGACGACTACGAGGCTAACGGGTATCTTGAATATGGCGCATGCAACGACGAGAACTGTCTTCCGCCAACATCGGTGGACTTCTCTTTCTCGGGCAAGGTTGCCGCAGCCAAGACTGATGCCGCAAAGGATGCGGCTCAGGCTGACGAGAAGAACGCTATTGCCGATTCGTCCGTTGCATCGGCTTCTTCGGCAGTAGTGATGAATGTCGATACAACTGCCGTGTCAGATTTGTGGACTCCGGTAATCGACAAACTCAACTCTTTCGGCGAAGACGAAGGACAGGGTGGGGCAGACCGCTCTCTTCTTACCATCTTCCTGCTCGGTTTCTTGGGCGGACTTGTGGCTCTCGCCACTCCGTGCGTGTGGCCTATAATCCCTATGACGGTAAGTTTCTTCCTTAAACGAAGTGCCGACCGCTCAAAAGCCATCCGCGATGCGTTTACATACGGCGCAAGCATTGTTGTCATCTATATGCTTCTGGCTGTTGTGGTAACGCTTCTGTCGAGTGCCAACCAACTTAACGCGCTTTCTACGAGTGCCGTTGCCAATATATTCTTCTTCCTGCTGCTCGTCGTGTTCGGACTCAGTTTCCTCGGCTTGTTCGAGATTACTCTGCCTGCATCGTGGAGCACCGCCGTTGACAGTAAGGCTGACAAGGCAACAGGATTGCTCAGCATCTTCCTTATGGCATTCACTCTGGCGTTGGTGTCGTTCAGTTGCACAGGCCCTATCATCGGTTTCTTGCTGGTAGAGATATCAACAACAGGCGAGTTGCTCGCCCCATCGCTCGGTATGTTGGGCTTTGCCATCGCGCTTGCCCTGCCGTTCACGTTGTTCGCACTCTTCCCTGCATGGCTCAAGCAAGCGCCAAAGTCGGGCAGTTGGATGGTGGTGGTAAAGGTGTTCCTCGGTTTTATCGAGCTGGCTTTTGCCCTCAAGTTCTTCTCAGTGGCCGATATGGCTTACGGATGGAATCTGCTGTTCCGCGATTTGTTCATTGGCATCTGGATTGTGCTCTTTGCATGGCTTGCCCTCTTTCTGTTCGGGCTTGTCAAGATTCCAGACGACCATAGGGGAAAGAAGTCTGTCGGAAAGGTTCGTATTTTAATAGGTGCTATTGTTGCGCTGTTTGTCTGCTATCTCGTTCCGGGACTGTGGGGCGCGCCTGTTAAGCTTGTTAGTGCCTTCACGCCGCCAATGAGTACGCAGAAGTGGAAACTTGTGGATAATTCGGTTAAGCCGATGTTCAGCGATTATGACGAGGGTATGGCCTACGCGCGCAAGCACAACAAGCCTGTCATGCTCGACTTTACTGGTCTTGGCTGCGTAAACTGCCGAAAGATGGAGGCTGCCGTGTGGACTGACCCTAAGGTGCGCGAGATGCTCGAGAACGACTATGTATTGATAGAGTTGTATACCGATAACAAGAAGCCGCTTCCGCAGAAACTTACTGTTACCGAGGCTGATGGTAGTACGTTGACTCTCCGCACTCTTGGCGACAAGTGGAGTTATCTGCAACGTCACAAGTTCGGAAGCAACACGCAGCCGTTCTATGTCTTGGTAGATGGCAACGGTAATCCGCTGAATGCAGCATACAGTTACGACGAGGATATCGACAAGTATGTGAAGTTCCTGAAGACGGGAATTGAGAATTCGAAAGTTGAAAATTGAAAGTTGAAAAAATCAGAATTGACAGTTGGACAGTTGACAATTGACAATGAACAATTCAAAATTCATAATTCATAATTCAAAATTGCTTTTATAATTGCCGAGGATTTATAACGAACAATTTCGTCAGAAATTGTTCGTTTAGTATAT
>JAEEGH010019731.1_pt1 | contig 14111 bp, 8 predicted proteins | sample 9134181 | NCBI WGS metagenome assembly JAEEGH01 (sample SAMN16246544, study PRJNA631951) | gut metagenome | biome: gut microbiome; feature: rumen; material: DP-attached | host: Bos | place: Iran: Karaj | collected 2018-10 | reverse complement strand
CCGAAGGAGAAGAACTCGGCGTTCTTCGCCATCTTGTCAGCGATGATAGCGGCGCGGGGGATCTCGATCATAGTACCGTACTTGTAGTCGATCTTGACACCGAACTTGGCCTCTACGGCTGCCTTCTGTGCCTCGCAGATCTTCTTCTGGAAGTCGAGCTCGCGGACATCCACGGTCACGGGAACCATGATCTCGGGATGGCACTCGATGCCTTCCTTCTGCAGCTCTGCAGCTGCGGTGAAGATGGCCTTGAACTGCATCTCGCTGATTTCCGGATAGGTGATGCCGAGGCGGACGCCGCGGTGGCCCATCATCGGGTTGACCTCGTGGAGCGATTCGCCGCGTTCGCGGACCTCCTCGACGCTGATGCCGAGTTCCTTGGCCAGTTCAGCCTGCTTCTCAGCGGACTTCGGCACGAACTCATGCAACGGCGGGTCGAGCAGACGGAAGGTAACCGGGCGGACGCCCATGACCTTCATGGTCTTCTTGGTAGCCTCTTTGACATACGGTTCGAGCTCTGCCAGGGCGGCTTTGCGCTCTGCGGTGCTCTTGGCGTGGATCATCTTGCGGAGTTTGGCCAGCGGCGCCTCGGAATTCTTGCCATAGAACATGTGCTCGATACGGAAGAGGCCGATGCCCTCTGCGCCGAACTCGATGGCCTTGGCTGCATCCTCGGGGTTATCCGCGTTGGCGCGGACACCGAGCTTGCGGTATTTGTCCACCATCTGCATGAACTTGATGAAGCGCGGGTTCTCGGTCGCGTCCATCGTAGCGATCTGGCTGGCATAGACGAGGCCCTTGGTGCCGTTGAGCGAGAAGACGGTGCCTTCCGGATAGGAAACGCCGGCGATCACGACCACCTTCTTGCCTTTCTCTTCTGCGAAGCTGACGGCGTCGCAACCCACGATGCAGCACTTGCCCCAGCCGCGTGCCACGAGGGCGGCGTGGGAGGTCATGCCTCCGCGTGCGGTGAGCAGACCTGCGCAGGCGCGCATGCCTTCCACATCCTCCGGGTTGGTCTCCTCACGGATGAGAATACCCTTTTCGCCGCGTGCGGCAGCTGCAATGACCGCCACGGAAGTGAAGTAAATCTTGCCGACTGCACCGCCCGGGCCTGCAGGAAGACCGCTGGCAATCACCTTGCCGCTCTTCTCTGCCTCCGGGTTGAGGATCGGGTGGAGGATTTCGTCGAGCTGCTTCGGCGCCACGCGCATCACAGCCGTCTTTTCGTCGATCAGCTTCTCGTCGAGCATATCCATCGCCATGTTGAGGGCGGCGATACCGGTACGCTTGCCGACGCGGCACTGAAGCATCCAGAGCTTGCCGTCCTGGATGGTGAACTCGATGTCCTGCATGTCGGAGAAGTGGTGCTCGAGGTTCTGCTGGATCTGGTCGAGTTCCTTATAGACACCCGGCATTGCGGTCTCGAGGGAGGGCAGATGACGGTTGTGGTCGTTCTTGGTGGCTTCGTTCAGGGGGTTCGGGGTGCGGATGCCGGCTACGACGTCTTCGCCCTGGGCGTTGATCAGCCATTCGCCGTAGAACTTGTTTTCGCCCGTAGCCGGGTTGCGGGAGAAGGCCACGCCCGTAGCGGAGGTCTCGCCCATGTTGCCGAAGACCATCGACTGCACGTTGACCGCGGTGCCCCAGTCGTCGGGAATGCCCTCGATGCGGCGGTAAGCGATGGCGCGGCGGCCGTTCCAGGATTTGAACACGGCGCCGATGCCGCCCCAGAGCTGAGCCTTGGCGTCATCGGGGAATTCTGCGCCGAGCACCTCCTTGACGCGGACCTTGAAGGCGTCGCAAAGCGCCTTGAGGTCATCTGTGGTGAGGTCGGTATCGCTCTTGTAACCCTTGGCCTTCTTGACATCCGCCAGCATGTTGTCCAGCTGGACGCGGATGCCCTGGCCGTCTTCCGGCTCGATGCCCTCGGCCTTCTCCATCACGACGTCGGAATACATCATGATGAGGCGGCGGTAAGCGTCATAGACGAAACGCGGGTTGTTGGTCTTTTCGATAAGGCCCGGGATGGTTGCGGAGCAGAGACCGATGTTCAGCACGGTCTCCATCATGCCCGGCATGGAGCTGCGGGCGCCGGAGCGGCAGGAGACGAGGAGGGGATCCTTGGGATCACCGAACTTCTTGCCCATGATCTTTTCGGTCTCGGCCAGTGCGGCGTTGACATCCTTCTCCAGTCCTGCAGGATACTTGCCGCCGAGGTCGAAATACTCGGTGCAGCAGCCCGTGGTGATGGTGAAGCCGGCCGGAACCGGAATCCCGATTTTGCACATTTCGGCCAGGTTGGCACCCTTGCCACCCAGCTCGTTACGCATGGTGCCGTTACCTTCGGCACTCTTCCCGCCGAAGCGGTAAACTCTTTTTGTCATATAGGATAATAGCGTTAAATGAATTTCTGCTTGTTCAAAACGTGCAAATTTACGAAAATAATCGGTATTTTCGCACTATGAATTATCAAGCGCTTCTCGACTGGCTTTTCGTCCAGTTTCCTTCCTACCAGAGAGTGGGGGACCGCGCCTACAAACCGGGCCTCGATGCGATGCGTGCCTTTGCTGCGGAACTGGGCGATCCGCAGCGCCGCCTGCGGATGATCCACGTGGCCGGCACCAACGGCAAAGGGTCAGTCAGTTCGATGATGGCAGCTGCCCTGGCGGCCTCCGGCCTGCGCGTAGGGCTCTACACGTCGCCGCACCTGATCGATTTCCGCGAGCGGATGAAAATCGTCTCGCGTGAAGGGTGGGAGATGATTCCGGAGGAGGCGGTGGAACGCTTCCTGCGGCAGCGGAAGGGCTACTTCGAGGAGAAGTCGCTCTCTTTCTTCGAGATTACCACCGGCATGGCCTTCGACTGGTTTGCCCGCGAGGCGGTGGATGCCGCCGTGATCGAAGTGGGGCTCGGCGGCCGGCTGGATTCCACCAATATCATTACCCCGGAGCTCTCCGTCATTACCAACATTTCGCTGGAACACTGCCAGTACCTGGGCCATACGCTGGCCGAGGTGGCGGGGGAGAAGGCCGGCATCATCAAGCCCGGAATCCCCGTCGTGATCGGGGAGACGCTGCCGGAAACGCGCCCCGTTTTTGAACGGGTGGCTGCGGAGAACGAGAGTCCCGTCCTGTTTGCGGAAGAAGAGGCTTCATTCCTGAATATCAAGTTCGAAGCACTGGATTTGAGTGGCGATTACCAGCAGCGCAACCTGCGCACCGCGGATACGGCCCTTTCGTTGGCGGCGCCCGCCTGGGGCCTGCACGAACAGAACCTGCTGGCCGACGGCGTCCGCCATGCTGGCGCGATGACCGGCCTGCACGGCCGCTGGGAGACGCTCCGTCCGTCCGGAGAGGGCCACGCCCAGCTCATCTGCGATGCGGGCCACAACGCCCACGCATTCCGCTGGATCCGCGCCCAGCTGGGCAAGATCTCCTGCGAATACGAAGAGATCGTTTTCATCCTGGGGGTGGTGGCGGACAAAGACCTGGCGGCCATTTCATCGTATCTGCCGCGCGACGTGCACTATATCTTTACGCAACCCTCCACGGCGCGCGCCCTGCCGGTTTCGGAACTGGCCAATCTGCTGCACGAGTGCGGTTTGAACGGGGAGGCGGCTCCGACCCTGGAAGCGGCCCTGGAGCGTGCCGAGGCCCTGACCGGCCCCCGCGACCTGATCTTTGTCAGCGGCAGCTGCTATTTGGTGTCGGATTTATTGACGCTTATCGGCCGATAATCAGCCAGACGATATAGGCGAGGTAGAGGAGGGTGAAGAGGGCGCCCTCGGCGCGGCCGAGGCGGTGGCGCTTGAGCGGGAAGATGGTGAGCAGCAGCAGGACGGCGGATGCGGCGGCAAGCAGGATGCCCAGGCGGTTGACCGGATCGATCGCAAGCGGGGTGACGGTGGCGCTGAACCCGACAATCAGCAGGATATTGGAGATGTTGGAGCCGATGATGTTGCCGATGGCCATCTGGGCGCGCCCCTTGACGGCGGCAGCCACGCAGACGGCCAGCTCGGGCAGGGAGGTGCCGAAGGCCACGATGGTGATGCCGATGACTGATTCGGGCACGCTGAGCCGGTGGGCGATGCTGACCGCGGAGTCCACAAAGAGCTGTCCGCCGCCGATCAGGCCGCCCAGGCCGATGAGAATCAGCACGATCATCTTCCAGAGAGGCATCGTCTCCTTTTTGACCTCCTCCTCTTCGCCGGCGGCCTTCCCGGTCTTGAAATTCAGCCACAGATAGGCGATGAATCCCAGCAGCAGCACGATACCTTCCCAGCGGCTGATGTCGGGGGCTTCTGCCGGCAAATAGGCGAACAGCAGGAAGAGTGCGCTCACGCCGATACAGAGGGGAATGTCGCGGCGCATGTTGCCGCGCGTGTAGGCCAGCGGCAGGATCAGGGCTGTGACGCCCAGAATCATCAGGGTGTTGAAGAGGTTCGATCCGCAGACATTGCCCACGGCCATCCCGGCGCTGCCCTCGATGGCGGCGATGCCGCTCACCACGAATTCCGGCATCGAGGTGCCGATTCCGACGATGGTGGCGCCGATGACGAACTCCGAGAGGCCGCTGCGGCGGGCGACGGCCGAAGCCCCGTCCACCAGCCAGTCCGCTCCGAGCACGACGAGCGCCGAGCCGACGATAAAGAGAAGGATGTCCCAGATCATAACTGTGCGCAAAGGTAGCAAAAAATCGGGGCGGCCGTGCAGCCGCCCCGATGGAAATCACACCAATCGCAGATTACTCGAAGGTAAGAACCAGTTTCGTGACCTGGCAGTTGGCGGAAGTGATGGCGAGCTGGTAAACGGTATTGTTTGCCGTACCCGAAAGCTCATAGGTATAATCAGTTCCTTTCGTAGCCCATGTCTGCGCTGTACCACCCGTTACATCGGCGCCGGCAGTGGTCTGGACGGCGACTTTAACGGAAACGGAGCAGCTGGAGCTGGAGGTAGCGACCACCTTGGTGAGTTTCTTGCCGGTGACGGTCGGCAGGCCGAGCGTTTCCCCCTTGTTGATCATCAGATAGCCGTTGTTGCAGTAGATACCGCTGCCGGTCTTCGAGAGAATGAACGGGTATGCAACGCCGTCGAACGTATAGTTATACGTGCCTGCAGCTGCATTCGTTTTACCAACTACCCAGCCGGCGATGTTGGTGGAGAAATCAAAGGTAAGGACAGTGGCTGCAGCAGCGGAAGTAACGGTGATGATGCAGGTGGCCTGGGCTGCCGTATATCCGTTTGCAGCAGGAGCCGATGCGGTGATGGTAGCCTCGCCAGCTGCAACGGCAGTCACGACACCGGTATTGGCGTCGACCGTTGCCACGTCCGTATTGTTGGAAGAATAGGTAATCGTTGCACCCGAGTTGCAGGTGGCGCCGATTGTCCAGGTACCACCGACGTTCATATTCTTGGTTCCGAGCATCGTGATGACACCTTCGCCGCCCTTGGCGGTAATGTCGGCCTGAGCCCAGACGCCGAGCTGGTTGGTCGTGGTCTGTGCGCTGGAGTTGTAGTAATAGACCGGCCATGCAATCACGTCTACGTTCGTACCCTTGTCAATGGCGATCGTGTTGGCGATCTGGGCGCGGAGGATGACGGTATCTTCACCCTGGGCGATAGCACCGTCGCGGTCGGAGGTCGAGAGCGCGTCGGTCACCGTCGCGTTTTCAACCTTGATGCGGCAATACTCGTAGTTTGCGTAGTTGGCCTTGAGCTGTGCGCAGGTCACCGTGGTGAGCGGCAGGGCCTGGTCGGGCGTGATGGTGGCAGCGGAAACATCCAGCGAGGTAACCTCGAGGGTAGCTGCGTTGTAGCGGACACCGGCACCGGAGACGACACCGGAGATCTTGTCACCGACCTTGAGCGTGCCGGCCTGACCGCCGAATGCGTTGTAAACATAGAGGCCGACGCCGTCCTCCTCGATATAAACCGTGTACGGATACGCATCCTGGACCAGGGTCACGATGGCATTGGTCAGGGTGGCTACGAACGGGGTGGAGGAGTTGTGGTCGATGGCGGTCTTGATGCCGGCTACGCCGACGGAAGGGCTGGCGACGGTCAGCTCATAGCTTGCCGTACCCTTCTTGTAGGTCTCGTTGGCGGCAGCGGAAGCGGTGATGACGGTAACGCCTGCAGCGAGCGGGGTGACAGCGCCGGTGGCCGGGTCGACGGTTGCGACCGTAGGCTCGGAACTCTCATAGGTTACCGTGGTCTGAGCACCGGAGAGCACCGGAGCCTCGAACGGAGAACCGAGGGTAGCGGTATAGGCTTCCTGCGGGAAAGAGAGGGTCTGCGGCGTGCGCGGATCCGGAATGTAGGTTACGTCGATTCCCTTGATGTAGAGGCGGTTGTTGCTGTTCGGGTGAACACCGTAAACAGTTACCTTCTCGCAGTTGAGGTTCGAGAGGTTCACACCCTGGTTGTACTTGATGGCGACGGAGTCAGCCAGCACGGGATCTGCGCCGTCGAGGGCGATGCAGACGGTGGTGTTGTTGCCCACGGTGAGGTGCAGGCCGGTGATCTTGTCACCGCCGACGGAAGCAACTTCAATGGAACCGCCGATCTGTTTGCCCGAAGCCGGCTGGTAGAGGCGGATCACGCCGTTGTTGATGGCGGGAGCGGTGTTGGCGTCACCCTTGTAGGAGGTGTAGGTGAAGCCCTCTGCAATCGTGCCGGAGACGGTCTCGAAGCTGTTCTTGGAGACCACGTTGTAGGTCTTGCCCTCGCGGCCGTCGATCAGGCCGAGGTCGAGGATGCTGTTGGCCTTGAAGTTGAAGGTGCCGTTGATGGTGATCACCTTGATGTTGCCGGTGCTGTAGAGGAGGGTCAGCTTAAGACCGCTGATACCCTCGACCGGGAAGAAGCCGACATAGTAGGTGCCGGCTCCGCTGACAGTTGCTGTCATCTCGGTAACGGCGTCCACGTTGGTGATGGTGGTATCGGCCATGTTGATGTTGGCCAGAACCGGGAACTCGTCGTCTTCAATCAGGCCGGAAACCGTCACCTGGCCGAGCGTAGCGTCTTCCGTGCGGAAGGAGATGGCGCTGGAGACGTTGTAGAGCTTGATGTTGCCTTTGACGGCCTTACCGACTGCCACGTGCGCACCTTTCCACTTGCCGTCGTTGGCGGTGGCTGCCTTGAACGTGCCCGGCGTCATGCAGGCAGCGCTGGCGGCATATACGCCGCAGTATTCTTCCGCGCCGGAAGTCAGGCCGGTGAATTCGAAGGAGGCGGAAGCCTTGCCGTTATCGGCTTCGGAAACTGCTGCGGAGACGAAATGCGTGCCGTCGGAAACACAGAGTTGGTCGCCCGTTTCCCAGAGGGGAGCGAAGTTTTCGTTGAGGGTGGTACGGGTACCGTCGTAGCCGGCGGTCAGGACCACGGTTTCATTTGCGTTGTTCTGCAAACCCTTTTCATCTTTCGGTTCACTGCAGGACGATGCGAGGGCGGCGATGGCTGCCACTGCGCAGAAGAGTTTAAAGATCTTTTTCATCGTACTACCAGTTGAAAGGGTTGTTGTTGAAATTGCCGAAGTTACCCGAGGTCGGGTCACTTGCACAGAGAACAGATCCTTCGAGGATCTCCAGACTTTCACACACAGGTGCCTCATAGACACGCTGCGCGGAGAGGATGTTTGATTTGCAAATCATTGTGATATAATAAAATATGTTGGATTCTGTGAGCCAATAATCGGTGCAAGTTACAAATTGTTCCCCTACACGCGCGCGAAAACGCCCGTGTTTTCATAAACAATCTATCAACAGCGGATTATTTCCGGTCGGATTCGATGAGTTCCAGGAGGCGGTCGATGGCCTCCTCCTGGGGGACGCCGCGCAGGACAGGAGTCTTGCCTCGGTAGAGGGTGACGTGGCCGCGGCCTTCGCCCACGTAGCCGTAGTCGGCGTCGGCCATTTCGCCGGGACCGTTCACGATGCAGCCCATCACGGCGATGCGAAGTCCGGCCAGGTGCGCGGTGCGGCGCTTGACCTCCGCAAAGGTGCCCTCAAGGTCGTAGAGGGTGCGGCCGCAGCCCGGGCAGGCGATGTATTCCGGCCGGGTGAAGCGGCGGCGGCAGGCCTGCAGGAGCAGGTCTTTGAAATAGTCAAGGCGCTCCTCCGGAACGGGTTCGCCGGCAATCGTCGAGCCGCTGAAATCCCAGTCGTCGGCCTTTTCGTCAAGCAGGGCGGGACCGGCCGCACAGGCGCCCCGGATGATGAATTCGTTCCAGGAGGCGGCATCGATGCGGGTGGCCGGCACAAGGTTCTCAGCCCAGGGACCGTACGCTTCGCAAGCCGCGACAAGCTGCCTTCCCGCTTCGATTTCTCCCACCGGATTCTCTGTCAGCGAAACGCGGACGGTGTCGCCGATTCCCTCGCGCAGCAGCGTACCGATTCCCACGGCCGATTTGATACGGCCTTCGTCGCCGCCGCCCGCCTCGGTGACGCCCAGGTGCAGCGGGAAAACGGCCCCGAACTCCTCCTGCATCGCGTTGAACAGCAGGCGGTAGGCATCCACCATCACGCGGGTGTTGCTCGCCTTGAGCGAGACGGCCACGTGGTAGAAATCCCGCTCCACGCACATCCGGAGCCACTCCATCACGGCTTCCTTCATGGCCAGCGGGGTGTTGCCGTAGAGGGAGGTGATGCGCTCGCCCAGCGAGCCATGGTTGAGGCCGATGCGCAGCGCGGTGCCCTCCGCGCGGCAGATTTCAATCAGCTCCGCGAATTTGCGGCAGGCATCCTCGTGGACGGGGGCGAAGTTGCCCGGGTTGATGCGGACCTTGTCGGCCACGCGGGCCACGGCGAGTGCCACGTCGGCCGAGAAGTGGACGTCAGCCACCAGCGGGGTGAAAATGCCCTCCGCATGCAGCCGGGCCTTGATTTCGCGGAGCGCCTCCACTTCGCGCAGCCCCTGCGTGGTGAGGCGGATCAGCTGTGCTCCGGCCGCGGCCATCGCCCGGCATTGCGCCACCGAGGCTTCGATATCGTCGGTGGAGGTGTTGCACATGGTCTGGACGACGACGGGCGCCTCGCCCCCGAGGACGACGTCGCCGATTTCAAAGCTGATGCGTTTCATAGGCGGATGCTACCAGAGGTGGAAGTGCAGCCCGGCGCTGATGGAAAGGTTGCGCGGATAGGCCGTAATCCAGTATAAATCACTGTATTTATTCGGGTGATACATGCTGCAGAAGGAGAAGGTGTAGTTGGCCTCGAACTGCAGGTCGAACCGGCCGAGCACGATGGCGAAACCGCCGCCGGCATAGACGCCGTAATCGTGCCGGATGTCGTATTCGTCAAAGCCGCCGGGCTTGTCGGTAGAAAGTTTGTAGGCATAATAGGTGCCCACGTTCACCAGTGCGCGGAAGAGGCTGAAATCGAACTTCAGCTGGCTGCCGAAGGGGACCTGGACGTAGGTGACCCGCTCGCCCCAGTCGGTGTAATCCGAATTGTAGCCCATCGAGCCGTAGCGGACGCCCATGCGCAGGCCGAAGATGTTCATCTGGTCCCAGAGGGGATGGTAGTAGGTGAACCAGAGTCCGAAGTTCAGCGGGCAGGAGAGAAGCTTCTCGCCCACGGTCGGCACCGAGGAGATGTTGCACAGGTCGTAGGAGTAGCTGAATCCGATCATGTGCAGACTCTTGTAGCGTTGCGGGGCCGGAACGGTGTCGAGGCTCGCAAAATCGTCGGTCATCTCGCCGATGACAGAAAAATCCTGGGCGGAGAGCGTTCCGCCGATGCCCAGCATCAGCACGATGAGGAGGATATGGCGGAGGCGTCTCATTTTTTGAACAGGGTCTGAATATCGATCGGCTGCTCCACTTCGCTGCGCTCGGGAATCTCCAGCACCCGCTTGCCGGGTTCGCTCTCGAAGATCAGCACCCGTTCGGGTTGTCTGTGTTCCAGGAGATTACCCATATCGTAGATGCCGTTCCGGTTGCGGTCTTCCAGGATGCGGATGACATATTTGTCGGCCTTGAGGTAGGGGCAGACCAGCACCGAATCCTTCTCCACCACAAAGCGCCGGTGCACGCGGTCCAGTTTCTCGGTGGTCAGCTCCACAATATAGCGGCTGTCCACGCCCGTGAGCGGGATGGTCAGCATGCTGAGTTCCTCGCCGGTGGGGAGGGAGATCCTGAGGGTCTCCTCGCGGCTCGGCAGGCCGAATAGGTTGGTAAAGGTTCCCCTCGGGATCGAGACGGTGTAGGTATAGCCCGGCTGGAGCTTTCCCTCGGGACGGAGGATAAAGCGCCGGATGTCGGTCGTGTCGCGCTCGAGGTGGATGGCGCGGACCTCCGTCTGGTTCTTGGGGTTGGTCTCGGTCAGCGAGATGGAATCGGTCACCATGGAGAGAATCGGGAATTCGCTCTCGAGCAGGATGCCGTCCTGTTCTACCGTCTCCGGTGTGGAGGTGACTTTCAGGACAAAGAGCGTATCTTTCTCGCGCTCCTTGTTCTTGCGGATGAGGGCCGTGTCGGTGGGCATGCCCAGGACTACGGACTCGTCGGTGGCCACCAGGGCGCCCGTGGAGTCGGTTTTCATGTAGTTCAGCCGCAGGATCAGGCTGTCCTCCAGGTGGTAACGGTAGGTAATCCAGAAGTCCAGGCTGTCCCGGGCGGGATTGTACTGCACGAGGTAGTCGGTGGAATCAATCCCCACGAAGGTCATTGAATTGATCACCACGTCGCCCGCGCTGAACTTGAGGAATCCCATCTTCTCGGCCGTGCGGCCGCTGTTCTGCAGGTACTGCACGCTCTGCAGGCCGGTGAAGAGGTTCAGCTCCAGCATCGGGACGCGGGCCGTGCAGGCCGCCGTATCTTTCATGTCGAATCCGCGCAGTTCGTAGATCGAATCGCGCACCACCGCCGACGGGGTGAAGAGGCTGTCCAGGAAGGCGACCTTGTCGCCGTCCGGATTATACTTGAAATCGCCGTCCGCATCCGAATAGGCATAGACGCGGAAGGCCTCCGGCGCGATGTTGCGCAGGGTGAAGAAGCCCCACTCGTCGGTGTAGGCCGCCGCATCGGGCAGGGCGTTGAAGCAGGCGGAGTCCGCGTGGTCGCGGTAGAGGGCTACGAGGGTCTTGGGAACCGGCGTAAGCGTCTGGCAATCAATGACGCGCCCCGTCACGTACATCGAGTCGATCACATCGCCCGTGGAGAAGGTATAGACCGTCCGCGGAGCAATGTTGCCCTCGTTGTTGTCGGCCAGGGCCGATCCGAAGTCGATGGTATAGGTCGTGTTCTCGCGCAGCGTGTCCTGCAGCGTCACCACGATGCTCTTGCCGCGGACCTTGGTCTTGAGTTTCTTCTTGACGGGCGGGGAGAGCAGGATCTCGCCGGAATTCTTCACGACGGTATATTCGTCAAAGGTCAGCGTGAGGGTGCCTCCGGTGGTCGGAAAACCGGTCGTCCCATTCTGGGGCACGATTTCCCGGATGATGGGCGGCAGGGTGTCCTTGGGGCCGCCCTGCGGCGCCGTGGTGGTGTTGGCGCAGGAGTGCGACAGCAGGCAGGCGGCCGAAAAGGCGGCGATAGCCAGGGCGGTGATTGTCAGTCTTTTCATGGCTTGTTGATGTCGGTGCGGGAGATACTGGAGACCCCTTTGATGCGCCCCAGCCGCTGCAGCAGCTGGTCGAGGCGCTCGGTGTCGCGGACATAGACCTCGATATAGGCGTCGAAGATGCCGTCGTGCGATTCGAAACTCATCTTGCGGATGTTGATGCCCAGGCCGCCCGTGATGATCTTGATGAAGTCGTTGATCATGCCCTGGCGGTCGATTCCGCGCGCGGCGATACCGGCCCGGAAGGAGCGGACGAGGCTCTTGCTCCACTTGACGGCGAGCACTTTATCTCCGTATTTGGTGGCGAGGTCGGTGGCCACCGGGCAGGTCTTCTTGTGCACCGTGACGGTGCCATCCTCGTTCTGGAACCCCACGGCGCTGTCGCCCGGAATCGGGGAGCAGCAGTCGGCAATGATAAAAGAATCCATCGCCCCGGAGTTCTCCTCCAGGATGAAATCCTTCTTGGGATCGATGGCGGCCGTTTTCTTGCTGGGCCGGAAGAGCTTGATGCCCCACATCAGCACGTTGTTGCTCGAGGAGGTGTTGGCCTTGAGCGCCTTGTCGATATCCGAAAGATCAATCAGGCCGATACCGATCCGGTTGTAGAAGTCGTCCTTCGTCTCGATCTTGTAGTAGTCCAGCAGCTTGCGCATCACGCGGATGCGTTCGGAGATGCTGCGCTCGTTGAGCGCCTGCTCCAGCATCTGCTGCCCGTCGCGGATGGCGGTCTTGGCGTCGCGCTTGAGAAAGCCCAGCACCTCGGCCTTGGCCCGGTTGGTCTTGAGGAAGGAGAGCCATTCGCGTTTGGGCTTGCCCGTGTCGGAGGTGATGATCTCGATCTGATCGCCGTTGCGCAGCACGGTGGAGAGGGGAACCAGTTTCTGGTTGACCTTGGCCGCGATGGCCCGGTTGCCGATTTCCGAATGGATCATGTAGGCGAAATCGAGCGCCGTGGCCCCTTTGGCCAGGTTGCGCGGTTCTCCCTTGTGGGTGAAGACGTAGATGTCCGGGGTAATGAGCTCCTGGTGGACGTTGTCGAGGAACGAGATGGCGTTGGCATCCGGGTTCTCGATAATCTCGCGTACCCGCTTGAGCCAGATGTCCACTTCTGATTCGGACGTGTCCGGATTGTTCTTCTTGTAGAGCCAGTGGGCCGCCACGCCGCGTTCCGCGATCGAGTTCATGCGCTCGCTGCGGATCTGAATCTCCACCCAGTTGCCGCTCGGCGACATCACCGTCAGGTGGAGCGCCTCATAGCCGTTGTTCTTGGGTTCCTTGACCCAGTCCCGCGTGCGGTCGGGCTTATAGTTGTAGAGGCTGGTAATCAGGGTGAAAATGTGCCAGCACTGCTCGCGTTCGTTGAGATCGGCCTTGGGCTTGAAGATGATGCGGATGGCGTAGATGTCGAAAATCTCCTCGAAGGGCACCTTCTTGACGTTCATCTTGCGCCAGATGGAGTAGGGGCTCTTGAGCCGCTTGATGATTTCGGCGTCGTAGCCGTTCTCCTGCAGCTTCTCCCGAATCGGGTTGATGATCTCGTCCATGCCCGCGCTGCGCTCCTGTTCAAAGGCCTGCAGGCGGAGGCTGATCTCGTTGTAGGCCTCCGGCTCACGGTAGGAGAGCCAGATGTTTTCCATCTCGCTCTTCATGCTGTAGAGGCCCAGTTTGTGGGCCAGCGGGATAAAGACGTACATCGTCTCGCTCAGGATCTTGTCCCGCTTGTATTCCGGCATGTATTTGATGGTGCGGCAGTTGTGCAGGCGGTCCGCCAGCTTGATGAGGATGATGCGGACGTCGTCGTTGAGCGTCAGGAGGATGCGCTTGAAGTTCTCGGCCTGCAGGCTGGTGGCGTCGTGGTCGTCCAGGGCCACCTTGATCTTGGTGAGGCCGTCCACCAGCGAGGCGATCTTCTCGCCGAAGAGGCGCTGGATATCCTCCACGGTGTAGTCGGTGTCTTCCACCACATCGTGGAGGAGTGCCGCGCAGATGGATTTGCAACCGAGTCCGATTTCGCTCACCACAATCTTGGCCACGGCGATCGGATGGAGGATGTAGGGCTCCCCGGAGCGCCGCCGGACGTTCTTGTGGGCTTCGTTGGCGAAGTCGAAGGCCTTCATGCAGAGCTCGTACTGCTCGCGGTCGGCACATCGCTTGCGGGCCGCTTCACGCAGCGGCGCCACTTCGCGTTCGATCAGTTGGTAGTCTTCTTCGGTAAACATCGGTTGCGGAATCATCGGTTAGAAGTAGAGGTCGCGCTTGTCGCTGCCCCGGATAATGCCCAGACGCTCGATGACCTTCTTCTTGCGGTCGTCGTCCTTCATCTTGGCCAGTTCGCGGTCGATCAGCTTGTAGCCCTCGGCCTTGGTCTCCGGGGAGCTGTAGTCCTCGAGATATTCGGCCAGCGTCAGGATGGCGTTCGGGGTGCAGAAATTGCCGATAAAGCCCGGAATTGCATATTCCATGAAGTGCTCGCCGGTGCGGCCCAGGCGGTAGCAGGCGGTGCAGAAACTGGGGATGAAGTCGCGGGTCATGAGCCAGCGGATGGTCT
>JAEEGH010019729.1_pt1 | contig 14113 bp, 9 predicted proteins | sample 9134181 | NCBI WGS metagenome assembly JAEEGH01 (sample SAMN16246544, study PRJNA631951) | gut metagenome | biome: gut microbiome; feature: rumen; material: DP-attached | host: Bos | place: Iran: Karaj | collected 2018-10 | reverse complement strand
TCTCCTTCAAACTTGGACAGTCTGTAGCTGACTTCTCTTTCGATTGTGGATCTCATCCTGATCGAGAATCTGTAGGTCTTGCCCTGCTCAATGGTAAGGCCGTCCTGGTTAAGCTGCAGATACCAGTCTGCGGAGGCATCACCTGTATCCTCGATTGTTACGGCAAAGGTATTATCATTGCCGTTCATATTGTCTATTACATAATTGGCCTTGGCAGCTCCGTCAAAGTAAGTGGAAAAGCCTGCCATGCCCGCATTAAAGGAACCGTTCTTTAAGATTGCGGACTCACACAAAAATATGTTGTCCAAGTAGTAGGTGCCTGGTTTCTTAAACGTAATCTCAACATATGAATCTCTCCTCGAATTGTCATTTGCAAAGCCAAGCTTCTTGGAAAACTTGTTATTTGTTCCGGAAAGTTCGGGTGTAAACTGCTTGCCGGAAACCGTAACGGTTAATCCGTCTGAGCTTCCGTCAGTTGTCCTTGCAATGAAGCTAAGATCATATTCTCCCTTTCCTATAGGTGAAAGATCGCTCTGCCTGATCACAACTTCCGATGAGCCTTCAGGAACAACCACCTTAAGCTCTCTTGTTCCGCCCTGATTTGTAACGGCGATATTATCCTTCTCGTCAAACTCCCAATAGCCGAGTCTCTTATCGCCCTGGTCAAAGCTTCCGTTGTAAATGTAGTTACCGTCAGGCCTTATCTCCTTAAGGTTTTCTTCCTGGGCAGCTTCTCCCGATTTATGAACAAGTCTTACATTGGAAATGATCACGGGAGCTGTTGATCCCTGATTTCCAAGATTGAACTCCAGTGCGCTGTTGGCATCGGTCTTGTCATTCATTGTGAAGGTATAGGTATATGACTTCTTTTCCGTTCCAACAGCCACCGTTGTATCCTGCATGTATCTGGTCCATCCTCTGTCAGGACCCTCCACGTCAATTACAATATTTCTGTCTTCAGCAGCATAGGCATCAAAGGTCAACTCGTATTCCCATCCTTTATACACTGGGATCTTCTCCTGCTTGAGCTGAACGCTGTGATTCTGTGATCCCACAGCTATAGGACTTATAGTAATTTCGTTATTGTTTACCTCGTAGGTTGTTCCCTCGCAGTCGCTTTCCAGATGAAGCTTCCAGTTGTCGGGATCAGCCTGTGCAGAACCGTCAATAGCTATATCTTTTGCAAAGTCGCCGTTAATGACATAGTTGCCTGTGGCGTCCGGCTCTCTAAACTGAACCGGGGCCTTTTCGGGCTTTTTGACATTGGCTTCCTCAAGCTCATATTCCTCAGCAGGCTTCTGGTAAACACGTACATAGTCTATCTCATAAGCCTGGTCATTCATATTGGCATACTCTTCAGCACCGGGGTATCCCACCCAGCTTCCGCCAACCGCAAGGTTCAGAATGATGTAGAAATTCTGATCAAAGGGTGCAGGATATGTGATCTGGTTATCGTCATCGGTACCTGTGTACCAGTCATTGGTTGAATAAACCTCGTTATCATCCACAAACCAGGTGATCTTACCGGGCTCCCAGTCCACTCTGAACACATGGAATTCCTCGGAAAAAGAATTTCCGCCAAGAACCAGATTTCCCTGATTCTCCTTGTGCCCTGCTCCGGAGTTGTAGCCGTAATGGATGGTATGGTAGGACTTTCCTGTGTTCTGTCCCATAACCTCCATGATGTCGATCTCACCGCACTTAGGCCACTGTCCATAAAAGCCCTCATCGGATGCCATGAGCCAGAAGGCGGGAAGGTATCCCTGTCCGGCAGGAACCTTTGCTCTTGCTTCAAAGCGTCCATACTTAAAATCATGCTTGCCCTGTGTGTTGATACGGCCGGAAGTAATCTCACTCTGTCCGCCGCCTGTTGTGGCTGTGTCACCTTCGATCAGGTACTTTCCGCCGCCGTACCATTTGTAGCCGTTGCTGGGATCAAGTAAGGTGATCTCCGTGTATTTATCGGTGTTGGCAACAGCTGTCATGGTAAATCTGTAAGTGTGGCCTGTCTCAAGTCTGATGCCGCTCTGTGTCAGCTGAACATGATAGTTGTCTGTTCCTGCATCTTCCACAGTAATATGAGCACCATTGTCGTAATAACAGGAACCCTTGCCGGCTTCCATAAAGCCGCACCACCAGCCGTTTTCTCCATCAAAGCCGGGATTTGTGAGCATCTCTTCTGAAAGGCTGTCAGCCTGAAGTTGTCCCAGAACAACGACCTCTTCGTTCTCTGATGCAGCGAAAGCGCTTCTTACGAAGATGGTATTTAAAGCCTCATCAAGGGGCTCTTCCTCTGCTTCAACAGCGTTCTCAGCGTTCTCAGTGTCATCTGTGTCTGCAGAGGTCTCCGGGGTCTCATCTTCCTCAGCATCCTCTTCTGTAACCGGCTGGGTAGCCTCGTCTGAGATATCATCCTCGGAATCTTCTTCTACAGCCTCGGCGTCCTGCTCCTCTTCTGCTTCCTCCTGATGGGCATCTGTTGCCTCGACATCCTCCTCAGCGACCTCCTGTGATGAAGAAGGAACCTCCTCTTCTTCCACATCCTCAGAAGGAGTTACGCTCAAGGTAGTAGCTGTACTCTCTCCCGGAAGAACCTCTTTAAGGGATGCATTCTTTACAACCACATCCGTAGGAGTCTGCGCTGTGGGAAGTCCCGCAAGCTGACCGAAGTTGATCTGAAGAGCTATGGTATCTGATGTCGGAAGATTTCCGCCCACCGTAAAATCAAAGCTTATATAAGTTTCTTTGGCCGTGGCAGGATCAAATACCGCTGCATCCGTTCCATCCCCTGAATAATGGGGCTTTATCAAAAGAGATCCATCCTTGACCACGATATTGCCTTCATCAAGAGCAGTGTATCTCTGAAGCTCCTGATTAACCCACTTGGGGTCGTGCTGTTCAACATTCCAGTCGGAAATGTTAAGGCTATCACCGTTGAATTCATCACTGAAAACAAGGCTATAACCCTCTGATGAGTAATCTGCAGCCGCTACCTTGCCCGCCTTACTTCCAATCTGTCCCGGTAACATGGACAGTGTAAGCGCTGCGCACAAAATCGCCACTGCCGATCTTTTGAACAAAACCTTTCTCATATGTCCCTCTCCTCGCATTTTGAAACGTTTATCAATTAAGATAGTTCAAATAGTAAACGTTTAAGTACGTAATTTATATAAAATATGATGCAAAAATAACATTTTCATGATATGAAATGGTATAATTGCAACATGAATATGACAAAGAATAATGATTGGGTAAAAGTTGAATTTCTAAGCTCAGAGACGGACATGGTCCACAGAAGTCAGAATGATGAGCTTATGTTTTACAGACAGGTGGCCTCCGGCGATGTGGATGCCATCCTGGAAAATTGCAGACAACACAGGTTCCTGGACAAGGAAGGCGTCGGCGTCCTATCCAAGGATCCGGTGCTTAATTTAAAATACCATTTTGTGGTTACAGCCGCCCTCATATCCCGTATCTGCACGGAAAACGGTATGGAGATGGAGCTGTCCTTCAGGCTATCCGATTACTATATAGGAAAGCTTGATTATGTTTCCGACGTAACCGAGATTGAGGACTGGCACAACAAGATGGTTCTTGATTACACAAAAAGGATGCTCCTCTTAAAGCAGAGTGCATCCCTCTCTCAGCCTGTCACTCAGTGCCTTAACTACATCTATACTCACATCAAGGAGCGAATTACAATTGAGGATCTTGCTGCAGCCACAGGTAAGTCCGCGGCCCACATCTCAAGACTCTTTTCAAGCGAAGTTGGTATACCCGTCAGCAGGTACATCAGAAACCTTAAGATAGATAAGGCCAAGAACATGCTCAGATTCAGCGATTTTACGCCGGTGGAGATTGCATCCTACCTCTCCTTTTCCTCCCAAAGCCACTTCATCAAGCTCTTTCAGGAGGAAACCGGCATGACACCAAAAAAGTACCGTAGCATGTACTACGGTACTCATTGGAAAGGTTCTGATGAAATTTACGGCGACGATCAGACGTTATGACCGTCCCATTCAACTGCCATGGAAACCTTGTCTCCGCGAATGGAGATGGTAACCTCTTTGGCCAAATTTGCTATGATAGATCTCTCCAGCTCATCCTTGGCTTCCTGAGCAAACTCAGGGTCAGAGATGTTATTGACGGAGTCGATGTAATTACTCATCTTCCAAAGATCTTCTGTTGACTGCTCATAGGCAGAAGGCTCTGCAAAGCCCATCAGCGGAAGTCTTGCAAGTCTTGCATCCATCTCATCCTTAGGCAAAAGAGCCAGCTCAAAGGCCTCACGGATCTTGCCGATAACCCCCTTGGCAGCCGCATTTTCTTTGGTCGAGGACAGTTCCATGAGCTGTTCTCTCTTCTTGGCAAACATGATCGTATTGGTATCAAGATGAAGCGTGTAGAAATTGCTCTCGTTCTCAATCCAGTACTCAGCCTCAAGCTCTCCTGTAATGGACCTGAATAGATTCATCATCTCTTCTGCCACAAGGCGAAGCCTCAAATGCGCTTTCTTGGAAAGATTACCTGCATACTCCTCGGTTATAGCAAGAGCTCTGTCCGTAAAATCCTGATTGGTGCCAATTACAATCACGTCTGACTTCATATTCTTATCCCTCCATAAGAAAATAATTATATCAAGCTTCGGCTGATTCCTTGGACTTTCTCATAACGAGCTCCATTGAGATCTCCTGAAGCTTCTCATCTGTAAGAATGTATCTGGCTTTGAAGAACAACAGCGCGATCACAAGAACGATGGTAGGTCCAACGGTCATGATCATTCTAAGGCCTACAACCGAGCTGTTTCCGATGGAATCAAGAACGCCCAGGTTGGCAACCTTGTCGAGAAGGCTCTTCATATCAAGTACTGCCGCACTGTCCTCCTGGATGTTGAAGATGGTAAGGCAGATAGAAGCCACAAGTGCAGCAATTCCGGAAGCAAGCTTTACAACGAAGGTCTGCATTGAGAAGATAACAGACTCATCTCGTCTGTAATTCTTGATCTCACCATAGTCAACAGTGTTGGCCAGGAATACGGTAACAACTACGTTAAGGATTCCGGCGCTGGACATGATAAAGAATCCGGGAATGAAGAATACCAGCACATTGGTAACTCCGCTAAGAGCCATTGTAAGCAGGATAACATATCCCACAATCTCAGCAATTACGCAGATGTAGAAGATCCTCAGTGTAGTAAATGCCTTTCTCAAAAGCGGGAACAAAAGCATCATTGCAAGGATCTGCATTCCGCCTGCAAAGGTATTGAACAGTGTGTAGTTGCCCTGCCAGTTGCTGCCTGCAAGGTCATATTTAAAGAAATAGATCAGCAGGTTTGAAGTAATATAAAGCGCTGTGTTGACAAGTACTATTGTAATAACGATGGTCATGGCCTGATCATTCTGAACAAGGGCCCTGAACATCTCGCCGATTGAGGCGGTCTTCATATCAACTGTAGATTTCTCCTTGATGCACACACAGGTAATTGTGATAAAGAGAATGAACAGTATACCGATGATAAGTGAGAAATACTTAAAACCAAGTCTCTCAACTTCAAGGGTTGATGACATTGTCACGCTGATGGACTTATCACCGGCGGAAATTGCGCTAAAGTCCTCTGTGGGAACATAAACCACAAGAACAGCTTCGCCGCAGTCCTGTGAATCCATTGAAACCTCAATGGCATTGTTGCCGTCTGACTCTTTATAGGTCTTATCCCCTACGGTAAAGGAATAATCAGTGTTGTCGTTCTTAAGATAGATAACGCCGCTCTTGGTCTCCTCATCTCCGACTGCACCCTCAAAGACCTTGGCTGTGCCTGTAACGTCAAGGCTTACAACTGCGTCGTCAACCAGAAGCTTGTTGGTGGTAGGATTGCCGTCTGCGTCTCTCTCTACAATGTAGTAGGTAAAAGAGGTATTGTTCTGATCGTAAACCTTGTTGATGTTATCTGTGCTTGATGCTGCCATCTTGGATCCGATGGATGCAACTGCTATAACGGTTACGATCGTGATGATGGCCGAACCAACACCTGCGCAGGAACGGGCAAGAGCTGAAAGACCTTCTCTCTCCTTGCCGCTCTCTGTAAAGGCAGGAACCATTGACCAGTAAGGGATATCCATCATTGTGTAAGTAACACCCCACATGATGTAGGTCACTGCCGCATAGGCAATAAGTCCGCCGGGTGTAAGTGAAGGCGGAGCCGCAAACATCATTACCAGAAGAACTGTATTGGTAATGGTACCGATCATAAGCCAGGGTCTGAATTTACCCCATTTTGTTTTGGTCTTGGCTACGATAACGCCCATGATGGGGTCATTAAATGCGTCAAACACACGGGCCACCAGAAGGATGATACCCATGGCAATGGCGCTTACGCCCATAATGTCCTGAAAATAGTATAATACATATGATGCAGAAAGCATATATACCATGTCTTTTCCTACTGCACCAATACCGTATGCAAATTTCTCAAGTCCTGTTAATGTTCTTTTCTCCATGATCTACTCCCAACCTTTCAGATCAATTATTCTTAAGTGAAACAGCAAGCTCTACTACCTTTTTGGCTCCGTCGTAGATTCCTGCTTTATTATTCTGTCTGATGCACTCACACATCTCATCAAGAAGCGGTGTATTGAGGAACTGATCCAGCATCTGGATGGTGTGAGGAATGTCTCTGCACTCCAGTGTTCCGTCCCCAATCTCGGCTGAGTGAATTGCTCCCCACATTTCATGCTTGCCGACTCTCTTGATGAACAGCTTGGGCACCGGATAAAATGCCAACTCACTGGGCTTGGTAACCAGTACGTCGCAGCTCCTCATAAGGAGGTTTGTTGCGTACACTGCCTTGAAAATGTCCGCATGATAAAAGCCGTGGATTCCTGTGATAGTAGTCTCAGGCAAAAGAGCTCTCTCGGTAAATTCAAGGGTGTCGTCCCAGTTGTCCATGTGCTCCGTGGAAACATCCTTCATGCCGGGGATCTCCTTTATAAGCTCATCCCATACATTGCGGTAGTCACCGACGTTTACGTAAAGAGCAGCCTTGCCGGCCTTGATAAAGGGAAGCAAATGCTTGATGATCTCTGCAAAGATCTCCTTCTGAGCTCCTGCTCCGCCGATGGTAAGAAGAAATCTCATGGGCTTTCCGTTGTTCCTTCTGGCCACTCTGGCATCACAGTCAATTCCAATGTTGCTTACAAGCTCATAATCAATGTAATGACCTGTGTACACCAGTGAATCCTGGGGCATGGGCTTGCAGACCTTCTTCTTGTTCATGCCGTTTAATATTCTATATCCCATGTAGGCATTTCTGCACTGGATGGTATGTACCGAACCCTCCGAGAGGTGAAGCGCCATGGGCCAGTTGTCGGGAATGGCATTTACAACATGCTTCATTCCTGCGTGGATTGCAGCCTGTGCAGGCCATACATGTGTGGCAATAACCGGTATATCTTTTGGCACATTTCTATATACAGGAGCCATGAGCTCTGCGTTCTTCTGATCTGCAGAATTATAAGTAAGTGCTCTGAAGCCCTCGTAGTTGGTGGGCTCCCAGACAAGCTTATTAAAAATTGGATTCTTGGAGAGCCTTGATCCAAGGGAATACAGATCATTCTGTGCTCCTATAACCTTGGTGCAGGTGGTCTCCTTATAGGAGTTAAGGTCCATCCAATATGGAACATAACCAAGATGCCTTGCGTACGAGGCCATGGCCATTGAAATCCTGTAGTGGCCAAATCCCATTCTGATGTTACCCACAATGATACCCTTGTCTGTATCGATGTCCCCTTCGTTGGCGGAAGCATCGCTCGTAACCACAAAGTTCTTACCTCCCAGAAGCGGTCCTATAACGGGATTATCTTCAACTCTTATCTTGTAATCCACACCTGAATCGTCGCCATATTTCCTTGCGAATTTTTTCTTGGACTTAATGGCCTTTCTGTAAGCGCTCTCGCTTATCTCATTTCCAAAAATAACTTTTGACTTATCTGTCATGACACCATCCATTCCGCCTTACGGCTACATAATAAACAATCATCTGCAATAGATGAAATGACCTGTAGTCATTTTGGAAACCAATTCTCAAAATTAAGTTTCCCTGTCTATAATAGTATCTTAGTGGCATCAGAAAAACAAGAAACGCATTTTACAATTTTGGTTTCTTGAATTTGTGCAATATTACAAATGGAGATGTCTCCGGAGAGGATTCAGATCACTGAAACAATTGATAAGGCCTTGTTTTTGGCAAGATCTATGTACTCCTCGCCGCATTTGACCAAAGGCCTTGCAAAATGCTCCGGATTGATGAAGATGATCTCACCCACCTGTCCGTTATTGAGCATTACTCTGTTGGCCAGGAAGATGTTAACTATATTACTCATGAAGGTCATGATCACATTTGGATTGTATTTGTAGGTGCCCTCGTCCTCAAACTTGCCGATGACAAGGAACGGACAAAGAGGCTCTCTGTAGCTCTTTTTTGATGTAAGGGAATCGTAGATATTGGCAACTGTTACAATGGATGCCACTTCATCTATCTGCTCTCCCTTAATATGGAAGGGATATCCCGAGCCGTCTCTGAGCTCATGGTGCATCAGAACACTGTTCTTGATACGTATATCTATGTTCTTGTTCTTTACAAGCTCATAGCCCTTAATAACATGATCTCTCATAAGCTTCTGCTCGTAGCTTGTGAGTTCCTTTTCCTTGTTCACAATCTCCGGAGGCATAAGAACCTTACCTATATCATGGAGAAGTCCTGCAGCCGTAGCCACTCTTATGGTCTCCTCGGGAAGCTTCATCCAGGTGGCAATGGTATTGCAGATAAGGGAAACATTAAGACTGTGCATGTATACAGCGTCGCTGTTATCTCTAAGGCTATGAAGCATGTCAAAAACACCGGAGGTTCCGCCGGCTTCAACAAAGAGGTGATAAACGGGCTCTGTCAGCTTATCAACGTCCAGAGGAATCTTCTCACTGGCAATAAGCCTGAAGGACTCTTCAAGCTTTTCGGCATTCTCTTCAATATGCTGTTTGAATTTGATGAAATCCTCGGTATTCCTCAGACGCTCAAGATAGGAAGGACTTGATTCCTTAACGGTCTCCTCTTCCCTTGGTTTAACGGGAACTTCCTTTTTGGCATCCTCTACAAAGATATTGTAGAGGGAATGGGCCTTGATCCTCTCAATGTCAGTATCATCAAGGATGGTACCCTTAGGTAGTACCAGCCTGTCATCAAGGGTATATATATTTTCCGAGACCACCAGCCCCGGTTCAAGCTTATCTACAGATACCAGCTTCATCCAGTCACCCTCATCCAATCACAACTTATCACTTCAATTATACCATAGTATGTACGATATTGCGTTATTTAACATCATTGCATTATCTTGCATTAATCCATAATCTGACATCATTGCATTATCTAATCATTATTGCATTATCTAACATTATTGCATTATCTATCATCATTGCATTATCTAACATTATTCCTTGTTGCCATTCACAAGGTGAGCAAGGCGTGGCTGTCCTTGCTCACTCTTCACTAGATTTGAGCATCATCTCAAAAACAAGTGAGAAAAAAGAGACATTTTCACTAGTATTCAGCACCACCGCAAATAAAAGTGACAAAAATTGAAAAATCATCACTTTTATTTTGTCTCATGCCCAAAGCAAGTGAAAAAGGTCCAAATTCTTCACTTGTTTTGGACATGAGGCATAAAACAAGTGAAGATAAGCAATACAATTGAGAACGATATGATATCCCATAATCCGGAGGATCCTAGCCTAGTGCAACCAAGAATCAAATAGTAAGCCAAGAATCATATAACAAGCCAAGAACCATATAGTAAACCATCGCATCCTCAGTTGGCGGAAAACAAAAAAAACCGGAGACAATATGCTCCGAGTTTTATGAAGTGCCGGCAGTGGGACTTGAACCCACACGTGGTTACCCACAACAGATTTTGAGTCTGCATCGTCTGCCATTCCGACATGCCGGCAAATATTAAGCTGCTCAACTGACTACAGCTTAATCAGTTTATCACAGGGATATGCTATGTTCAAGATAAAATTAAAAGCTATCCCCGTGTATTTTAATACTATGCCTTACGCTCCGCTCTCCACAGGAGTATTCACAACGTAAAGTGCCAGCACCTCTCTGAGAAACAGCAGTGCGAAAAGCCCCTGCATCACCCATTTTGCAAAGAAATGATTGGTAAAAGAATAAATGAATGCCCAGGAAGTCAGAACTCCAAGGATCAGATTGAGCATAACCCAGACGGAATAAATTCCCACATTTCCATACTCAGGGAGAAATCTGATAATGCAGTGACTGCTGACAGTAAACTCCACCACCGCCAGCCCCATAAAGAATGCATATGAAGCCATAACATGTCTCACAGGGAAAGGCACCGTAAATACCAGATTACCAATAAAATCAAGTGCAAAGAGCCATGAGAGCACGGCAAAAGACCTCTTGCAATGCCCATAATCCAGGCCCTGCCTCAGCTGAATATCAAAGCACCTGACCATATATCGGCATAGCAAAAACTTAAGCGGAGTCACACTATACAACAGGATACTCTTAATGCCCTGGCTGTATCTGGTGCAATACTCCACAGCCACCAAAAGAGCCATGATGATACAATAAATTGTCATCCTGTGATTCATTCTGCCGGCGATCTTTCCGGTATGTTCCATACTATCACCCCTCATTTATCTCAATTATCCGGACGTCACCGGGATGAACCATTTCAGGTTCTCCTGACCTGTCTGTGTCACGCGACCTTTTCTCCGGTATCTCATCAATAAGGTTTCCCTGAGCATCAAAATACAGAGTATCGCGATAGTCTATCACCTCATAGACGCCCTCATCGTATAGATATGATATAGACTCGTACTTCGGTTCAATTACGTATTCCCGGTCCATGTTCATAAGACCAAACAAAGATGTCTCGGATACAACTGCCAGATTGTTCTCATCAAACCTGCTTGCATAGCTGTACTCTGCAGGGATCACAACCTCTCCCTGTCTGTTGATGTAGCCGTACTTCTTTTTGGAAGAAGAAAACTGGGGAACGTCCACGTAAACCGCAAGTCCGTTCTCTGCAAACTCTCCCACATCTGCCTTGCAATCGTAGGCGTAGCAATTATCAAAGGTTCTGCCGGTCTGGACCATCTCAACAAAATTAGAAAGGGAATAGTTCTCATATACCCTGTTCTGGTACATGTAGATAGCGTACTTTCTGGGATTATCTCCAAATCTCTCGCCCTCGTTAAAAAAGCTGCAGTCAACCTCGATGTTCCCATCCTTATCTACAAAATGTCCGTTATAATCCCAGGCCAGATCATAGTCATATATAAGCCCCGGCTCCCGGGTCATAAAATCTCTTTTATAAAGGAGCCTGTCGGAAAACTTGGGCTCTCCCACCTCTCCTGTCTCTATGTTGATGATGCCCCAATATTCTCTGTAAAAAGGGGACCACCTGGGCCAACTGTTTGAAATCATGTACTGAGCCCGCTTAGAAGCACAGGATTTGTCATAAACAATGGCCTGAAAGCCCCGGTCAACTATCTTGTTGCCCTGCGGATCCAATATGTATGTATCTCCGTAAACAAGGGTATTATTCATAAGGATGATGGCTATTACAGCTACAACAGCCACCAGAACAGACACAACCTTAATCTTAAGGCTGTTGATCTTTAGCCTCTTGCAAAAGAGACTAAGGCTGACCCCCAGACTGTTTCTCCCCATAAAAAAACCTCCAACAATTTGTCTTATACTTCTCATACAGATGAAGTATATAAAAAGTTGCAGGTTTTATCAATTTCATTTCGTGCGGTCTTCTATTCATTTTTTGTCATATCCTTAAAGAGGTACCAGGCAAGGATATGAAGCGACTGCTTAAAGTCGCCGCCAAAAATATGTTTCTTAAGTTCATCCTCAGTAAAGAGCACCACATTCAAAAATTCTGAATCATCAAGATGCTGTGCTCCTTCCTTTCTGCAATCCAGCGCCGCATAAATATGAACGTTATTGCTGGCGAGGGTGGCATTGGCGGGAACAGTCATAAGATGCTTCCACTTATCAGATGCGTACCCTGTTTCCTCAAGGAGCTCTCTCTTGGCCGCATCAAAGGCCTCCTCTTCAGAGGCTATGGTATTGGCGGCGGTAATATACGGGTGATTCTCGGTTTCTCTGTATTCTATTCCGCCTGCCGGGAACTCTGTTGTGATCTCGTCTATTCCGTGTCTGTACTGCTTGACGCAGATGTATCTGCCCTGCTCATCCAGAGCCACAACCACAGAAAAGCTGTGCTTGGAAAAATTATATACGGGGCCTATCTTGGATCCGTCGGGAAGCTCATAGATGTTCTGTCTGAAATCGATCCATTTATCCTGTACAACGTGCTCTTCCTTAACAAGCTCCCAACTAAGATTCTTATCAATCATTTTACGCTCCACTATTATCCGTTTTGGAAATTCCCCCTCAGACATAGCAGTGTTCCTGAGTGAGGTGAAGGCGTGTGTCATTGAGCACCGCTCCGGTAATCTCAAGCTTGGCCCCCTTGGCCCCAAGTTTCTTGCGGCCCTCAAGGATCAGGTGCACCTTCTTATCCTCTGTCATGTATTCTTCAGATACCTCGTCATGTGAATCGGATCCGTCCAGAACCTTCTTAAAGTCGCCGATAAACGCGGGTATTATAATTGCGCCCACGCTCTGGCCCTGAATAGGTCCATAAACCCTGACTACCTCATGAAGAATCATTCTCCTTAATTCTTCCATGTCAATATACCCCCAAGTTGTACCTTCAAAAATCTCAAAGATAATCTTAATATCTATACAGCACGTAACCCCTTACTGCTGAATAGTCTCTACAATAGCAGGCAAAAGCTGCTTCTTACGGGATACCACTCCCGGAAGCATCACAGCATCACCCTCTGCGCTGAGTCCAAAGGCACTGTTCAAAGTATGAAGCGCCTTGTTTCCTGCAAATACCACCTCGGAGGACTCCTCGATGATATTGGTCAGCATGAAGAAGATCATGTCCAGATTATCGCCATCGGCCACCTGCTTAAGTTCAGGCATGATCTTGTCCTTGATCTCCTGAAGCTCTTCAGCGCTCATGGAATTGATCTGTCCGATACCGATGGTCATATCATCAACGGTGAACTTCTTGAAATCCTGATGCAGGATCTCATCTGCTGTCTTGCTGCCAAGATTGGAACCTGCATGGAACATCTCTTTTGCAAATTCCTCATAATTAACTTCTGCGATACGGGCAAGTTCCTCTCCCGCTTCCTTGTCCACCCTGGTGCAGGTGGGTGAACGGAACATAAGCGTATCGGAAAGGATAGCTGCTAAGAGAAGTCCTGCTGTAGTCTTGTCGATCTCAACACCAAACTCTCTGTACATCAGATAGATGATGGTGCAGGTTGAGCCAAGGGGCTGATTTCTGAAGAAAACAGGACCTGCAGTCTCAATGGTGCGAAGTCTGTGGTGATCCACGATTTCAAGAATATCCGCTGTATCAGCGCCGTTTACAGCCTGATTCTTTTCATTGTGATCCACAAGGATCAGCTGTTTCTTGCGGGCTCCCAGGAAATTCCTTCGGCTGATCATACCGATGTAATGATCGTTCTTATCAAGGACCGGGAAGTATCTGTGTCTCATGGAAGCCATTACTTCCTGGATATCCTCAATGTAGTCATCCATGTGGAAGGCCACCAGATTGTCTCTCTTCATAATATGCTCAATTGGCATACTCTGATTGATAAGCCTTGCAACCACAAAGGTGTCGTGTGGTGATGTAATGATCTGTGTATTATGCTCTCTGGCCTGGGCCTGAATGGTCCTTGTAACCTCTGCTCCCTCGCAGACAATGATGCAGTCTGCATCAAGCTCAATGGCACAGAGCTGAGTCTCGTAGCGGTTTCCAAGGATTACGATATCACCGGGCTCAATGACGTTCTCCATCATCTCGGGGCTGGCTGCCGCAATAACAACCTTGCCGCGCTCTAAGTGCTTGTCGATATCACCCACGATAAGCTCGCCGTCCAGCGTCTCCACAATGTTCCTGTAGGAAGTGCCGGCCTGTGAGAGAATATGGGGATC
>JAEEGH010019727.1_pt1 | contig 14114 bp, 11 predicted proteins | sample 9134181 | NCBI WGS metagenome assembly JAEEGH01 (sample SAMN16246544, study PRJNA631951) | gut metagenome | biome: gut microbiome; feature: rumen; material: DP-attached | host: Bos | place: Iran: Karaj | collected 2018-10 | reverse complement strand
CGGCCACGGGGAGCGGGGAGGTGTCCGTTGATAGCGAGTTCGAGCGTAGCGAGGACGAAGATAGCAATGGAAGGGTCCGAGCGAGCAAGTCGCAGACTTGCGAGACGAGTCCCGCGCGAGGGAGTTCCCGGCCGAAGGCGGAGCTGGTGTGTGATTCGGGGCTATTTACACACCAGGGGGTGATTTTGAGGGGGTTGGTGTGCGATTTAGGCGTTTTTACACACCAAGACGATCAAGGTGCGGCAGCACAAAATCACATCTTGAACAAAACGTGGATCTTCCGCAAAAAGCAATGTTTGCGCAGCTCTACTTCTGCTCCGGGCGCATTTTGGCGTATTTGAGGAGGAGGGTCTTGCGGCCGAAGTGGTCGAATTCGACCTCAGCCTTAAGTTCGGGGACGACGCCGGTGATGGAAAGGATCTTTCCGGGGCCAAAGCGGTTGTGTTCGATGCGTTCGCCCTCATAGAGCTCGGTCATGTGGACAGGCTCGAAGTCGGCGTACTGAACGGCGGGCTTGGAGGGCTGTGGGATACGAACGGGCGAAGCACTGGAAGGGCCTGGACGGGAAGGGCCGGAGGAGCCGGTGCGAGGAACGGTTACGGGGCGAGACGAAGCGCCGTACGGGCTGCCGAAGCGTGAGCCGGAAGAGGGCCGGTCGGAGCCAGACATAGTCCCACGTGAACCGAAGCGCGAGCCGAAGCCACCGAAGCCGCTGCGGGGGGCGAAACCGAAGGCCTCTTCCTCATCAAGGGGCTTTTCGAGATACTGGGGATCGATTTCGCGGACGAAGCGGGAGATCGAGTTCTGTTCGTGGCGTCCGTTGCGGAAACGGTCGTGGGCATAGGCAAGGACGACGTCCTTCTTGGCGCGGGTTAGCGCGACGTAGAACAGACGCCTCTCTTCTTCCAGGTCCTGGGCGCTGAAGACCATATTCGACGAAGGGAAAAGATTCTCCTCAAGACCCACTATCATAACATACGGGAACTCGAGGCCCTTCGCAGAGTGAACGGTCATAAGGGCTACCCTATTTGTATCGTCTTCCTCGGTAGGAGTATCTACGTTCGAGAGCAGTGAAACATTTTCCAGATAATCACCGAGGGTAACGACCGGCGCTTCGTCGCCGTTGTTCTCCGCTTCCTCGACCAGCTCGTTGACGTATACTGCCACTGAATTGACGAGTTCCTCGACATTGGCGGTGCGGGACATACCTTCGACGCTTGTATCCGCCTTGTAGAAAGGATAGATACCCGATTCGTCTGCGATACGTTTCGCCAGGTCGGCGGCATCCTCCTTCGCTGCGGAGACTGCAAACTTGTCTATCATCCCGCAGAAGGCCCGCAGTTTTGCTACTACGGCCTCTCGAAGGACGCTCAGAAGTTCTTCTGAATAGACCGCCTTGAAGAGGCTGATTCCTTTCTGGCGCGCAAAAGTCTCAAGGGCAGTAAGCGTTGTATCCCCTATTCCCCTGGCGGGTTTGTTAACCGCCCTCTTGAAAGCCTCATCGTCTGAAGGGTTGACGGCGAGTTTGAAATAGGCCATCAAGTCCTTGACTTCCGCGCGGTCGAAGAACGAGTTGCCGGAATATATCATATAAGGTATATTGCGGCGCCTGAGAGTCTCTTCCAAAGAACGTGACTGGGCGTTTGTCCTGTATAGGATAGCGAAATCGCGATACTGGGCGTGGTCTTCCCTCATACGGGAGACTATTTCCTGGACTACCATCGCAGACTCTTCTGCGTCGGTCATACAGTCGAGGACGCGGATCTTTTCGCCCTTCGCCCCCTCTGAGAAACACTCTTTAGGGATACGGCCTTCGTTGTGGGCTATGACGCTGTTTGCTGCCTCGACGATAGTTTTAGTAGAGCGGTAGTTCTGTTCGAGGCGGACTATCTTACATTCCGGATAATCTTTCTTGAAATTGAGTATGTTTTCGATCTTAGCTCCACGGAAGGCGTAGATAGACTGGGAATCGTCTCCTACTACGCAGATATTGCGATGGATCATCGAAAGCTTTTTCAGGATTACGTACTGCGAGAAGTTCGTATCCTGATACTCGTCCACCATTATATAGTAGAAACTCGAAGCAAGATCCTGAAGAGCCTCCTGGTTATCTCTCAGAAGGATATTCATATTGACCAGGATATCGTCGAAGTCCATCACTCCCGAGGCCTTCAGTTTCTGCTGGTAGAGCTTGTAAAGATCGGCCATCCTGCCTCGCTGGGCACGGCGGTCTGCAGCTAGAAGATCATCGCGGGTAGAATAGCGGTCCCAGGTCACGAGGTTGTTCTTAGCGTTGGATATCCTGGCAAGGACGTCCTTGGGCTTATAATTCTTATCCTGATCCAGCTTCAGCTCCTTAAGGCAGACCTTGATGGCGGAAGTAGAATCGGAGGTATCGTAGATAGTGAACTGATCCGGATAGCCAAGGGATGCGGCGTATTTCCTAAGAAAACGAACGAAAACGGAGTGGAAGGTTCCCATCACGACACGGCGGGCGCGCTTCTCCCCTACCATCAGGGCGATTCTCTCCTTCATCTCGCCGGCGGCTTTCTTAGTGAAAGTCAGGGCCAGAATCCGTGAAGGGTCGACGCCAGAGGCGAGCAGGTAAGCTACCCTGCTCGTCAATACTCTTGTCTTTCCGGAGCCTGCGCCGGCTACTATGAGGACAGGACCCTCTACGGCCTGGACCGCGTCTTTCTGCGCGGGGTTGAGTCCCTCCAAAATCGCGCTCACATTGTTTTCCATATTACCCACGAAAATACGCAAATTTTTGCTATCTTCGTGGGTCGATTTGAAATTCAATTCAAACTATATCTACAATGTCCAAAACAATCGTTTTGAAAAAGGGTCTCGACCTCCCTATTACGGGATGTGCCGAGAAACGCCTGAGCAAGACATTGCTGAGTGACGTAGTAGCAGTCCAGCCCACTGACTTCAAGGGCCTGCTGCCTCGTCTGCTCGTCAAAGAAGGAGATACGGTTCTGGCCGGCTCCCCCGTCTTCTCAGACAAGAACAACCCTGACATCCTCATCACCTCCCCCGCCAGCGGTACGGTGAAGGCGGTTGTCAGGGGCGAGAAGAGAAAACTTCTCGCAGTACTGATCCAAACCGATCCAGAGCAGAAGTATGCAGACTTCGGAGTCAAGAGCATCGCTCAACTCGAGGCTGAAGACGTTAAGAAGGCTCTTCTTGGCAGCGGACTGTGGCCCTGGCTTATCCAGCGCCCCTACGGTATTCTAGCGAATCCCGCCGCGACCCCGAAAGCAATCTTCGTATCTGCATTCAACACTACCCCTGGCGCCGCAGACACCGACTTCGCATTCGAAGGCGAGATCGCAGCAATCCAGGCCGGTATCGACGCCCTCTCTAAGATCGCCGAAGTCCACGTAAGCTTCAACGCGAAGACCTACGCCAACTCGCCCCTTGCCAGGCTGAACACCAACAAACATTTCTTCGAGGGTAAATGCCCCGCAGGAAACGTAGGAGTTCAGATCAGCCACCTCTGCCCCATCAAGAAGGAAGAGACCGTATGGACCATCTCCCTTCAGGGCCTTGCAGCGGTCGGAAAGCTCTTTACAAAGGGTAAGTACGATGTCCGCAGGATGGTAGCAGTAAGCGGTCCGATGGCTATCCAGCCCGCTTATGTCAGCGCTCTTCCCGGAACTCCTATGACCGAACTCAAGGCCTTCTACAGCACCAACGCAGATATCGTCCGCGTAGTCAGCGGAGATGTCCTCAGCGGTAAGACAGTAGGAGTCGAGGGCTATCTGGGATACTTCGACAACACCGTCACCCTCATCAAGGAAGGAACCGAGAAGGAACCGTTCGGATGGGCTATGCCGCTCCGTCTGAAACAGTACAGTACAGACCATACCTACTTCAGCTGGCTTACCCCCTGGAGAAAGTACGATATGGATACCAACCTCCACGGCGGCCCGCGCGCCTTCGTTATGAACGACGCCTACTACGCCAAGGTTCTTCCTATGGACATCTATCCTCTTTACCTCATTAAGGCTTGTATCGCAGGAGATATCGAGAAGATGGAGAAGTTCGGCATCTACGAAGTGCTCCCCGAGGATCTCGCAGTCTGCGAGTTCGTGGATCCTTCCAAGAACTACATTCAGGATATAATCGCAAAGGGTATCGACCTGATGCTTAAAGAAATGGCTTAAAAGTATGAACAAGATTTTTGAAAAAGGCGGCAAACTCTACTGGCTGCACTCAACTATCGATGCTTTTGAGACATTCCTCGCCGTCCCCGGTACAGTGGCGAAGAAAGGCGCCCACGTCCGCGACGCGGTCGATCTCAAACGCATTATGATCATCGCCGTGATTTCTGCGGTTCCCGCAGCTATCTTCGGTATGTGGAATGTCGGTTTCCAGCACTCGCTGGCTACTGGCCTTGATATGAACATCTGGCAGGAGTTCTGGTTCGGCTTCTGGAAGGTGCTTCCTCTGTTTGTCGTCTCCTACCTTGTAGGTCTCGCAATCGAGTTCGCATCTTCCCAGATCAGGGGCGAAGAAGTAAACGAGGGTTACCTCGTATCCGGTTTCTTCATCCCGCTGATCGTCCCTGTAGACGTTCCGCTCTGGATGCTCGCGGTCGCTGTCGCTTTCGCGGTCATCTTCGGTAAGGAAGTCTTCGGCGGAACCGGAATGAACATCTGGAACCCCGCTCTCCTTACCCGTGCTTTCCTCTTCTTCTCTTATCCGAACAAGATGTCCGGATCCGAGACCTGGATCAGCCTCAAGGGTGCGGAGACGGTAGACGGCTTTACAGGCGCTACCCCGCTCGCCCTTACGGCAGACGGCGGAATGGACGGCCTCATCAACACTACCGCCCAGTATGGGACCGATTTCTGGACTATGTTCTGGGGCGGCATCCCCGGCTCAGTAGGTGAGACTTCGGTAATCGCCATCCTGCTCGGCGCCGCGATCCTCCTCTGGACCGGCGTGGCAAGCTGGAAGATTATGGTCAGCGAGGTTGTGGGTCTGCTCTGCGTAGCGGGCCTTGCAAACGTAGCCGGCCTGTCCGATATCCCCTGCTTCTACCATCTCGTGATGGGCGGCTTCGCATTCGGCGCCGTCTTCATGGCCACGGACCCCGTCACCTCGGCTCAGACCGAGGCCGGAAAGTGGATCTACGGCTTCCTGGTTGGTGCGCTCTGCGCCGTTATCAGGCTCTTCAACCCCGGCTATGCTGAGGGTATGATGCTGGCTATCCTGCTGGGCAACACCTTTGCCCCGCTCATTGACCACTGCGTCACCTCGATCCACACCGGCAGAAGGAATAAAATCGCTAAAGCATAAGGAGGAAGGTTATGAATACAAACAGCAACGTCTATACGGTCATCTACACGACCCTCATCTGCGTGATTGTGGCAGCCGTCCTCGCATTTGCATCTCAGAGCCTCAAGCCCAGGCAGGATGCCAACGAGAAGGCCGAGACCATCAGGCAGATCCTGACTGCAGCCCAGTTCGAGTTCGACGCTTCGTCCAACGACGCCATCCTCGGTTTCTACAAGTCCAACATCGCTGAGGCTTTCCTCGTTGGTCCTGACGGGCAGAAAACCGGAACTCTGGACACTAAGACCGCTCAGATCTACGGAGTGTCCGACCTCAAGGCCCAGAACTACAACATTAAGGGAGAAGCCGACTACGCTCTTCCTGTCTATATCTTCAAGAACGGAACTACGGTCCTGCCCATCTACGGTGCAGGTCTCTGGGGACCGGTCTGGGGATACATCGCCCTCGACAGCAGCTGTACTCAGATCGCAGGCGCCTACTTCGATCACGAATCCGAGACCCCCGGTCTTGGCGGCAAGATCAAGGATGACCCTGAGTTCCGTGCGCAGTTCGCCGGCAAGACCGTCAACACCGCAGACGAAGTTCCCTTCCACGTCGTGAAGGGCGGCGCTCCTGCAGGCCAGACCAATGCCATTGACGCCATCTCCGGCGCTACGATGACCAGCAAGGGTCTCGACGAAGCCATCAACATCTGGCTCAAAGCATACGCAAACTATGCCGCTGCAGCCAACAACACTACAGAGGAGGAATAAGCTATGGCACAGAAACTCAAAGAAACTATCCTCAACCCGATACTCAAGGGTAATCCGATTACCGTCCTGATCCTCGGCGTCTGCTCTTCTCTCGCAGTTACCGTCGAGCTCAAGGGCGCCTGCGTTATGGCCCTCTCCGTGATTATCGTTACCGGAGTGTCGAGCCTCATCTGCTCGCTGCTCCGCAAGACCATCCCTAACCGCGCACGTATCATCATACAGCTCGTGGTGGTTGCAATGATGGTTATTCTGGTAGACCAGGTCCTGAAAGCCTTCGCTTATGCGATAGACAAACAGCTCTCGGTCTACATCGGCCTTATCATTACGAACTGTATCGTGATGGGACGTATCGAAGCTTTCGCCCTCGGAAACAAACCCTGGCCTTCCTTACTTGACGGAGTGGCCAACGGCGTAGGCTACGGTCTCATCCTCATCATCGTCGCTTTCTTCCGCGAGTTGCTCGGAAGCGGAACCATCTTCGGACTTCCGGTTCTCTCTTCTCTCGGATATGTAAACAACGGACTTATGATCCTTCCTCCTATGGCCCTCATCCTTATCGGATGCATCATCTGGGTTCACAGGAGCATCGACAAGTCTCTTCAGGAAAAATAACACTACTAAGGAATTATGGAATATTTAAGCTTATTCGTAAAGTCAATCTTTGTTGACAATATGATCTTTGCATACTTCCTCGGTATGTGTTCGTACCTGGCAGTATCAAAGAACGTAAAGACGGCCAACGGCCTCGGCATCGCGGTCATCTTCGTGCTTCTCATCACCCTTCCCGTCAACTACCTGCTCAACAAGTTCGTGCTTCAGCCCGGCGCGCTGAGCTGGCTCGGGGAGAGTTTCGCAAATGTAGATCTCAGCTTCCTGAGCTTCATCCTCTTCATCGCCGTGATTGCCGCTATCGTACAGGTAGTCGAGATGGTTGTGGAAAAGTTCCTCCCGTCCCTCTACTCGTCGCTGGGCATCTTCCTCCCGCTGATCGCAGTAAACTGCGCCATCCTCGGAGGTTCGCTCTTTATGCAGCAGCGTGACTTCGCGGGCTTCGGAGAGGCTACTGTCTACGCTCTCGGCTCCGGAATTGGCTGGTATCTCGCAATCGTCACTCTCGCTGCAATACGCGAGAAGATGGCCTACAGCAATGTTCCCGCTGCCCTGAAGGGTACTGGCATAGCATTCATCACCGTAGGTCTGATGGGTATCGCCTTTATGGCCTTTATGGGAATTTCACTTTAAAGGATAGAGAATATGAACAATACACTTATTTCTGCAATGGTGCTGATGGTGATTGTCATCCTCATCCTGGTGGCAATTCTCCTCATAATCAAAGCGGCCATTACCCCCAAGGGTAAGGTCAAGATCGACATAAACGACGGCAAGAAAGTTCTCGAAGCAACTCCCGGCGGAAACCTTATGGGTACTCTCGCCGAGGGCGGAATCTTCCTCCCTTCTGCCTGCGGCGGAAAGGCCAACTGCGGCCAGTGTAAGATCATAGTCGAAGACGGTGGCGGAGAAATCCTCCCTACCGAAGTCGGCTTCTTCAACCGCAAGCAGATCAAGGAAGGCTGGAGGCTTGGTTGCCAGGTCAAGGTCAAAGACAATCTCAAGGTCAGGATGGACGAAAGCGCCCTGAGCGTCAAGAAGCTCGAGTGTGAAGTCATCTCCAACGAAAACGTCGCAACCTTCATCAAGGAATTCACCGTACGTCTGCCCGAAGGCGAACACATCGACTTCAAGAGCGGCGAGTACATCCAGATCGATATCCCCGAATACGAGGCTGATTTCTCCGATATGGGAGTTGCAGACATCTACAAGGGCGACTGGGAGAAATACGGTATTACCAGCCTGAAGTTCAAGAACACCGTTCCTACTATCAGGGCATACTCGATGGCCTCATATCCCGCCGAGAAGGACGTTATCAAACTCAACGTCCGTATCGCAACTCCTCCGTTCGACAGAACCCAGCCTAAGGGCGTGTTCAAGTTCGTTCCGGGAGTTCCTCCGGGAATCGCATCAACTTACGTATTCTCCCGCAAGCCGGGTGACAAGGTAATGATCAGCGGCCCTTACGGCGAGTTCCTCCTCCCTAAGGACGATCCGGACGATATGGAGTACATCTTCGTAGGCGGCGGCGCCGGAATGGCTCCTCTCCGTTCACACATTATGCATCTCTTCAAGACCCTTAAGACTAAGCGTGAGGTCCACTTCTTCTACGGCGCCCGCGCCCTTGTAGAGGCCTTCTATCTTGAGGACTTCGCAGAGATCGAGAAGGACTTCCCGAACTTCCACTTCCACCTCGCTCTCGACCGTCCGGATCCGGCGGCAGATGCGGCAGGAGTGAAGTATACCGCAGGCTTCGTCCACAACGTGATGAACGAGACCTACCTCAAGGACCACGAAGCTCCCGAGGATATCAAGTACTTTATGTGCGGTCCTCCTATGATGACAAAGTGTGTGTGCGACCTTCTTGACTCGCTCGGTGTCGCACCAGAGAGCATCCTCTTCGACAACTTCGGAGGTTAATGGAAAAGCTCAAAATACTTGTAATGACAATGCTCCCGCTTCTGGCGGGAGCTTGTCGTTTTAATGGGGGTCAAGTAAACCCTGACCCAGGGCCGCCCGAACCGGCACCAGAGGTAAAGCAGGACTCTGCAGCCCTTCAGAGCCGAATCAATTTCTGGGCGCCTTACCCCATTGAGAGCCTTGATCTTTTCGTATATCAGGCGGATGGACTAAAGGAGCTTCAATTCCACGAGCGAATCTCCGGCGGCGATGCAGTCCTTAGCCTGAGCGACAGCCTCCCGAAAACACTTGCCGTAGTAGCCAATGTCCGCGGGACTTTTAATCTGGATGCCTTGAATCACTTCGATTCACTGGATGCGCTGGTATTCCGCTTTTCCGACGACAATCCCCAGGCCCCGCTGATGACCGGCATCGGCTCCTTTGTCCCGGGCCGGGACACGACCGTCGCGCTGACTCCCCTTCTCTGCACGGTCCAGCTTACCGAAGTCTCGAACTGGATGGACGGCGACCGGCTGGCCGAAAACCCGCGCGTCTGGCTCGAGAACATCAACGGCGAAGCCGAGATGTTCCGCGAGCGCGGGTTTACCGTGCGCGACCCGGTCGCCTCCAAAACTGAGCGCCTACCTTTCGATATCGGCCTTTATTCCCAATACCCTGGGACGATACTCTACTGCTACCCCAACGATCTCCCGAATCCCACGACCGGCAACCCGGCTACGGAACTGGTATTCCAGTATGAGGTAGACGGGAAAACCCGTACCCAAAGATATATCCTACACCCCATCCAAAGGGGCTCTACAATTCTCGTAGAAGTTATGATACGATAGCGCCTTAAAGTCCCGCATTTTTATTACATTTGTAGGCTACACCTTAAGAATAAATATGCGAGGACGTAACACGCAAATCTGCATCTGCGGCGGAGGCTCACTGGGCCACGTATGCGCGGGCGTCCTTTCTTCTCTTCCCGGAGTCAGCGTCAGCATCCTTTCCGGACATCCCGAAAAATGGGGTGACAGTCTCGAGGTTACAGACCCGGACGGAAAGGTTTACTCGGGAAAACTTGACTCAGTCTCATCAGATCCTTCCAAAACCGTCAAAGGCAGCGATATAGTTCTGCTTTGCGTTCCCGGATACCTTATAGAGAATACCCTCAAGAAAATAAAGCCCTTCATAGGAGAAGCCGCGGTAGGCTCGGTAGTCTCAAGCACCGGCTTTTTCTTCTTTGCCCACGAAATACTCGGCCCGAAGGCCAAACTCTTTGGTTTCCAGAGGGTCCCCTATATAGCAAGGGTGGCAGAATACGGCTCCAAGGCCCTTCTTCTGGGCTATAAGAGCGAGCTGATAGTAGCGCTTGAAAATCTTCCCGCCGAGTTTACAAAGACTCTTCAGGATCTTTTCGGGACTCCGGTAGTTCTTGCAGACAATTATCTTCAGGTGTCCCTTACCAATTCCAATCCTATCCTTCATACCGGCAGGCTTTACTCAATGTTCCGCGGCCGGGAAGACGAGCTCTTCGACCACAACATCCTTTTCTACAAGGAGTGGACGGACGAAGCTTCACAGACTCTTATCGAGATGGATAAGGAGTTTTTCGGGCTCCTCGATAAACTCGGGGTCAAGGGCATCCCTACCCTGCTGGATTACTACGAGAGTACGGACGCCGCTTCGCTCACCCGCAAGATATCCTCGATAGCCGCATTCCAGAATATCACCAGCCCGATGATACCCTGCGAGGGAGGATGGAAGCTGGATCGCGCCAGCCGCTACTTTACCGAAGACTTCCCCTTCGGGCTCAGATGGATTAAGGAACTGGCGGAAAAGAACAATTTAAAGACTCCGGTCATAGACAAGGTCTACGGCTGGGGAATGAAACTTATATGACTTACAGCGCAGAAAAAGCGATAATACTCGCAGCAGGATTCGGATCCAGGATGGTCCCGGTTACCCTCGAAAGGCCCAAACCTCTCGTAAGAGTAAACGGAGTCAGAATCATCGACACAATCATCGACGCCCTGCTGGATGCCGGAATCGAAGATATTACGATAGTGCGCGGCTACAAAAAGGAGTGTTTCGACGAACTCCTCGAAAAATACCCGGACATTAAGTTCATAGACAACGATATCTTCGACAAGACAAACAGCATCTCTTCAGCCCACGCAGCCCTTAGCCTCATAGAGGGCGGCTGCTACATCTGCGAGGCTGACTTGCTTATTGCAAACCCCGACGTCATCAGGAAATGGCACTCAGGCTCGGATTATCTGGGTTCGTTCGCCCGCGAGACTGACGACTGGTGTCTGAGCGAGAAAGACGGCTATGCGACCGACTACCGTAAGGGAGGAGAGGAGTGTTTCAACTGCTACGGCATCTCCTACTGGACTCCGGAAGACTGCGACAAACTGCGCGAAGATATCCAGAGCGTGTGGGACGAAGAAGGCGGAAAAGACGTCTTCTACGAATTCGTTCCCCTTGTACTTAGAAAAGACAATTATAAAGTTAAGATACACGAATGTCAGAAAGGTGATATCGTAGAGATTGATTCCTTCAAGGAACTCTGCGCGATTGACCCTTCCTACAAAAACTACAGGCAATGAAAGTTTACAAAGGCTCTATCCTTACTGTCGATTCCAAAGACAGTGTAGCAAAATATCTGGTCGAAGATGGCGGACGTATTATCTATGTCGGCAAGACGCTCCCTAAGGAGTACGCCGGCGCAGAGACCGTAGATCTGGGCAGCAAGGCCCTCATCCCCTCTTTCGTAGACACACATCAACATTTTGCGTCGTTCTCCATCTTCAACGCCGGCCTCAATGTGATGGACGCGGAGTCCAACGAGGAGATTTCCAAGATGGTCGCCGAATTCTACAAAAAGAGCGGCAACGCCAAGACCCTTATCGCATTCGGAGCCTCTCCTTATTCGGTAAAGGAGCGCAGGCTCATCAGCCGCGAAGAGCTGGACAAGGTCTGTCCGGACAAGGAGATAATGGTAGTCAAGTACGACGGCCACGCCTGTATCGTCAACACTAAACTTCTTCAGAAAATAGACAAGCAGGTCAACTCCCTGCGCGGATATCATCCGGACACCGGAGAGATGAACCAGGAAGCTTTCTTCAAGGTATCCGACTACATCACCGGCAGCCTCAGCATTGTGGACCTTTTCTCCAAGATGCAGCAGGCAGCTGATTTCCAGGCCGCGCGCGGTATAGGTATGGTCCATACCGTAAGCGGAGTAGGTTTCATCGGAGATCTCGATATTACTACCGAAAAGATCTTTGCAAAGAGCCTCAAGAATGGTTTCCAGGTCCGAGTATTCCCGCAGTCGATGGAGATCAAGGTCGCGAAATCGCGTAAGCTGCCCCGTATCGGCGGCTGCTTCAAGTGTGCGCTGGACGGATGCTTCGGCTCCGGCGATGCCGCTATGAACGAGCCTTATACCGACGGGACGGACGGAGTCCTTTACTACTCAGACGAGACGGTTACCGAATTTTGCAAGGCGGCGAACCGCGCCGGGCTCCAGATCGAAATGCACGCCATCGGCGACAAAGCTTTCGATCAGGCCACCCGGTGCCTCAAGGCCGCCCTCGACGACTTCCCCCGCAAGGACCACCGCCACGGCATCATCCACGACTGCCTCCCTACCGAGGAGGGTATCAAGATCTGCAGCGAATACAATATCGCTATGCCCGTCCAGAGCGCATTCATAGAGTGGAAGCAGGAACCCGACGAGTATCTCGAAAGTCTGATGGGAAAAGAGCGCTGCTCGCGCCTCAACCCTATCAAGACCTTTGCGGACAACGGAATAGTAGTAGGTCTCGGTTCGGATGCTCCCTGCACCTCTCCCGACCCTATCGTGTGGATAGACAAATGTGTCAACAACCCCAACGAAAAGGAGCGCGTCAGCATCCAGCAGGCACTCAGGATGGCGACCTACAACGGCTACTTCATCAGCTTCGACGAAAAGGAGCGCGGATCGCTCGAAAAGGGAAAGATCGCGGATATGGTAATACTCAGCGCCAACCCTTATGAGATACCTGCAGAGGAGATTAAGGGCCTCAAGGTAGAGCAGCTCATCCTCGGAGGAAAGCCTTACGAGAGCGCTCAGGAAGGAGTCCTGAAAGCCGTTTGCCGCGGTCTTGGATCGAAAAACAGGTTCTAGCAGATGACAAAAGTACGCCACGCAGTCATCCTCGCAGCCGGAGCGGCCACCCGCTTCGTTCCCCTCTCGCTCGAGCAGCCGAAAGGCCTTTTCTCAGTAGGAGGTCAACGCCTTATAGACAGGCAGATAGAACAGCTCAAGGAAGCCGGTATAGACGATATTACAGTTGTTCTCGGCTACAAAAAGGAGATGTTCTCCTACCTGAGCGGAAAATATGGGGTAAGACTGGTGGACAATCCGCGCTACAACGTCTCCAACAATATCGACAGCCTGCTTTGCGCCGCTGACTACCTGGAAGACGCCTACATCTGTTCCTGCGACGACTACTTTACCGAGAATCCTTTCAATATTGAAGAAGAACACAGTTTCTACGCAGGCGAGGAGGTCGATTTCGCATCGAAAGAGATGTTCGTAAGCGTAGACCACTCAGGACGTATCACCAGGATGGAGAAGGGCCGCAAGAAGGGAAAAATCCTTCTCGGACATTCCTTCTGGACTGCCGAATTCGCCCGCAAGTTCATCCTCATAGCGAAATCAGACAAGGAAGGAAAATACAGTCAGTCCTACTGGGAGTGGCTTGTGAGGGACTATCTTCAGGTACTTCCCCCCCTCTACTTCAAACAATACCCTCAGGGTAAGATCTTCGAATTCGATTTCTTCGAAGAACTCCGCGCCTTTGACAGCGACTACGTAGCGGATTCCCGCAGCCGAATAATAGACAATATAAAGAAGGTCTTCAACTGTTCCGACGCCGACATTACGGATTTCCGAAAGATCAGCGAAGGCCTCACCAACACATCCTTTATCTTCAGGGTAGAGGGCAAGGACTACATCTACCGCCACCCCGGCGACGGAACGGAGAAGATCATAGACCGAACCCACGAAAAGCGTTCGCTCGAGAAGGCGAAAGAGTTGGGAATAGACCCTACCTACATCTATCTCGACGAGAGCGAAGGCTGGAAGATCAGCTGGTACGTACCTGAATTCCGCGAGCCGGACTACGCCTCTGATGAGGATTCAGCAAAGGTCCTGGCAGTTCTTAGGGACCTTCACTCCTCGCCAGTCAAACTCGACTGGGGCCTGAAACCCTGGGAAGACTCGCTGGAGATCGAAAAAATGCTGGAGGAGAAATCTCCCGGCTGCTTCGCTCCCTACCTCGAACTCAAAGAGCGCATCGGCCGCCTCTACGAAACGACCATAGGTGACGGCGTCAGCCCCTGTTTTTGCCACGGCGATACCTACCGCCACAACTGGATGCTGCGCCCGGACGGCAGCGTTATCCTTATCGACTGGGAGTATTCGGGCTGCTCAGACCCGGGAATCGATGTCGGCTACTACATAGTAGACGCAATGTACGATCGCTCTAAGGCCAA
>JAEEGH010019725.1_pt1 | contig 14114 bp, 9 predicted proteins | sample 9134181 | NCBI WGS metagenome assembly JAEEGH01 (sample SAMN16246544, study PRJNA631951) | gut metagenome | biome: gut microbiome; feature: rumen; material: DP-attached | host: Bos | place: Iran: Karaj | collected 2018-10 | reverse complement strand
TGGCCTCGACGACGGCGATGCGCCGTCCGCCGTGCATCAGCACGTAGTCGGCGCGGAGCGGCTTGTGCGAAAAGCCGTCAGACTCGACGCGCCCCGGCGCGATCTGGTTGACCTTCTGCTCGACCGCGATCGCGCTCGGCGCCTCGTCCCAGCCCGCGTCGCGCAGCGCCGGGTCGATGAATTGCATGCGCGTCTGCGCCTCGTTCATGCCGGCCGCCGGACTCATTCAAAGGCCTCCTTCAAAAGCGCTTTCCTTAGGTTCGCGGCCGCCTCCGCCGCCTGCCGCGCCAGCGCCGCAATGCCGTCTGCGCGTTTGCGCGCCGCATCAAGACGCGAGACGATTGCGCGTTGGACGGGGAGAGGAGGGAGAGGAAACTCAAAAGCCAGCAACTCTTCTCGATTGACTTTGGGCATCCCCGCCCTTGTGTTGCTAATCGGCACAACATAGCCAAGGAAGTTTTCGGACCGCAACAAGTATGCAAGCCATCGCCTTTTGCAGTTGCTCTTTGGCAAAATTGCGTATGAATCGGCGGAACATAAGCCCTCGAACTCTGGCGTGGCCACCTTGTTAAGGTTCGGGCGTATCTTGCTATAGATGATGTGGTGAGGTGTAAAGTGATATTTCCCACTCTTCACCTTGTCTTCGGCCACTGTTCTATAGCCTTTTAGCGCACCAGTTCCTTTTTCTATGCAGTCGATACCAATGTGCGGATAGTTGGCGTATTTTGCGTAATCTTGAACAAGCTTGCCGTCTATCTCGCACACATCCCCGAGCCGTACGAGCGGCCAAGGCTTGCTAGGGTCGCTAGGAGAGCTAGGATTCCTAGGGTCACTAAGATTCCTAGGGTTCTTAGGGACCCTAGGGACCCCAGCCACCCCGACTTCCCTAGCCGCCTTAGCTTCCCTAGTCTCGCCGAATTCTTCGGCGAGCATGGCCTTGAACGACAGTTCGGCGTTTTGGGCGATAGCCGCGAAGCGCTTCTCCAGCGCCCCTGCCCGCGCCAACGCGGAATCAAGGCGCGCGACTATGGCGCGTTGCGTGGCGAGAGGTGGGAGAGGAACTTGAAAATTCAAGTATGCCTTGAAATCAAGATTATGAATACCTGTTGTATTACTTTGAATACCTTCTGTTGCCCCTTGGTAATATAGTGCTATCAAATATCGCCACAGGTATTTTGGATCAAGGAATTTCTGATTATTGACACGGAGAATAGAGGTGAAATTGCTAACCGAATACTCCCCATCCAAAGCATCAATGTAAACGCATCTGCCAACAGGAAGTCCAGGAGCCCCACCGGATCGCTCAACCACCAAATCACCTACTTGCAGTCTCCGTGAATAAAACTTCTTTTCTTCGACATCAATGAAAACAGTATTCTTTATCGAAAACTCGCATTGCTTAGTAAAATTTGTGGATCGGATGATGCCTACATTTTTGAAAGGCGGTTTTACGCCTTTCCACATGCCGTTAATCACCTCGCACACATCGCCGAGCCGCACGAGCGGCCAGCGCTCAGTTCTCTCTGCCTCTCCGCCTCTCTGCGCCTCTGCGTTAGATTTTTCCCCCGCCTTCATGAGCCTTCCCCTTTCAGCAACTTCCCGATTTCGCTGTAGAGGCGCAGCAGTTCGGCCTCGCACTCGGCCGAGGTGGGCATGCGCTCCTCCTCGATGTTGGGGTTGACCACGGAGAGGTCGAGCGTTTTTTGGTCAAGCGTGGCGGGATCGACGGTCCAGGAGCAGGAGAGGGCATCCGCGGGCGAGCCGCCCGCGCCCCCGGAGCGCCAGAAGCCGCGCGCGGCTTCTTCAAAGCTGGCGAGGTCGCTTTCGCGGAGCGGCCGCTTCTTGCCGAGTGTCTCGCCCTTGAGGTCGAGCTGCCAGTAGTGTATCGGGTCCGTCGTGGGGCCGTCCTTCGTGAAGAAGAGCACCACGGTGTGGACGCCGGCCGTGAAGACCTTCTGCGGGAGGTCGAGTATCCAGTGGAGGCGGCACTTGTCGAGCAGCATCCGCCGGATGGCGACAGAGGCGTTGTCGGTGTTGGAGAGGAAGGTGTTCTTGATGATGATCGCGGCGCGCCCGCCCTTCTTGAGCTTGGCGATGAAGTACTCCATGAACATCAGCGCCGTCTCGCTCGTCTGGACGACGAAGTTCTGCTTCGTGGCGGCGTTGACGGCCGCGCCGAAGGGCGGATTGGCGCCGATGACGTCCACGCGGTCCTTCGGGCCGAAGTCCGCGATCTTCGTCGCGAGGGTGTCGCCGAAGCGTATCTGCGGCGATTCGAGGCCGTGGAGGATGCAGTTCATCTGGGCGGTGACGTAGGCGAGCGCCTTGCATTCGCCGCCGGAGAAGGTGCTCTCCTGGAGCGCCCGGTAGGCGCGGGCGTCGCCCTGCGCCTTGGCGCGCATGTGGGCGAAGGCCTCGCAGATGAAGCCGGCGGAGCCGCAGGCGGAGTCATCGAAGGTCTCGCCAATCCGCGGGTCGAGGAGGCGGATCATGACGCGGATGAGGGGGCGCGGCGTGTAGTACTGGCCGCCCGCGATTCCGGCGTTGCCCATCTCGGCGAGGCGTTCCTCGTAGAGGACGGAAAGCTCATGGCGCTCGTCCTCGGTCTGGAACTTGAGCGGCTCCATGAGGTCGATGACCTCGCGGAGGAGGAAGCCGTCCGTGAAGCGGCACGAAAGCTGGCTGAAGATCGATCCGATGCGGTACTGGATGGAGTTCGCGTCCGAACTCTTGTCCTTCAGCGCCTCAAGGCCGGGGAAGAGCGTGTCGTTGACGAAGTCGATCAGCTCCTGTCCCTTGGGGGCGCTGTCGTAGTCGAAGGAGCCGTCGGGACGCGTCGGCCACGCCCACGACGACCAGCGGAGCGGCTTCGGGAGGGCGGGCTCGTAGGGGTCACCGCGCAGTTCGCACTCCATGCGGCGGTCCTCCTCGCGGGCGTCGAGGTAGCGGAGGAAGAGAAGCCAGCTGGACTGCTCCATGTAGTCGAGCGGACTGCTGCATCCGCCGCCGGGTTTCCACATCTTGTCATCGAGGGCCTTGAAGATCGCCGCCGCCGAACGCGCGCCGTTTGCCCCGTTGTCCTTCGTCTTTCCTGCCATGAAAAGCGTGCCTCGCTTTCGTATCTCAAGAGAGGCACCGCTAAGAGCCTGAAGGAAACACGGAAAACGGGCACGCAAGGCGCGCTGAACGCACCTTGCGCAGCCACATTTCCGGCATCCTTCGTGAAAATTAGCGGTTTTCTCTTGAAGCCAAAAATGCGCTTACGCACATCCTTTCCGCGCACGGCGCGGAAAGGTCAAATTGTCAGGGAATAGTATACCACAACGTTCTTTTTTGGAGAGTGTTGATTATTCACGCACACAAAGAATTTATTGGCCTGCGGCGCTTTCTGGGAGAAAGGAGAGTGGGAGGTTGGGAGGTTTTAACATTGAAAACCGTGAAAACGGCTTCGCCGACATTGAAAACCTTCGCCCCACTTTCAATGTCCCCGAAGGGGCTTTCAACACTTTCAATGTTTATTCCCAGCCCCGTACCGCTTAAGAACGCGGAATTCGCGGAATCCACGCGGAAAACGCTGAGTTATTAATGTTTGCTCCGCGCCTTCTGCGCGATTTCAGTGTACTCCGCGTTCTTCCCCACCAACAACTTCCCAGTGGCCGCCCTTGTCGGGGCCGACGCGGCGGAGGCGGCCGGCGGCCTTGAGTTTGCGGAGATTCCACTTTACGCCGGCGATTGAGAGCCCTGTTGCATCTGCAAGTTCGGGTACTGTCACGTCCGGCCTGGCCTTCATGACGGACAGTATCCTTTCGCTATTTTTCAGGCTAGTTTTCAGGCTAGTTTTCAGGCTAGTTTTCTCCACCGTTTCGCCATCGGTCTCCCCGGCTTCCACCGGCGTCCCCTTTTCGCGGATCGTGGCGAGAATGCGTTCGAGGATGAAGTCGATGAAGGGGCCGGAATCGGCGCGGTCGGTCGAGGCATTTATGGCCTCGTAGTAGCCGGCCTGCTCGGCATAGACCATGTTCTCGATCGGTGCGGCGTGGAAGAGCGAATTCCAGACACCGAGCATGGCGGTCTGGAGGAAGCGTCCCATTCGCCCGTTGCCGTCGAGGAAGGGGTGTATGAATTCGAACTCGTAGTGGAAGACGCAGCTTTTGATGAGCGGATGCGCCTCGGAGGCCCGTGCCCAGCCAAGAAGGTTGGCGACAAGTTCCGGGACGCGTCCGGCCGGCGGGGCCATGTGGATGACGTTGCCCAGGCCATCCACGACCCCGACGCCTTTCGTCCGCAGGGCGCCGGCGCCTTCAACCAGTCCCTGCATCATCACTTTGTGGACGCGAAGGATGTCCTTGAGCGAATAGGGGTCGATTCCTCCAAGCAGCTCGTATGCGGCATGGGCGCCCTTGACCTCGGCGATTTCGCGGGCTGGGGCAACGACGCGCTTACCCGCGAGAACGGCTGTAATCTGCTCCTCGGTGAGCGTGTTGCCCTCGATGGCCGTGGTGCCGCGAATCGTCTTGATGCGGTTGATCCTTCGGAGCCGGACGCCATCCGGACCTTCCAAGGCGATTTTGAAGCGCTCGATAGCGGCGGAGATGTCTCCGACAAGCGCGATTGCCTTATCGCTCACGGTGTATGGCGGACGGTATGCCCCGTTGTCCTTTTTATTTGTCATACCATCATTGTACCACAAAAAATCCTATCTCGGCCGCCACCTGACTGGAATAGCGCCCATCGGTAACAAGTGCCATCCTACGCCTAGGGCAGTTGCGACAGAAGCGTCCGCGCGGAGACGACGGCTGGCCGGTCAAGGGCAAAGCAATCGACGTCCTCGAAGGGCAATGCGAAGGAAACTTGAAACGCATGCGGCGCCTTGAGCGCGTCCTGGATGGTAAGAAGAGATTTGGAAAGCGATGTCTTCCCCGATTTGCATTCGACAAGCATCCATGGTTGCTCGTCTTTTGCGACCAGGAAATCCACTTCGTGCTTTCCCCCCTTGTCACGGACATAGTGAAGCGTATATTCGCCAAAACCCAAGTCCGTCCAAAGCTGGCAGGCCTTGAACAGATGGCAGGCCAGCAGGGTTTCGTTGCGCTTGCCCGGGTCGGCAATGCGCGACCAATCCCGAAGATACCATTTCGGCGTCTTCCGTATGGCTGCGGCGACATTCCGCGACCAGGGCGTCACGCGGAACCCGAAGAAGAAGGACTCCAGCGTGGCGGTCCACTCTCGCGCGGTGATTTCGCCGACCATGACCTCTTGACCGAGCGATGTCCAGACCAGTTGCTCTCCGGAACGCCCGGCCAAAATCCTGGCGAAGGATTCCAACTGGTCAAGGGCCCTGATTTCCGTGTCTTTGCGGATGTCTTCCCGTACAAGCTGCTCGAAGCGCAGTCGGTTCCACCGCGCGAGGAAGGCTGACTCGCCGCGCAAAAACGGCTCTGGGAAGCCGCCAAAGGCCAAAAGGGAGTCCCAGATGTCTGCCCCGGGATCCTGCGGTTTGCAGGTTTCCGATTCGGGCTGAACCGGACGAAGAAGTTCACCGATGGAGAGCGGATGCATGTGATAAGGGAAATAGCGTCCCATCAGACTGTCCCCGCCGCGCTTGAAAACGTCGAGCCGCGCGGAACCGGTGACCAGTACCTTGCCTCGCTTCCCGTAGATGTCGAAAAAGCCCTTCAGCAGTCGCTTCCAACCGTCATAGTGATGGATTTCGTCCAAAACGAGAATCGGTGGTTCGGCGCGGGCGATATCGAGACCGGCAAATGCCGCGATCTTTTCCTCCCCGCCAAGAATGATCGCCCTGTGGACCGAGTTGTCCCAATTCAAGTAGAGGTCGGAAAAACCCTCGCAAAGCGTTGTCTTCCCGACCTGCCTCGGACCAGAAACGAAAACCATTTGGCGGTCACGAGCAAGGTGACGCCTGACGATGTCCGAATAGAGCCGTGGAATGTCCTTCATGCAAAAAAGACTAACATAATTACTAGGGATTGTCAACACCATTCCATATAGCGCTATGGAATGGATTAAACCAAAGCATAGTGATGTATGGAATGGATTTATACTCGGCCAACTGTCCGTCCCGACACCTCACTTCGATTTCTGTTGCCGAAACTACAAAGATTTGCTAGAATAAGAGTCAGAAAAATCAATATGTCTGATAAAACAGGGGGCTGTTTTGTCAGATGTGTTGACAGAATTTGACAGTGTTTAATGAAGCGAACGGCGGAAAGAAGCTTGAAGGAATGGTATCACGGGCGGAACAGGCATCCGCTCGTGATTCGCGGCGCGCGACAGGTCGGAAAATCGACGCTGGTTCGGGATTTCGTCGCCGGCGAGGGGCTCGTCCTCAACGAGCTGAATCTATACCGGCATCTGGACTTGACGCCGGCGTTCCGTTCGCTGGACCCCCGGAGAATCTGCCGCGAGATTTCGGACACGCTCTCCCGCGATGTGACTCGGCCGGGGCAGATTCTCTTTCTTGATGAAATCCAGGCCATCCCGGAGGCAATCGACGCGCTCCGCTACCTCTACGAGGAAATGCCCGTGTTGCCTGTGGTTTCAGCCGGTTCGCTTCTTGAATTCGCCTTGGCGCAACATGGATTCTCCATGCCGGTCGGAAGGGTGCAGTACATGTTCCTTGGCCCGGTCTCATTCCAGGAGTTCGTCGCGGCACAGGACGGCTATCTTGCCGGTTTGCTCGACCCTGGCGCGATTCGCGAGGGACTTTCGGACGCGGCGCACGAGAAACTCCTCGGACTCGTCAGGCGGTTCGTCTTCGCCGGCGGGATGCCGGAAGCGGCCCAGTGCTGGATTGACACGGGCGACATGGCCCAGGTCTCCGCCGTCCATGCGCGGATTATCGACACTTACGTGGACGACTTCGCAAAATATGCCAGCGGTGCCGACCTCGCCCTGATGCAACGCATCCTTCTCTCGGTGCCGGCGCATGTGGGCGAGAAAGTGAAGTTCGTCAACTATTCACGCGAACATAGGGCGGCGAAGGTCTCTTCCATACTCGATCTTTTCGTGAAGGCGCGGATTGTGTGCCCCGTCGTCCATTCGGACGCCGGCGGCATTCCCCTGGGGGCGGAAGAGCGGCCGGAGGTCAGGAAACTCCTTTTCCTTGACGTAGGGTTGATGAACAGGGTGAACGGGCTTTCCCTGCGCGACATCGAACACCTTGACGGCACGGCGCTCGTCAACGAGGGGAAGATTGCGGAGCAGTTCGTCGGACAGCATCTCTTCTTCCGCCGGGGCGACTTTGAAAATCCGAGGCTGAACTACTGGTTGCGCGAAGGCGCGAAAAACAACGCCGAAGTCGATTACGTCATCGAGAACGGTACGGAAGTTCTGCCAGTTGAAGTCAAGGCCGGCGCAAGCGGCTCCCTCAAGGCTTTGCGCCAGATGATCACCGAAAAGCGCCTTTGCCGCGCCATTCGCTTTGACGCTGGCAAGGGAGGTCGCCAGACAGTGCCGCTTGGCGACGGAAACGCCTTTGAACTTGTCTCGCTCCCGCTTTACGCGGCGGCCCTACCCATCCACGACCAAGACCCATAACCACACATCAGGAGAACACATGAACGCAACCACAGCCGCAAAATCCGCCGCAGTCCTTGCAACCGCGCTCGCCATGCAGACGGCAATTCCAGCCTCCGGCGCGACGCTCACGCTCACCACGAGCGACGGTTCAGGTAAGTCCAGCTTCGATGCCTGGAACGCCTCGGCCGCCACTCCAGGTGCTGCTCCGTCAACCGACAACGACTATGTCGTGAAAAACGGAAAATACATTCGCGTCCGCTATGACAGGTCGTTCAACGGCAATACAATCTCATTCGGCGAAGTCGGCGGGACTGCAGGCGACATGATCATCCAACGTGCCGACGCCCAAGTCGGCCACAACATCAACTTCGCCAACGGCGGTGCCTATCTCAACAACGGCCACTTCCGGCCGTGGGAAAGCAACCGTTCCCCGAACATCGGCGCAACCGCGCAGTCGCGGACAACTGGTCCCCTGACGGTGTGTTCGCCCGAAAGCAAGCCTTTCCAAGTAGTTGCCGCGGAGGTGACATCGTCATCCAAGAACACGAACAACACCGTCACGATTTCGGCGCCCATCAAGGGCGCGGCCAGCACGGCGCTGATGCTCTGCGCGGGCGGCAACGCCTCCATGCCTGCGGCGAATGACACGTTCACGATCACCGGCGGCATGGCCGAGTTCTACGGCAAATTGATAGTCAGCGGTGGTTTGGCAGGGGGCGCGTACGATGCCGTGCCGGTCTCGGCCGTCTTCGAAAGCATTACCATGGGCGGAACAACTGTTGTCCAGAAAGACGCGCAGATCCGAGCTCGCTACACCGACAGGACCTACACGACGTCCGGACTCGAACTCAAGGCTGGATCCGTTCTGCTCGTGAACAACAAGGTTGCCGAAAGCAAGTGCGGGAAAATCGCCGTGACCGAATCGCTGACCGTTGAAAAGGGAGCGATTGTCAAACTGGGCACACACCCCTATTTAGGTTCCGGCTTAGACGCCTACGAATGGGTGGCACTGACGCTCCCCGCATCGAAAGGGACAATCCCATTGGAGAATTTCGTCTGCCCCGACGTGGACGGCATTCCGCCCTGCACACTCTCCACGAACCTCGTGAACGGCGCATGGCAATTGACGATTCGTAAAGACGCCCACGATTACCTAATCGCAAATGACAGCGCGGGCACCACCATTTCGCAAGCGCTTCCTTCCGCCCTCACCAATGACGCGTCATGGCATTCCGGCGAAGCGCCGCATGCCGGCAAAATGTACGTCGCCTCGGCCGGCATTGGCGGACTCGCGGCAAATGCCTGGCCATGCATCCGCACCCCGTACTATCCTAACACCGCGACGCCCTTCGTATTCGCCGGAGACGCATTGGTCGTTAATCAAGGCGGCACCATCTACCCCTGCTCAAAGGATATCACCTTCCCCGTCCTCAACCTTTCCGTAAACACGACATACATCCTCTCGCTTGCCGGCGTCCCGTCGTATCTGCGAGGTTCGCTTTACCTCCGCTCTTCGAGCGACACATACCCGCAGAAGATCCAGGCCTACATGCGCGGCCTCAACACCATTGCCGCCGAGGTCTCTGGATCGGGAACGCTCTACGTCATGGGCCGCAGCGGTTCGGGCAACCCATACGGCGACATAGAGTTCACCGCCCTCAACACAAACTACACCGGGCGTATCAAGGTCTATGCGAACGTCAACAACGTCACGCCCGGAACGGATTCCTACACGCACGAGCGCGTCTTCGTGACGGACGCGCGCAATCTCGGCGGACCGCTGGACGCCTTCCGCGCCGACGCATTGGAGCTGACCGACTACTCCGTCCTAGAGGCTCGCAACGATGTCGATTTCAACGTCGCGAACCGAGGCGTCAAGGTTACCGGCAACGCCGGCTTCGCCGCGCCGGAGAATGTCACGCTCGCAATATCGAACGACATCACCTGGGATGGCACGGCCCGCAAGACCGGCGCCGGAACCCTTGCCCTAGACGGTGCCCCCCGCATCGCCTCCGGTGCCACGGCCACCCTCTCCGTCGAGCAGGGCTTCCTCCAGGTTCGCTCCACCAACGCCGTGAACGGTGTCGCCGTTTCCTTCCAAGACGGCGCCTATCTGCTTGTCGACCCTGCCGTGACGGGCGACATCGCGGACTACGGCGCGGTCGATCTCTCGGCGAACCCCTTCGGCGGGGCGCTCCCCGTCGCGTTCGACTTCCCCGACGACGCACCCGAAGGCGACCTGACGGAGACGTTTGCCGTGGCAACCGTCGCCGATGCCGTTAAGGCGCAGTCGCTCAATCTCTCCGCCAGGAGGATGCGGGGGTATTCCGTCAAGTTTTCGACACGCGCCAACGCCGACGGCACCGTGACGGTTCTCGCCCGATTCTTCAAGCCGGCGTTCATAATGGTGGTGCGCTAATGAAGTCAGCCAGTCCCTTGTCCCTGGTCCTCGCTGCGATCACCGCCGCCACGGTTCTCGCCGCCGAGACGCCGCAGTTCAACTGGCGGCTGCCAAAGTGCGCCCGCATCGACGAGAACAACATCCTGGTCGTCGACGTCCCGCCGGGAGACCCGAACACAAACGTCGAGGCGAACGCCCACTGCGAGGCCGACATCGACCTCTCGCCGCTTCTCGCCGCAACCCACGCCGTGGTGATGCGCGTCCGCGTCCGCGCCCGCGACATCACGAAACCCGACCGCAACTGGAACGGCGTCAAGACGATGTTCCGCTATGTCTCCGAAGTTGACGGACGCAAGGCATGGCCGGGATGCCAGTTCCCGCTTGGCACCTTTGACTGGCGCGAGACGGTGGTGCGGGTGAACTGGCTCAACGCGAAAGGCCTGCCGAAGGACGGCAAGGCCACCGTCGTCCTGGGGCTTCAAGGCTGCACCGGCCACGCCGAGTTCGACCTCACCTCCCTCCGCATCGAGAGCGAGGATCTCGGCATCCCGCGCGTGAACGGGGACTTCGTCGTCAAGTATCCTGACGACGAAGTCCTCGTTCACGCAGCGACGAGTGACAAGACAAGAGTGACAAGTGGTAGTGAATGCGAAGGAAATGCACTCGTCACTCGTCACTCGTCACTCGTCACTACCGCGCAGCGGCGCAAGCCGCTGCGCGGCGTCATGTCGCCCGGGCGCAACATGACCGAGGACGACGTGGAGACGCTCCACCAGTGGGGCGCGACGCTCATCCGCTTCCAGATCACCCGCAACTGGCACAAGATCAACGACAACCAGGACCTCGCGGAATACGGCCGCTGGGTGGACCGCCGCCTCGACAACCTTGAAAACGTACTGCGGTGGTGCGGCGCGCGCGGCATGAAGGTCTGCATCGACCTCCACGCCCTCCCTGGCGGCAAGTGGGGGGAGCGCGAAGGCCAGCCGCTTGAGATGAACATGTTCAACGACGACCGCTTCGCCGACGCCTTCGTCGAGACCTGGCGCCGCATAGCGACCCGGTTCAAGGGCAATCCCTCCCTATACGGCTATGACCTCGTCAACGAGCCCACCCAGCGCGGCCCCGTGAAGCACAACTACTGGGATCTTCAGCGCCGAGCCGCCGAGGCCGTCCGCGAAATCGACCCCGCCACGCCAATTGTCTTCGCCGCCAACCTCGCCAATTCGGCCCCGGCCTTCCGCTACCTCTCGCCCCTCGCGATGGACAACGTGATCTACCAGGCGCATGTCTACCTGCCAGGCGGGTTCACGCACCAGGGCGTGAATAGCAATTCCTACAGCACGCCGGAGCAACCGCTCACGTGGCCGGGGAGGGACCCCTTGACGGGGGAGACCTGGAACAAGGACTGGCTTCGCAGGGCGCTCCAGCCCATCCGCGACTTCCAGATCAGGCACAAGTGCCGCATCTACGTGGGCGAGTTCAGCGCCGCCGCCTGGGCCCCGGGCGCGGAGAACTACCTCCGCGACTGCATCGACCTCTTCGAGGAGTATGGCTGGGACTGGACCTACCACGCCTTCCGCGAATCTCCCATCTGGGACGTGGACAAGGTCGTTCCCGAAGGCATCGCGAAGCCTACGTCCAGCGACATGGTCCCCGCCACATCGGAAACGCCACGTAAGCGCGCACTGCTCGACGGCTTCGCGAGGTAAGTTCCCCAGGTTCGTCAATTCCGAATTCATTGAAGCCGACAAGACGGCGGGGTGTGGCTGGCCGGCAACAATGGCGCCCGCAAGCCACTGCCGACCGATTCCCACAGGGACGTCGCAATCACGGACAACACGATTACAGGCTCGCTGAACGGGATCCGCGTCGTCGGCTGCACGGGGCTGGATCTGCGCGGGAACGTTGTCACGCCGTCCAGCCATCCCGAGGCGGTTGACATCGTCCTCAAAAACGTAGCTGACGTGAAACGATGAAATTCCGGGGATTTGGAATGGTGCTGCCGATAGAGGCACAAGTTTTGAAAATATACCAACTTGTGCCCGTATAATCCATCGATTTGGGCACAAGATTAAAGATTTTCGCAACTTGTGCCCATTTCTCTTGAAATGTTTCCAGCGGTCTGCTAGAATATTATGACTGAAATGGAGAATCTATGTTTGTCGGTCGCTTGAAGGAATTGGACCAGCTTAACGGGCTTTGGAACAAGGTCACACGAACATCCCTTGTGACCATACGCGGCCGCAGACGCATTGGGAAATCCACGCTTGTGGAACATTTTGCCGCTCTCTCGAACGCAAGGTTTTTGAAGATCGAGGGGCTCTCCCCAAAGACGGCAAAGTCGAGCAAGGACCAGCTCAAGGGGTTCTACTCCCAGCTGCAACTGCAAAGCGGCAAGAGCTATGAAATCGTCGATTGGCTAAAGGCTTTCAAAGACCTTGATGATGAAATAACCGATGATCGCCGGACGGTGCTGCTGCTGGACGAAATCTCCTGGATGGGGCATTACGACTCGAGTTTTCCGGGGATGCTGAAGATCGCATGGGACAATTACTTCCACGAGCACCCGGACTTGATTCTCTTTCTCTGCGGAAGTGTCTCAGGTTGGATTCGCGAGAACATCCTTGAAAACGGGGGCTTTCTCGGCAGGCCTTCGGCAGACATCGTTTTGAAGGAATTGCCTGTTGCGGATTGCCTGTCCTTCTGGGGAGGCGCGGCGAGAAGGCTTTCTTCCCGCGAACTCTTCGACATGCTCTCCGTTACGGGGGGCGTCCCCCGGTACCTTGAGGAAATCGACCCCTCGTTGACGGTTGACGAATCCTTGCGCCGGTCCTGCTTCTCGCAGGAAGGCTATCTTTTCAAGGATTTCGACTTGATGTTCGACGAACTGTATGACCGCCGCTCCTCCGAGCGCAAGAAAATTCTGATGGCTCTCGCCGGGCGCTCCATGACGGTCAGCGAAATCGCCAATGCGCTCGGGAAAAACCGGAACGGGCATCTCGCCGATGCCATGGACGATCTTTCGCAGGCCGGTTTCGTTGCCTGCGAAAGAGGGCTCAATCCAAAAACCGGCGAACTGCGGCAGGAGGTGCGCTACCGCATAAGCGACAATTACGTCCGCTTCTATCTCCAGACCATTCTTCCACGGCGTGGCATGATAGAGGACGGCACATACCGCTTTGAATCGCTGGAACGGCTTCCGGGATGGGACTCGATTCTGGGAATGCAGTTTGAGAACCTGATTCTTGGCGCGCTTCCCTCGCTTGTGTCAAAGCTGCATCTGGACAATGCCAGGATTCTCTCCATGTCGCCCTTCAGGAAATATCCAAATGACCGGGAACGCGGATGCCAAATAGACTGCCTTATCCAGACGACACGCTCGCTGTATGTTGTCGAAATCAAGCGCCAAAGGGAGATTGGCAAAGACATAATCGGAGAAGTTGAGGAAAAAGTGTCGCGACTCGGCTATGACCAGCGGCTTTCAGTGAGGCCAGTTCTTGTTTACGACGGTTTGCTTTCGCCTCTGGTGGCCGACGAAAACTATTTCGCGGCGATTATCCCGGCAGTCGAGCTTTTCGGCATCGCCAGACAATAGCCATGGTGTCATCCTGCAACTAGGCCATCCAAACAAAACAGGGGGAATCGGGTACTATAATTAGCGGAGGATTTTACATATCCGCCGCCCATGACCCTCATAGACGAAATCCGCATCCATCCCGAAGAAGGCGCAAAACGGCTTGAAAGCGAATGCAAGCCGGGGTTGCTGGCGCTTGCGCGACGGCTGTGTTCCGACGAAGGCGATGCGGAGGAACTGGTGAACCGCACCCTCGCCGAGGCGGTTGCCAACATTGATTCGCTCATTTCCCGCCCCGCCCTCTTCGGCTGGATGTGCCAGATTCTCGTCGACTGCCACGCCAAGGACAATCGGCGCAAATCTCGCTCCATCGAGGCGGCGGACAGCGAGACCGTCGAAAACGCAATGGATGAAGACGCCGAGGCACGGCTCTTCCGCGAGGTGGACGCCGGCATTCTGCGCGATGCCATCGACACGTTGCCCGCCGACATTCGCAAGACGGTCGTGATGCACTATTTCATGGATGTCCCCGTGCGCGAGGCCGCAAAGGTGCTTGCCGTCCCCACGGGCACCATCGCCTGGCGTCTCCATTATGCCCGG
>JAEEGH010019724.1_pt1 | contig 14115 bp, 9 predicted proteins | sample 9134181 | NCBI WGS metagenome assembly JAEEGH01 (sample SAMN16246544, study PRJNA631951) | gut metagenome | biome: gut microbiome; feature: rumen; material: DP-attached | host: Bos | place: Iran: Karaj | collected 2018-10 | reverse complement strand
CAGAGCCTGGACCTGACCGGATTCAACACAATCTCTGTAATCGAGATGTACAGAATGTTCAACGAATGCGGTGTCCTCCAGAGCATCACAGTGGACAGCTCCTTCATCCAGAAGGCAACAGAGCTGGGCAGCTACGAGATGTACCGCCTCTGCCCGGCACAGGTGATCAACGGCTGATAAATAAAGAAAGTCTGAAGTTAATATAGAGGGGCACCCGAAGCGGGTGCCCTTTTTTTGAATTTTTTTTCATTTTTTGTCTACCCCCCCCTTGCCCCGCGTTGGTATTTAAAGTATATTATAAGATAGTATTATTGTTTTTTGCTATATTATAAATTATAGGAAAGTATTTTGAATAAAACGGTCGTGATAGCGGCTGCCGTCCTATTAGCATTGTTGACCGCAGCCGGAATCATACTTGTTACAAATAAAAAAGACTCGTCCCCCGCCGGGGGCACTACACCGCCCAATGTCCGCCTGATGGAAGATAATATCTCAGCGAACGGTCCGGCCGATGATGCAATGCTACACCAGATTGCCGAGCTCAAGGCCATGGTGGAGCAGCTTGAGAAGGAAAAAGGGCAGGCCGAGTTCGACCGGGACGCCCTTAAGGCCGAGCAGGACAAGCTTAATAAACGGATATCAGAGCTGGAGACCCAGGAGAAGTACCTGCGGGACAGAAATACCGAGTTGACCGAAGAGGAGCAGCAGCTTTATAACAAAATTTCTGAGAAGGAAAAAGAAATTGCCGCCAAGGAGACAGAGATAGCCACTTTCCAGACAGCAATTGCAGCGCGGGAGACAGCGCTTGCGGAAGCCCAGGCCGAGATTGCGGCACTTAATCAGCAGGTGGCTAAGCTTTCCCAGGAACTTAGTAACCGTGACCAGCTGGTTGCCGCCTTGAACAACAAGATAGGAGAACTGTCCGACATAATTATTAATGATGTTGATGCATACTACAGAGCTCTGGATACAATAGCAGAACAAAGGGAATCTTTGCGGAGAAAGGATGCAGTTCTGGCTTCGGCTGAGACCACAGGTACCCTCCATGTCACCAAAGGTGGCGAGCTGGTCAACACCTTCAGCGTCCTTCCTCCGGGGCAGGCTAAGAATACCGTGGGTATCAGAATCGGAGACCGGGATTTCAACCTAGAGGGCTCGCTTGCGCTTATGCCTCACTGGTTTCTTATGGGAAATATTGGTGGAACCGAAGTTCCTGACGATTTTGTCCTGGAGGAGATACCGGGCTACGATGCAAATCATGCCTTTTTCTATGATGCACTTGTGGGAACAGGCCTGAACTGGCGTTTCAACAAAATCCAGTGTCAGCCTAACATTTATATAAATACAGCAGTGGGTCCTGCGTGGTTCCTGTATAGGAAAGACGGGGATGTTGATATGAAAACTTACCTTTTGTGGAGAAGCTCTATAGGGTTTGACCTGACCTTGCACAAACATCTTCAGTTCACGGGCGATATCGGTGTGAACTGGTTGCAGGACTACGGCTTCTCTCCGCGGTTTACCTTGGGAGTTGTCTGGAACTTCAGCAACACTTGGGCTATTGTAGGGAAGAAATGAAATGAGAAAAATACTTTTAATAACTTTATCAATTCTTTTTACTCTTGGAATCTTTATTGCGTGTGACAATGGCGTTGCCTTTGTGAATGATGTCAAGCCTGTTCCGGTATCATCTAATGGCGAAGGGTATAATACCGTTATCTTCGTCACTGCCGATGCTAAAGAGAAAATTTATGACCCGGATGACCCCCAGGGAAGGATAGAGCCCGACCCGGAGCTCACCTATACTCATGTGCCGGTTGAACTGCCGCCTGGAGTTGAGTTTACAGGAAGCCTGGTCAGAGTGGCCGGCGAAGAGGCGGGTGAATATGAGATCAAGCAGGGAACACTGGCCCTTGGCGGGGAGAACGGCCCTAAGTATACACTGGTCTTCATAGGGGCTACATTCACTATTTACGAGAAAGGCGTTGTCACCATCATTGCCAACAACAAGAGCAAGTTCGAGGACGAACAGAATGATCCGGAACTTGATTATTATGTTGCCCCAAGCGCAGAATCTTTAAGACTCTCTTTTGGTATTACTATAGCTGGTGCCCTTGAAAGAAATGCAGGAAGTGCTCCGGGAGATTATACTATAAGCCAGGGAACACTGCACCTAGAGGGTCCTGATGCAGGAGATTGGAGAATTGAGTTTACCCCAGGAGTATTCCATATCGCAAAAGCAGGTGAAATCCTGGTTTCAGCCATCAGCTTCGAGAAATACTATGGTGAGGCAGATCCTATATTTACATATGTATTGAGCCCTGCAGCCCTTCCGGCAGGCCTTTCTCTGACAGGAAATTTGAATAGAATAGAGGGAGAAACAGCCGGGGAATACTTCATTAGGAATGATGGAAATGGGAAATTGGCTCTGTCCGGTAATGCTACAGATGGCAAGCCATATCATCTTAAATTCAACGAGCTTACCCCAGACTCTGGCAATCTTGCTACCCTGACTATCAAGAAGAAGACAGTCACTGTCACAGCCACCTCATTTACTCGAGTATTCAATTCGGAATTCCCGGATTATACCTATACAAACAACCAGAACCTACCCGATGTCGCATTCAGCGGTGTTTTGAAATGCGATGCTGAGAGCATGGCAAACGTAGGTGTCTTTGCAATCCGGCAGGGTACCTTGGCTCTTACTACTGCCACCGATGGTGCAGGGGGAAGGTATGTGGATAACTATAACCTGGCCTTTGTGAATGGAACTCTCAATATTACAGATAACAACATAATTCATGTTTCGGCAAATCCCCAGAACAAGTTCTATGGCGATGCCGATCCAGTGCTTTCTTATACCCCGGACGAGGCACTGCCTTCTGGACTCTCCTTTACAGGAGCCCCGACCCGTGATCCTGGAAGCGATGTGGGAACCTATGTCATAAGGCAGGGAAACTTGAGTCTTGATGGTACAAACTCACAACATTATACTATTGCTTTTACCAATTCAACTCTGACTATCAACAAAAAGGATCTGGTGGTAATACCTTCAATCGGACAGAGCAAGATTTATGGATCTGATGATCCAGACCACTTCACTTACTCCACTACACCAGTTGTTGATCTGGGTTCGGCATTCGGATCGACTAAACTGGCCAGGGCTGCTGGCTCAGTTGTAAATACCTATGCCATCACACAGGGTAATCTTGCATTGCAGGGTTCTTATGCCACAAACTACAATCTGGTTTTTGACGACACCAAGACATTTGCAATTACGCCATGCCCTGTCGTAATCTCAATATATCAGACCAGCAAGGTACGGGATGATGATGATCCTGTATTTGATTATGCGGTGACTCCATCCAGTCTTATGGAAGTTGCAAACTGGAAAACTACAGTATTCAAGGGATCTTTCACCCGGGATGCAGGCGAGGCAGAAGGCAGCTATACCATCAGACAGCGGACTGACCAGGAGGAAGGCAACACCGATGCAACAAAGAAGGTACAGCTTATTGGCGAATATGCAACTAACTATCAGATTACTTCAATAATAAATGCCACATTGCGTATCACCCCGCCGGGCCCAGTCCACATCTCTGACCCGGTAAAATACATGAAGCCTATAATAACGGAACTGCATGATACCTTTGCACAGCCTGGCGCCACATTCAGGAAGGCAGACGGTCCTCCGCCAAAGGAACCGCTTCCAGCTAATATCCAAGGAATCACCTATCTGGGCAGCTTCAGCTACTGGTATGATAGCGACAGCAATACTGTATTCTATTATTATGGTGGCCCTGTGTACCTGTATGGTGACTGCCACAACCTCTTTGAGGGTTGTTATAAGTATACAACTATGGATATGACAGGATTCAATACCCAGTATGTCTGGAATATGTCTCAGATGTTCTTCCTCTGCTATAATGTTGAGCATCTTGATCTTTCCGGGTGGAGCTTTGATAACGTATCCAATATGGCAAATATGTTTGACCGGTGTGAAAAACTGGAGACAATATCATTCAGCCCAGGCGGAGTGGATTTGAGCAGAGTTACCTATATGAACTGGATGTTTGCCCATAACTTCTATATGACGCCTACAAAGCTCAGGGCAATTATCGGTCAGTGGAAGCTTAAGAACAATGGGGTTCTCAATACTATCTTTACCGATGACTATAGTAACAGCACAACTGATAAACTTAGAAATAATGATAATAGCCCTCATCCCGCTGGAGCGAACAGATTGATAAGCAATGACATAATAAAATATAAACCGTCAGGAATTTCTAGTGGTGATATCAGTCAATATATCAAAGATAGAGTTATTCCTAGTTCAAATGGATATCCAGAAGGAAATCCTCCTTCAAAGGCGTTTGAGACCGACTTGGAGAAGTATACCACAGCCGATGGCGTGGAATTGTATCTTGGAGTGCCTAATACTGTTAAGGGTCAGCGTCTTAACGAGTACCCCAATGGAAGCCGGTAAAACATGGTAAAAAAGCCCAGTCTTATGGCTGGGCTTTTTCTTTTTCTGGCCGTTTCTATAAAATTCCTGAATAACTAATCTCTTTTATCACAAGCATTTACAAAAAATTTTCAGGAAAACAACGAATATCTTTTACGTTTCTATTGACAATTTAGAAACGGTATAGTAATGTTGGTATTGTAAATCGGAAACGTTGGTGAAACGTTGCTTTTGATATATGGACATGGGGGAGACATAATAATATAATGAATAAGATATATTTATTATTTGAAAAAAAATTTTCTGTTGGTATTAATAGTTTTCTGCCGATAAGAAGATTAGAGGTATTGTCTCATGAAAAAAGGGGTCATAATAGCAGTTGCTGTTCTGCTTGCTCTGCTTGCTGCAGCTGGTGTTATGCTTACGACAAAACAGAAAGAAGACTCTCCACCCGTTCGCACCATAGAGGATGCTATGGACAATAATACTATCACTACCCAGACCAACCCTAAAGATGAAATAATACTCTCCCAGAACGCACAGATAGCACAGCTCCAGGCGCAGCTGGCCGACCTTGAGCGCAAGATGGCCCAGAAGGAGTTTGATTACACCGCCCTGAAGGCCGAAAAAGACAAGCTGGAGAAGCGGAGTGCGGATTTGGAAGGCCAGAACCGCTACCTGCGGGACAGAAATGGCACCTTAAGCTCGGCTTACGACAAAGAAAAGGCAGAGCTGGGCGCCCAGATAAATGATCTTAACAGCAAGATGGCTCAGCAGGAATCTGATTACAATGTGCTTTTAGCCACCAAAGCGGATCTTGAGAAACAGCGTACAGATCTGGAGGAGCATAATGCTGCCCTGAACGAGCGGCTGGCCCGCATTGACCAGGAGCGGGAGGCAAGCGAAGCCGCATATCAGGAGGCGCTGGCCCGGATAGAGGAATACGAGGCCCAGGCTGCAATTACCCAGGCGGCGCTGGAAGAGGCCAATACTGTTCCTGGCACCCGCGTGACCGGGGATGGGGATATTGTATCCACATTTAAGACAGCGTCGTCGGGCCAGGCACGTAATATAGTGGGAATAAAAATCGGAGGCTCGGACATAGACCTGGAGGCCACCTTTGCCCTTATGCCACACTGGTTCCTGATTGCAGATCTGGGGGCAGTGGAGACAGCCGACGATTTTGTGGAGGAGGAGTTCCCGGGTCTTAAAGCCGACCACTCCTTTGTATATACCGCTATGTTTGGAACAGGCTTCAACTGGCGTTTTAACAGTCTGCAGGGGCAGCCCAACGTATATATTGCCACCATGCTGGGACCTGCCTGGTATAGTTATTATTATAAAAGCGATGATACTAAGGGGATCAATACATACCTGCTGTGGCGATCTTCTGTCGGATTTGACATGACATTGTACAAGAATCTTCAATTTACCACTGACTTAAGCTTTGACTATATGAAAGATTTCGGTTTTACCCCACATCTTACGGTGGGACTCCAGTGGAGCTTCAGCAACAGCTGGGCTGCATTTGGGAATAGATAATAGGAATTAATACTGACAATGAGAAAATATAACATTTTTTTTATTGACTTTATTTTTTTTAATAGGTATATTTGGTAGGTATTTTGGGTTTATATTGTATATATAAATATAAAATATAAAATTATTATTAAGGAGTTAATAATGAAAAGAAGAGGAACTTTAGTGATGACAGTACTTGTCGTAATGGCAATGCTGTTCGCTTCATGCTCCAGCGGCCTTAGCAAGGATGCAGAGGGCGAAGGCGGAGCTTCCACAAAGACAGTAAGTGTTTACTTGGGCGTTGCAGTTGAGGGAACAGGTGCACAGAAGACAATTTCTAATAATACTGATCTTTCTAGCTTGACTTACTGGTATAAGGCTAACCCTAACTGGACTCAGGACAGACCTATTCATGGTGATACAGGGGCAAATTTCATCCTTATTCCAAACTACAGCGCAGGTGCTGCCCCAAGGGACTTGGGAAACTTCACCGCAGGTGACTGGACATTCTATGTAGAAGTCCGCAAGGGCGATGCAGTAATCTACTCTGGAGACGACACTTATACTCTCTATACAGGTCATACAAGCCCAGAGATTACAGTAACCCCTGATGGAACTGGCACAGGTACAATATCTATCTCTGTAAAAGTTCCGACAACAGGAGCGCATGAAAGCCTTTCTGTTATTGCTGCTCCAGGTGGCGGAATAGTGATGAGCCGTGTTGGTTCTGCTGATGGTCTTACAACATTTACTGGAACCAAGGGTTCTCTGACTCCTGGTGCATACACCCTTACATTCCGCTATACAGATGAATCTACTACAGCAGTAACAGAGGGAGCTGCACAGGCAGTAACTGTATTCGCAGGACAGACTTCAAATATCACCGGTACAATTGACGGTGGAAAGTGGCATCCTACTACAATAACAATCAACTCTCCTGGAATCAATTACACCTCTCTTTTGCCAGCTTCAGGTCATAGAACTCCGAACGATCCAAGCGCTTATACTGTTACAGCTTCTGCTACTTCTGCCCAGGGTAATGAGATTACATACCAGTGGTTTGTTAATGGTGTTTCTCAGGGAGATCCTTCTGCTACAGCTACATATGATTTTACTAATAATGATTATGGACTGTATGATATTACCTGCGCAGCAATCGATGCAACAGCTGGAGTTACTGCTTTCAAGACAATTTATGTTCAGGTTGGTTATGTGGTAACCTTTGCCGCTGGCACAAACGGAACAGTTGGATATGGAGTAAATTCAAGTGCTACCACAGTCTTTGCAGCAGGCGACGTTGTGTCTATGTCTGTTGAACCAGCAGCTGGATATCATGTTGCTACACTTAATCCAGCAGGTGAGTATGATGATGCATCTCATACTGCTACATTCTATATGCCGGCAGCAGATACAGAATTCTCTGCTACATTTGCGGCAGACACACCGTAAGCAGAATTGTTTTAGGCTTTTAGGTGAGGCATCCATGGGGCGGAGTTTCCGCCCTATGGTGCTCCACCATTCAGGGGCACCCGGCAGGGCGTCTCTGAACGGTGGAAGCCGAGAGGAAGATTTAAAAAGGAAAGAAATAGGAGAATATAAAGTTGAAGGCGAAAGTAAGCAGCATAATTGCAATCATTTGTCTTGTAACATTAGTATTTTTCTGTATCCTCGCATGCGATAACGGATCAGCCTCCGGCTCTTCGTCTAATACAGACGGGCTGGTAAAGGTATCCCTTTCTGTTGGCGAATCTTCCGGCTCTCAGAAAAGCATTTCCGTTAATAGCAGCATTGATCCGGCTAACTTAAAATATTACTATAAAGCTATTCCACAGTGGAGCCAGTCTAGACCAATCCATGGTTCCACAAACAACCAGTTTGTGATGATTCCTAATTATAGCGCAGGTGCCAACCTTGGATATTTTACCGCCGGGCAGTGGGAAATTATCGTACAGATCAGGAACGGCAGCTCTGTTATTTACCAGGGCTCCTCTGGTGTCATAAGTGTGTATGAAGACAACTTTGCAGTCAATGTCGTGGTGAACAAGATCATCGAGCTGGCTGCCGGGTCTGTAAGTGTTTCTGTAACTGCACCTACTGTAGATGGCGAGGCAATGACTGTGGGCTGGTCCGGCACAGCAACTGGTTCTGGTTCTGCAACAGCCACTCCACAGGGTGATGGCACCAGCCTGTTCACCTTTACAAAGAGCGATCTTTCCTCTGGCTACTATTCATTCACATTAAGCCATTCATCTACTGGCAGCGGTGCAGCTATAGCTATAGATCTCCGTGCCAGCGAGAGGGCTGAGATCACAGGCCACCTTGAGAACGGTGCTTGGCAGCTTGGATATGTTACTGTAAAAGTTCATCCTATAACTCTGAACTTGACTGGATGCAGTTATCAGTTCAATCTTACTTCTGCTGCGGCAGGAGACAAGGTTTCTTTCCATTTGGAACCCCATGCAGGCAACGTGCTTCAGGGCAACGTAAGCGTGACATGGACCGGCGGCTCCATAAATCCGATTGTTCCGAACAATGGTCTGTACACTTTTGTGATGCCCGATGCTGATGATGTGGCTATCAATGCCGTATATTCAGGTGTGGGCTCAGATATTGATATCCCGCTTTTCAAAGCTTTGTTCAAAATATTGCATGATTCTTATCCTGGTGCCACATCCTTTGGTTATGACAGCGGCCAGATCGAAGGGGATTACTTTGAGACAAAGGGTGTGAAACTGTGGTATGACTCCGTGAAAAATAAAATATGCTGGAAGAACGACGCCGGCACATTCAGGTTCAAAGCCGGGTCTTTGGCCAATTTCTTCAAGGATTGCAGTATTTTTACAAATATAAACCTTTCCGGTATAGATACTTCTCTTGTCACTAACATGTCCGGAATGTTCAGGGGCTGCGAAGGGCTGACAGAAGTTGTGTTGGATACAGAAAAAGATGCTAATGGAAAGTTTGTCCACTTCAATACTGCCAATGTGACAGATATGTCCTATATGTTCTGCAGCAAAACTATAGAATCATCAGGCATAAAACCAACTGCGATGAGTTTGGCTTCTGTGGATGTCAGCGGTCTTAATACCTCCAGTGTCACAAATATGAGTTATATGTTCTATATGTGCTGGCAGCTTTCAGAGCTGGATGTCTCAGGCTTCAATACTGCTAATGTAACAGATATGTCCTCCATGTTCGCCTGCTATAATTATAGCGGCGTGTACTGTCCTGGCCATTTGACTTCACTGGATCTGCACGGTTGGAATTTCACAAATGTGACATCAGTAGCTCACCTGTTTGACCGGCAGGAGAGTTTGGCCAGCTTCTCATTCCCTGGAACAACCAACTTTGCAAGCCTTACTACTATGACATATATGTTCAGCCATTGTCTAGCTTTAACACCAACTGTTTTCCGGAATATTGTAGCAACCTGGACATTTGCAGATAATCCGAATGGTGTTTATGGTGATGGAACTCATGCTGGCGATATGGCTTCTTTGTTTGGAAATAATCAAAATAATAACAGCGGTGACAATAATGGAGCAAACTATATCTTCCGTGAAAATACAATGACTGATAAAGGGCAGAAGTTTGCTGATCGCGCAGGATATGCGACTCAAGATGGTCATACATTGTATATTGGTGGTGGGAAAAACCAAAAAAGTGCCCGCCTGACAACAAAGGAGTAATTGATGAAGAAGATGGCATCTATATTTACATTGCTGTTAACTCTTCTTATTCTCCTTGCTGGCTGCGACAACGGTTCGGTATCCGATTCTTCTGTTTCTAAGTCAAGCGGTCTGGTCAAGGTATGCCTTACTGTGGACGGCGATTCTTCTGACTTGCAGAAGTCTGTGGGGGTAAGCGGTGATTACTGGACATCCCTTACATATCAGTACAATGCAGTTCCCCAGTGGACAGATCCGGCCGGTACCAGAATCCATGGAGCCACAGACTGGCTGACCATAAACTATTCTGCAGGAATGAGCCTTGGCTACTATTCCCCTGGCCCATGGGTGTTCGGAATCCGGATAAAAAATGGTTCCAGTGTTATATACGAAGGTTTCTCTGATGTCACAAATGTTGAAAACGCTTCTGTGAACGTTGATGTAATGGTCAACAAGCTGGTTACCAATGCGGTGGCAGGTTCTGTACGCGTATCTGTGACTGCTCCTGCCGCTGTGGACGATACTCTGAGTATTTCCTATACAGGCACAGCTTCCGGCGGTCCTTTTGTTGTGACTGCCACAAGCGCATCTGATAAATATCCATTTGAATATATAATAAACGGCCTGAATCCAGGAACCTATAACTTCACATTGACCCATTCGGCCGGTGATATAGAGGGCAATATAGCAGTAGTTATGCCTGCAGATGCAATGGCAGTTATCAGCGGCCACATGGATAACGGAATCTGGCAGCTGGGCTGCATCACCCCCAAAATCTATGGTATAAATCTGACTTTTGACGATGAGAAGGGAGTTGTCCAGCCTAATGCCACTCTTGCCGCAGCCGGTGACCTTGTCACTGTCTATGTTAAAGCCCTGAGCGGCTCCGAGCTGAACAATGTTTCGATAACATGGGGAACCCCTGCAAAGACAATCACTCCTATTATAAGGGGAGACTTGTATTCATTTACAATGCCTGATGGTGTGGTGAATTTTGCGGCAACCTTCTCATCAGACCTAGACCCTGATATTAATATCACTTATTTCAAATATATAGTTGATGCTCTGTATGATGCATATCCTGTAACATCCTTCAGCCGGTCTGCAGTTGAGCCCCAGGGCGTGGAGTATGTTGGAATAAAGAATGTCAAAATATGGTATGATAGCGGCCATATCTACTGGCATTCTGATAAAGTAGGTAACACATTCAGGTTCAAGGCAGGTTCCATGGCCGATTTCTTCAGGGAGCAGACCAAGTATACTTCTATCGATCTGACAGGTATTGATACATCAGCTGTAACCAACATGAACCATATGTTCTACGGCTGTACAGGATTGACATCAGTTACATTGGATACAGAAAAAGTAACAGAGGTTGGAAATCCTAGACGTGGTAAGTTCCTTCACTTTAATACTGCCAGTGTGACAGATATGTCCTATATGTTCTCAAGTACTGCTCTTGATGGATCTGGTGCGGATACAAAGAAAATGAATATTGAGAGTCTGGATGTCAGCGGTCTTGATACTTCTAGTGTCACAAATATGAGCCATATGTTCTTCCTGTGTTCTAATAGCAATCTTACTACTCTGGATGTCTCAGGCTTTGACACATCGAGTGTAACTGATATGTCCTCTATGTTCGCCTGCTGGAGATACAATCCAAGCTTCTTGACCGCATTGAATTTGAGCGGCTGGGACTTCTCTAATGTCACAACTGTAAACAGAATGTTTGACCGGTGTGAGAGTGTGGTCGTAACATTCCCGACACTCCGTACAGACTTATCACATATAGAAGATATTCTCTATTGGTTCAGCCATTGCTTTGCTATGACACCTGCACGGCTTAGAACAGTTATTAGCACCTGGGATTTCTCTAGCCATGTAAATGTTCCAGCCCTTACAGCACTCTTTGCAACATGTGATGACGATAATCCAGAGGTTGCTCCAAGCAACAGACTTATGACAAACGATATGACAAATTATAAGGCAACAAGACAAGAATTTGATACTCATGGAAATAATACTGTAATTACAAAGCTTTATGTCGGCGGCAACAACCTGAACAAAATAAGGGACCAGCGTCTTACAACAGTGGCGGATCCATATCAATAAAAGAAAATGCTATGTTTAGAAAGGCATTATGCTTAATAACAATTATCAGTCTTTCTCTGCTCGTGTTAATTTCCTGCGATGACGGCTCCCTGATATTCATGAACGAATTGAGCGAGGCCATACATGGTGGTGGAGGCAGTGGTAAAAAGACCATCATTGTGAAGGCTGATTCAGTAGGGAAGGCCTACAGAGCTGGTGTTCCTTTCCCTGATCCAGAGCTCACATATACATATAATCCGGATCCACTGCCTAAGGGCGTTTCTTTTACTGGAGAACTGGAAAGAGATCCTGGTGAGCTTGCCGGCACATATGTCATAAGGCAGGGTACTCTGGAACTTACGGGGTCTGATGTCAGCAAATATACCCTCAAATTTGTTGAGAATATATTTCATATTTATGATTAAAGAAAAACCCAGCCCTTCAGCTGGGTTTTGTTGTACTATAAAGCTTTAAGTATATCTTGTATCATTCGCTTAGCATCCTCTAGTTTTGTAAATTCAAAGCACTTTTTCCCCAAATCCTTTAATGAAGCTCCTATGTGATAGATCTCTGTGTTATCGAGTATAAGAAACCTGTCGTGCATGGTTGTGGTGTATTTCATTGTCAGAGTAGGGTATTGATTATTGAATTTTTTTACAGCAAGAGGTTTTACTATTGTATCTGGCCTGGTGTAGATGGTCACAGCAACATTTATATTTTTATCACAGAGCCTATCCAAAACAGTTAAGTCTATATAATTATCTATAAGAATTATATCTTTTTGGGCTTGCTGGATAAACTTCTGGAACTGGGAGTAAGCATCATATATTTGCCCTTGAAAGAAAATGCCCTGTTTATTCTCTATCTTATATTTGTCCATGAGGGAGAAGAGGGTGTCGATCTTATGCGAAGATTCAATCTTATATGCTTCCAAGGAATCTAGACGATGAAAGATTTGCACATTAGATAACATAAACTTGCGCATGGCTACAAATGCATCCATAATTTTTATACTGACATTTATTGCCGTCTGGCTTTTCAGAACAGAAGAAAGCATAGCAACACCTTGCTCAGTGAATGCATTGTAAAGGTATTTTGAATACTTTCCTCTGCCCCGTGAAGTCACATTTTGTGACTTCACGTTGTCTAAGGTCACAAATTGTGACCTTAGACGATTCCCAACTTCATTTTGTTCTTCTTTTGTAAGCTGAAACATAAAACGCTCAGGGAATCTTTCGATATTTCTTTTTACTGCCTGGTTTAAAACTTTTGTCTCTACCCCATACAGTGTTGCTAAATCCCTATCTAGCATGACTTGCTGTCCCCTAATAACTAAAATTTTGTTTTCAATATTTGCCAACTCATTCATACAAGCCTCCTATGGTTTTACTTGTATAAACGCAAAAATTTCCATTTTGCTTCAATTTTGGAGAAAAAAGTTTAAAAAAAAATAAAAAACCCAGCCTTTCAGCTGGGTTTTTTAATGCTACAAGGTGTAGTACTCAGTAGTTCTCGGCGTTGACCTCGAAGTAGGCCTGTGGGTGAGCGCATACAGGGCAGATCTCGGGCGCCTTGGTGCCAACCACGATGTGGCCGCAGTTCCGGCATTTCCATACCTTGACCTCGCTCTTCTCGAACACCTTGGCGGTCTCCACGTTCTCAAGCAACTTGCGGTAGCGCTCCTCGTGGTGCTTTTCGATAGCAGCCACAGCCCGGAACTTGGCGGCCAGTTCAGTAAAGCCCTCAGCCTCGGCTGTCTTGGCAAAGCCCTCGTACATATCGGTCCATTCGTAGTTCTCGCCGTCGGCAGCAGCTTTCAGGTTTGCAGCGGTGTCCCCAATTCCCTCCAGCTCCTTGAACCACATCTTGGCATGCTCTTTCTCGTTGTCAGCTGTCTCCAGGAAGAGGGCAGAGATCTGCTCAAATCCATCCTTCTTAGCCCTTGATGCAAAATATGTGTACTTGTTCCTGGCCTGTGATTCACCTGCAAATGCTTCAAGCAGGTTCTTTTCTGTCTGAGTTCCTTTGTATTTGTTTGCCATATTTCCCTCCTGTTATTTTTTCACGATTTCCATAAGCTGTGCAGGTTGCAATATGCATATACTGCAACTACCTCATCCCCTTCGCACAGGGCAAAGCAGGCTTTCGGTTCCTGACCAGGCTTGAGCTCTTTCCGCTGGTTCCCTTTCTTGGTCTGCAGAGAGATCCACTGGATATAGTGCTCCTCTGTCATAGGATGAATAGCTGAGCCCACAGTTACGACAACCTTGTTGTCCCTGACTTCATATACTGGGACATGCTTTTCCACCGATGCATCGGTGGTGCCGGGGATAATCTCTTTCATAGGCTTCCCGCAGCATGAGACAGGAGCTC
>JAEEGH010019723.1_pt1 | contig 14115 bp, 10 predicted proteins | sample 9134181 | NCBI WGS metagenome assembly JAEEGH01 (sample SAMN16246544, study PRJNA631951) | gut metagenome | biome: gut microbiome; feature: rumen; material: DP-attached | host: Bos | place: Iran: Karaj | collected 2018-10 | reverse complement strand
GACTTATAAACTCCCCCCGCAGATGCTTCTGCGAGGGGATTTTTTGAGCGCCTAATCTTTGTCGAGGCCTTCGCCGCCATCGCCACCGTCACCGCTGACGCCCGTGCTGATCACGAGGGCAGAAGCCTGTCCAGGCATAGCGAAGCTACCGGTGTAGACACCATTGTCCTCAGTCAGCTCGATGTTCGAACCGTTGATGGTTGCGGTAGGCACCTGACCCTCAGCGGGCGTGATGGCGATCTCAACCTCGTCGTCCTCGCTCAGGGTTGCGCCAGAGGTCACAGCGTTGCCATCATGAGTGACGGTTGCAGTACCACTACCACTGGTTACGATCTGCAGCGCATAGCCCTGAGGCTGATTCTGCTCACCCTGCTGGCTCTGCGAGCCGCCATTGCCACTCTCCGAACCGTTACCGGAACCGTTGCCAGAGCCGTTCTGAGAACCACCATTCTGGCTACCACCGTTTTCGCCTTCCTGAGTGCCCTCAGACTCCTCCTTGCCAGAAGAGATCAGACTCTTGACATTGACGAACGCGGCCTTCTTGATGAACTCGCGACTGGAGAGGTTGTCCTCAGCTGCCTGATCGGGGAGGAAACGGATGTGAAGGGCTGCGAGGTGCTGGTTCACGTTGAAGTCCTCCTCCTTGTCGGCACCACCTTTGGTGCACTCGGCGGTCAGGTAGAACGTGCCCAGTCCGGCGATCTTCACCTTCTTCGATTCCAGGAGCATCTCGACGAGACAGGTCTTGACCTTCTTCATCACACCCTCCACCACGTCAGCCGTAAATACGCTTCCGTGCTCAGAGATGTGCTTGGCCAGCTTTTCAGTGCTCAGAGTCTCGATACTCTTCAGTCGGGCGTACCACTTCCCGAACATCACGGACTCACTGTCCTTGATGTCATTCTGGTAAACTTCATAAAGAATTTTACTCATGCTATTAGATTATTAAGTTTGACTTAATCCAGGTCAGGACTTTCCTGCCTTTTAACGCTACAAAGATACAAAATATAATTGATATAACCAAGCTTTTTAGTAATTATTTTTAGCCAATATTTGTTAAATTATTTAGGCATAAACAAAGGGCAGATTCCTGCTCTGAAACCTGCCCCTTATGAAGAGAAAACGAATGCAATGCAATACTGCAATATTACATCAATTTACGGTATTTCCCCTTATCCTCACCCTTGGTGATTTTCTGCGCCAGACCATCGTCCACGAGACGCTTCAACTTACTACAAATACTACCTGTCTTACCTTCGTATCCGAAACAAATATCTACATCCTGCGACGTAAAGGGATCGGGCAGACGGCGATAGCCTATCCACGTCTTCTGCTGATGGGTGCGACCAGACGTCTCCTGCGACAGTTGATCGTCGTAGTGCTTCTCACCAATGGCTTTGAAATAATACTCCTGGAAAGCCAGTTGGGCCTTGGCAATGAGCAACGCTAGCTGAACGTCGAACTTGTCTGGTGCAAAGTCCTCACCGCATTTATAGCGGCCACCGTCTTCCACCATCTTATCCCAGTGACGACTCACCACGAAAGGCAAAGCATAGTTGATTCCATGCCAGCACGGGCGCTTGATCATGTCTTCTTCACATTTCGAATCGTTCTCCTTGGCATCCTCCATACGACGTGCCGTCCAATGATACAGGGCATCGGAAATGATCTTGCACGGAACCTGGCCCTTGGTGGCGTCCAAACGGTAAGCCCACTCACTCAACTGGCGGTCTCGTTCAGCATCAACCTCATCATATTCATGAGCCTCCATCATTTTATAATCAGAATCACCCATCGGGACGAAGGTAAAACGCGAGAGCAGACCGTTAACAAAGTTAGCCTCTGTGGCCATCTTTTTCAGAGCATCACTGGTGCCGGTATAGCAGCAATTATAGTGCACCGGGTATTCGCCTACATGGGCGGATGAGGTCTTCAGCAGCGAACCGTGATATTCGTTGTGAAACGACTTCAACCAGAGCGTGAAGAGAGCCTCCATATAAGATTTCTTCATCTGACGGAGTGTATTGTCGAGCTCACTGTCAAACTGAGATACATGTAGATACCACTCCTCGCCGTCAATCATCTCCTTGGCATTAGTCTCTGCCTCGCGAGCACCTGCTGCCGATGTCTCTGACGGCAAGGCGCGATAGGCTCCGCTGGGACGCGGTGATTTGTTAGCTGACCCACCATTCTTCTGGTCTTTTTCCAGATTCCAGCGGTTCAGGGCATCAATCTGAACCTGGTCAGCCTTACGGACGGGTTCCATTAAGAGTTTGTAAAGTTCCACAGCCATGTGCTTGCCCGAACCGGGTCTTCCGATCAGGGCAAGGAGGCTATTCAAACGGCACTGTCTACCAGGTGCCGACCAGAATTTATACCAGCAGCGGGTCATCAGCGTCATCAGGAACGCACCGCCTACCAGCAGCGCCGCAATGTAGTGTTTGCGGGGCAGGCGATGACAAAGTAACTTCAACAGCGGATATCGAGGGAACAATTTCTCAATTTCGCTGCCGATGTCCTCCAGCAGTTTGATGATATCGTCCTGCGACACATCGCTGCCAGCCTCCATGGCTTTTTTGCGCATTTCGCTTAACAACACGTTGTAGGAACGACCAGTCACCTCCTTGATGGCACGCAGCATATCCTTCGAAGGCAGAAGATCGTTGAGTTGTTCGCCCTCGCGTTTGTGCTTCAGCTTCTGTGCCGACTCCATGATGTCGTCAATCTCCTTCTGGCCGCGTTCAGTCACGATGTCCTTCACCCACTGCAGTTGCATCAGCAGCGCACGCACCTTCTCGGCATCGCCGTCGCATACCACCAGCAGGTCGTAAGCCAATTTGATGGCCGACTTGTGGCGAGAACCAACAGGCGCACCATTGGGCAACAGCGCATTGGCGAAATCAACAATCTTATAACCAAAGGCCGTCAAATCAAGATTCGCATCGGGCGTGGTCACGCTTGCTGCCAACTGCTGGGCTGCGGCGGGTGTAGCCGTAGCGGGGTTCGTTACCTGACCATCAACCGAAGTCTTTTCACTGTCAAACTGATGATCCTTGTTTGTGGGGTCGCTCTGCTCCTGCTGATACGACCCGAGGAATTTCTCGTTGAATTCCTTGCTTTTGTTTTCTTGTTTCATAATTATATAAATTTAGAAATCAAATAAGTTGTCTTCGTCAATAAAGTAAATATCGCACATACGCGGAGCATAACTGATGCGAGAAGCATCGATGCAACTATCATCACAGACGGGCTTGCCGGTCGTGCCGAGCATGCCAAGTAGCCCAAGTTCGCGACCGAGCTCAATTTGGTTGTCGGCAATGTTGCCAACATCGGGATCGGCCTCACAGACCAGACGCAGACCGTACCCCGACGATGTATTGTGGGCCAGGCGTACCTTCCAAGGAAAGTTCGGGCGTAGCGTACGTTCGTAAATCTCGCGAGGGTCACAGGGCAGATGGTCACCATCGAACATAAACAAAGCACTCAACTCCCTGATGCTGCTCTGAAGGCGACGACGGATAAGCTTCTCTTTTCCTTCAGCGTCGTACACCAGGTTGCCTTGTTTGTCAACCATTGGAATGGCGGCAAACTCCTTGACTGCAAAAATAAAACAAGGCAGCCACATCTTCTGTGAGTTAGTCCATTGTTGTAGTTTCTGCTCCACAGGTAGCGCCGCAAAGGTTTCGCCAGCCCTGGGGCGTGCAGACTGCTTCAAGCAGAAGTTGCGGAAGTTGGAGCAGTTTATCCAGTTGCCCAACGGCTGTCCCTCGTCGATGGCCTTCTCGATGGCTTGGCGGGTCGTAATGGTGTTATTAACTGCGGCACTGTTCACTGTGGTGTAAAACTTGGCCTTTGTACAAGGCAGGCATTCACCAGTAAACTGATTCTCCTGAGTTGTAAATCTAAAAGGTTCCATAATACATTATTTATTATTGTTGTTAACTAAGTCCTTACGGTTTCTGCCCACCACGACATTCATCTGAGCTTCGGTTTGCAACAACTGGCGCTCGATGTCAGCCGTGCACTCCAACTGTGCCATAATGGTCAGTTTATTGGCCTCGATGTCATGCCAAATCTGAAGCCCTTCGCCATTGTCGAAAAGCATACGGCCTTGACCGTTTTCGCTAAGCGTTGGTTTCTGCCTTGCCTGGTCAGCGGTCAGCACATTGAAGATTTCGCGTGCCTCGTTCACCGGGTCTGCCGATGAGCCATCCACGTTGATATGGATGCTGTAGCTCGATTCCTTTGCGCCTTCCGATTTGTAAAAACTCGAAGGACCAACCTGCTTGAACATCGTGCGGTTGCTGGGCTTTGAACCAGCGGGCACAAATTCAAGATAGTCCGAACCTTCCCAACGGTTCAGTTTTCCTTTCGTCGAAGAATCCGGCTTGCGACGAGGTCTTGACTGGTAGGAAGCCTGGTCCCCGACTGGCAGGGACTGGCTTGTTGCTGTGGTTTGTTTCTTTGTACTCATCTTACCTTATTATTTATTATTGTAGATTTTGCGTAACATATCTCTTATCAACTTGTCCACATGAGCTACACCAGTAGTGATTAGGTCATTGTAACAGATGTAGTCGTGGAGAGTACTAAACATGGAAAGCTGCATTTTTATGGAAAAACCACGGAAGCAGTCTTCCAAGTATGCGACCACCTGAGGCTTCAGCTGGAAATCATCCGCCAATGCCTTAATGAAAATACGAACACGCTTTGCAATGGGGTAGCGACGCTTTACATACTTCTGGAAATTGCGCCACTCATCCTGTGGGATCTCTGAGCTACAATAGAAGTAGGTCTCAAAATTCTTGGGTTTCTTACTGTAGTTCTTAACTACCTCTTTCTTGTTGCCGCTGTTAACGGACTTCATGTTTTTTGTTGCCATAATCTTAAAATTTTGAATTATGGCTGCAAAGGTACAAGGGGTGTATCGGCCTTTGTATCGATACACCCCGATACACCCTCTAATACGACAGAAAAGTTGTTGTAATTTTAAATCTTTTTAAGGTTTTTCTTTGCTTCTGCTATTTCATGAGGCTCTATCTTGCGTCCAGGCGACTTGTAAATTTTACAAATATTCTCCACTGCCTGTTTGCACGAATACGGTAAAGTATTCTTTTTCAACCCTGTCATTGCATTTTCTATAAGCGCACAGACATTGACCGCTGCCTGATGAACTCCATCCGAAAAAGCAGTATGATCCTTTGCATTTTTTTCTCGTTCAGTATTGATATCCACAATTTGAGGACGTATAGATTCTTTTGGCCATTGTGTGAATTTAGAAATAAGTCTTGCAAGGTTCATCTGAGAGATGTCCTCTTTATTAAGATTACAATCCATGATGGAGGAGAAAAATATAATGCATTCCTTGATGCTAAGAGCCGTTCCCTCGTCAATATCCATCTCGGGATTCTCCTCGTCAAACCTTGTGTTTTGGTTGGTGAGAACTTCGTTCAAGGTTGTCAGATGTGTTATTTCTGTCTGTTGTTCATTGATGGTCTGAACTTGCTCCTCTATGGTCTTTTGGGCATCTGCCAGTTTCTGACGAAGATTTTCATCTTCCCCATTCTCCTGTTGCGAATCTGCCGAATAATTCCTTTCTACTTTGTCGTTTGCATCGCCATACGTCTTTGGAGCATTGTCAACTATAGAACCGAATTCTCCAAGATCAACAACTTCGTTATCTACGTCTATCGTAATAGCGCCCTTAATGTATTCCTTAAGATGATTTATCTCTTCACGAAGTTTGGCTTTTTCATGTTCGAGCATCTCTATGCGAGCCTCTTCATAAGGCTTGAGTTCTAAATAATGATTCTGCTCATCATTTTCATCTTCACCTACTGCAGCTTCCTCGGGGTTGTACTGCAAGTGTATTTCATTGTCAATATTGTCAAGCAAATCATCAACTTGTTCACAACGAAAACCTTTCGCGTAAAAGCCTTGTGAAGTCTGTTTTAATATGTCGATTACATAATGCTTCTCTTCCTCTGTTTTCCCTAAGGCGTTCACGATGTCCCTTAAGCTACGTTCTTCCCAATAATTTGTAAATTTGACCCAGTTAAAATTGCTGTCCATCAAAACATCATGGACGGCTTCGGCGTTTATGACTCTCGGGGCAAATGTGCTGTTGGGGATACGGATATGCTTAAAAGTGTCGGTCTCCAATCTATCAGATAAATGATAAAAAATATACCTATGCTCTTCATTTTCCTGCATTGACATAATAAAACTATTCCTAACTTTACCTTTTGCACTTAATAAAGGAAGTTTTTCTTCAAGGCGGCTGAGCAATAATCCTACCAAAGACAGCGTGACGAAATGCAAATCTATTGGGAAACCATTCTTTTCTGGGGTTGCAATCCTTTTATATTGATCATAACGCCATTTGGGATCACGCTCTAAAAAAAACATGGTACAAATATAAAATGCATTATTCATACACCAAAGTGCGCGCTCCTCAGCATTCGGTGCTCTAATGAAGTCAAAATCGAAAATGGCATCAAACAAAGGTCGCATGATACAGCCATCTTCATAGATACCAAACTCTTCAAGGGAACGACGTTCGCGATAAATTAATAACCGTGGTACTGTAGTATAATCCATATTACTTTATGTTTTTTTGCTGGCAAATTTACGAATATTTTTCCGATTACCGTTCAATAATATTGCAAAATTGCATTGCATTGCATTTTTGCGGAATTTGAAGGAGGTGGAAAATGGGTAAATAATAGGTAAATTATGATATAACTTATTAATATATAACTACTTATACTAAATCTACACTCTTTCTCATCTTTTCTTTGTTCGTATTAAAAACAAAAGCAATGCAATAATGCAATAAAAGGGTTGACAAGGCAAGCCAACATAGAACACTTTTCCGACGAGATTACGGCTCGTCCTTGGTGAGATTACGGCTCGTCCCTGGTGAGATTACGGCTCGTGTTTTCTCCCAACTTAGCTCCGGGGGAACTCGGGGGCTCCCGATCATCTAACACAACAAAAGCCACCCAAAGGTGACTTTTAAATGGAGTAGTGTCGATCAAGTCTTGCTCCCCGCACTCAGCGGCGTAGTCAAAACATACATTTTGACGCTGCAAAGATAGGGGGTTTTCGGTTATCTTCCAAATATTTTTCCATTTATTTTCAGTTTTTCGCCCAAAAGGGTATTACTTTCCAAAGTTTTTTGTATCTTTGCCCTCGAACACCGGCTGATTGTCCTAATGGGACAGAAAGCTGCATGCTCTTATATGTTTTCATGGCTTCAGCGGAAGCCCGCCGGTGCGATTTTTGTGGGTAAACAATAACAGCATTAGCTGATTATTCGGAACATCTTGAAACCTAGGAAATTTCAAAGATAGAACAACCGTAGATAGTCACTGATGTCTGCGCTTACGGCGTGGACATGACTTATCTGGTTGTTCGGGCTTCCTAGGGCCTCAAGATGTAGGTAAGGCGGTTCACGCTTTTTCTATGTCCTGAGGTCTCTTTCGTTTTAGCCCGTCACAAATCCCGATAAGTCAGCGGTGCATAAACCGAATAACAGTTTATGAAAACTGAAAAAAAAATAGCATCTGCTGCTGCGGAATTTGCCGAGCGGTGGAAGTGCAGGGGATATGAGCGGGGTGAATCACAACCCTTTTGGATTGACCTCTTAAGCAATGTGTATGGTATCGAGACACCTTCCGATGGCTTCATCACATTTGAAGATCATCGTATGGTGGATGCCTCGAATTTTATCGACGGGCGCATTCCATCAACCAAAGTCCTTATTGAACAGAAGTCGTTGGGCAAGGATCTGCGTAAGGGAATCCTCCAAAGTGATGGTTCGTTGTTGAATCCTTTCCAGCAGGCACGTCGCTATGTGGTTAGTCTTCCAGTTTCAGAGCATCCTCGTTGGATAGTCACTTGTAATTTCTCTGAGTTCCTTGTATATGATATGGAGCAGCCTAATGGTGAGCCCGAGCAGATATTGCTAGAGAATTTAGGCAAGGAGTATTATCGTCTTCATTTCTTGGTTGATGCCAAGAGCGAACATCTATCAAAAGAGATGGAGGTTTCGATGCAAGCCGGTGAAATTGTGGGGCGTATCTATGAAGCACTCTTGAAGCAATATGACGATAACTCGCCTGAAGCCCTTCGCTGGTTGAATATCTTATGCGTCCGTTTGGTATTCTGTCTCTATGCTGAGGATGCTGGCGTTTTCAGCAGAGATCAGTTCCATGATTTTCTCGTCATTTACGAAGCAAAGGATCTTCGCAGAGCATTGCGTGATTTGTTTGAGGTGTTGAATACGCCTCTGGAGAAACGTAGCAAATATCTCCAGGAAGAACTGGCTGCATTTCCATATACGAATGGTGGACTGTTTGAAGAAGAGATTGAGATACCCCAGTTCACAGAGGAACTGAAGCAGACACTGTTGCAAAATGCATCACTCGATTTCGACTGGAGCGAGATTTCGCCCACTATCTTTGGTGCCGTGTTTGAATCGACGCTGAATCCTGAGACACGCCGTTCAGGTGGTATGCACTATACATCTATTGAGAATATTCATAAAGTGATAGACCCGCTATTCCTCAACGATCTGCGCAATGAACTCGACGAGATTTTGGAAGAGAAGGTTGAGAAGCAGCGCAATCAGAAACTTGATGCCTATCAGGATAAGCTGGCATCGTTGACATTCCTCGATCCTGCATGTGGCTCGGGTAATTTCCTAACGGAGACTTACCTTAGTCTTCGTCGTCTGGAAAATGAGGCCATTCGTGAACGTTATCATGGACAGATGATGATGGGAGAATTTCTGAATCCTGTCAAGGTCAGCATCCAGCAGTTCTATGGTATCGAGATCAACGACTTCGCCGTCACTGTTGCTACCACAGCACTATGGATTAGTGAGGCGCAGATGTTATCAGCGACAGAACGCATTATGCATCAGATGATAGACTTCCTACCACTGAAATCGTATGTTAATATCGTTGAAGGTAACGCTTTGAGAATTGATTGGGAAAGTGTCGTTCCAAAAGAGAAGCTAAACTACATCATCGGCAATCCGCCATTTGTAGGATATGCATACCAAACAAAGGAACAAAAAGACGATTTGAAGGATTTGATGAAAGGCTTTGGTAATAACATAGACTATGTTGCTGGTTGGTATTATAAGGCCTCGCAACTTATTATGAACACAAATACAAGATGTGCATTGGTGTCAACCAATTCCATCACTCAAGGAGAGCAAGTCGCTGCAATATGGAAACCAATGTTTGAAAAGTTTGGTATTCATTTTGATTTTGCCTATCGTACGTTCCGTTGGGATAGTGAGGCTACGCTTAAAGCCCATGTACATTGTGTAGTTATTGGATTCAGTTCATCTGATTGTAAAGGAGAAAAGATAATATATCTAAATAACAACCAAAGTGTATCTGCAAGTAACATCAATGGCTATTTACTGAATGCACCAACGGTCTTTATTGAAAAGAATTCCAAACCACTTTGTGATGTTCCTCCGATGATTAGAGGAAGTTCACCAATAGACGATGGCAATCTGCTTTTGACTATCGAAGAAAAAGATGATTATCTTCTGAAAGAACCTCAGGGAGAAAAATTCCTAAGACCATTTATGATGGGTAAGGACTTTATTGATAGAAAACCTCGCTGGTGCTTCTGGCTTGTTGGTGCAAATCCTTCAGAACTTAAAGGATGCCCTATACTTATGAAGCGCATAGAGGCAGTTCGTGATTTTAGATTGAAAAGTTCTAAAGCAGCAACTGTACAAAGTGCAGCAACGCCGACTCTTTTCGGCGAAATGCGACCTTGTGATAGCGATTATGTAGCTATTCCAAAGGTCACATCCGAAAATAGACGATATGTACCTATTGAATATCTAAAGTATGATATCATTGCTGGAGATAAATTGTTCCAAATGCCCCATGCATCACTATATCATTTTGGAGTCTTGACTTCAAATGTTCAAATGGCATGGATGAGAGCTGTTTGTGGAAGATTAAAGAGTGATTATAGTTACTCTAACACAATTGTTTACAATAACTTCCCTTGGCCCAATCCTACAGATGAGCAAAAGTGTAAGATCGAAGTGACGGCACAAGCAATCCTCGATGCCCGTGCTCATTATCCGGACTCATCACTTGCAGATCTCTACGTCGAACTAACTATGCCTGTAGAACTTCGTCGCGCTCATCAGGAGAACGACCGTGCTGTCATGGCTGCCTATGGCTTTAATGTCAAAACCATGACCGAAAGCCAGTGTGTTGCCGAATTATTTAAACTATACAAGCAACTAACAAAAGAATAACAATATGAAAACGAAGACAAAGTCACCATCTTATCTAACGTCAGCAAAGACGATGTATGCAGCATTAACTATTCTGAAGAAGAACGGAGGTAGTATGCCCATCAGAGTCTTGATGCGCGAGATAGAAAAAACAGTGGATCTGACTGATTGGGAGAAAGAGATATTAGAAAACACCGGCAATATCCGCTGGCAGAGCAATATGCACTTTACGTCTGTGGACTATGTACGAGCCGGATTCCTCATTAAGAAGAAGGGTACATGGACGATTACGCCCGAAGGTGAGGAAGCCCTGAAACTCGGGCCGGAAAAGCTGCGCGATTTGGCATGGGAGCGTTACAATGCATGGTATCGTTCGAAAGAGCCTGCAGGTCAGGAAAAGCCAGAGGTGCAAACGGAAGAAGAAAGCGATCCTGCCAAGGAAACGATGATTGAACTGGAAACATTGGAAGAAAGAGCTGCCAATGGCATCCGTGAGTTTCTGAAAAGCAAGAACCCGTATGAGTTTCAGGATTTGGTTGCTGCATTGTTGAAGGCAATGGGTTATTACATTCAGTCAGTTGCGCCTCGTGGCAAAGATGGTGGTATTGACATTGTGGCTTATGTTGATCCTCTTGGTGCCCAGACACCTCGCATCAAGGTGCAGGTAAAGCACAAGCCGGATACTGCCACAGGAGCTGCTGATGTGCGTGCTCTTCTTGGTATCTTGAAGGCTGGCGACATCGCACTCTTTGTTACTTCTGGCTCTTATTCTGCTGATGCCAAGCATGCCGCATCGGGTGGCGATAAGTTCATCCGTCTGATAGATGGTGACGAGTTTATTGAGATGTGGCAGGAGTATTACGATAAGATGTCGGATGAAGATAAGAACATGCTGCCGCTGAAACGAATCGCTTTCTTAGGTAACAACGAGTGATATTGCATTATTGCATTGCATTCGTTTTAAGCATCTACCCGGGGAGCCAGAGGCTCTCCTTTTTTCATCTGCCTGAAGGCCGTGTAACAAAAGAACCGTCCCGTTGTTATGGCTCATCCTTATGATGCTGGCAGGCTCCTTGATCGACAGACGACACAGGAAGAGAAACACAAAAGAATAAGGTCACTTACGGGCAAGCCTGCCCAGAAGCTCGACAAGTACACGCCAGATGTCCTCGATGGTTGACAGTTCTACGCGCTCACTGGTGGAATGAGGTTCCACGATACGCGGTCCTATGCTGGCCATCTGGATGCCAGGATAATGCTCCACGAAGAAGCCCGCCTCCAACACAAAGTGCATTGCCACCATGCGTGGACGCCAACCCAGCACGTCGAGGAATGTGTCGGAAGTCAACTGTAGGAATTCCGACTGCTGGTCCTCCTGCCATGCGGGAGCCGACATCACAGTCTCACTCTCGGCGCCAACATGCGAGAACACATTGGCAATCTCGTGGCTAAGCTTCTCCATGTCGCTGTCGATGAAACTGCGTGTGTGGGTAGAGACGAAGATGCAATTCTCTTCACTCTGGATGCGCCCGATGTTGTTTGAGGTCTCCACCGTATCCTTCATCGTTTCGCTCATCTTGATCACGCCCTGGGGAGTCTTCTGCAGACATTCTATCAGGGCTTCAAAGGCTTGGTGGTCGATGACCGTCTCTTGTAGCTCACAAGGTCTGATGCTGCAGTGCATGCCCGGGTCGGTGCTGCTATACTGCTCATGCAGCCATTGGTTGGTCGTTGTCTCCAGTTCCTTCATTGACGCCTCATCCGACGAGGTGCAGACAACGATTTCACCAGAAGAGGCGATAGAGGCGTTGGCTTCACCGATATGGATCGCGGCAATGTCGCAATCCCCCGTATGGCAGATGGCATCCAGCACTCTCCATGCAGCCTTGGCAGCATTGCAACGACCCTTGTTGATGTCAACGCCTGAGTGACCACCCAGTCCGCCATCAAAGCGGATGTCGTACCAACAACGGTCTGGCGCAGGCTTTCGCTCCATGCGAATATGATGAAACTGCAGGCAGGCTCCTGCGGCTCCGGTGGTGATGGTGTCATAGTCCTCGGAGTCGAGGTTGATTACCTTGCGGCCCACGAGGAAATCCTTGCTTAGTTGCGAGGCTCCCGACATGCCGTCTTCCTCGTTGGTCGTAGTGATGACCTCCATCGGACCGTGTACAATATCGTAGCTCTCCAGTACAGCTAAAGCCATCGATAGTCCGATGCCGTTATCTGCACCTAATGAAGTACCTCGCGCCTTCATCCATCCGTTTTCCACGTAGGCGTCGACAGGCGAATTCAGAGGGTCGCTCATGCCTACGCAAACCATATCCATGTGGTTTAGCAGCACGATGGGCTCAGCATCTTCATGGCCAGGAGTGGCGGGTTTGCTGATAACGATGCAGTTTTCTGCATCACGTTTATAGGTTAAGTGCAGTTTCTCTGCGAACTGACATAGATAGTCAGCCACCCGTTCTTCGTGGTGTGAAGGACGGGGGATTTGGTTCAGTTCCTTGAATATTTGGAACACACGTTCTGTCGTTGGTGTTTGCATAATCTTAATATGTTTTACTTGACGGCACGGATGCAGCGGCCGCTTTCCGAGCGATCGAGGACTTATTGAAAACCGTCCCGCCTGAGTTCATTACGCTGTATGGAAATCTGCCCACCCGAGAAACTAACAAATGTCAGTCACTTTATAAGCAGGGGGCTCTTTTGCAACTACCAAAAGGATGTGGCAGCGAGGCGGGCTGCCACATCCATGTTTTGGTTCAAGGAAAATCAAAGACCTCTTACCTTGATCTCTTGAACAAAATGGCCGTCGTAACCCCTACGACGGCCATCAGGCATATTTTGCTATGAGAGAGAGATTATTGCACCTTTACAAGGCGGACGGGTTCTCTGTTGGGCTTTTCCCACCAATTTTCCACATAATACGTACCGTCTTTCAAGAACCATAAGCCTTTGCCGTCACGCGTACCAAGCGTCTGGGTGTCGAAGTACCAAGTGTAATCAGTCCATCTTCCGAACCATCCTTCGAAGCAGAGTTCGAATCCTGTCACGCCACGGTTGAACAATGCCCGGGCGGGGTAACTGAAGCCGTTGGCTACAAGTTTGTCGAACATCGGCTTGTAGTCGTCGTCCCATGAGGCAACCAGCCAGCCCGAAGGCCAGTTCGATTCGTCGGCGGCAACATCGGGATAATAGCAGACGTTTCTTCCCGTTACGGGCTTTCCATCCATCTCGACCGTATATTCTGTTGATACATGAGTGCCAACATAGTGCTTGTAGGTCTCACGTGTCCACACCTTATTGAATATCTTCACCAGCGGGTAGTTGCTGATCCTGTCGGCATCAATCGAAGGGTCAAGGCGCAGTCCCTCCAGATAAGCATCCCTGATATCGGTGGTAGGCACGGCCGTGGTGTTTTTGGGCTGCACCGACTTGATGGTCGTGCCGCGCATGTAGACAGTCTTCACGTTTTCAAACTTCAGGTCTTCGTAAGAGTAAACAGTCTCGTCGGCACCCGACCACGACACACGGGCAGGCTTGTGGCTCTTGCCGTCGCCCATATAGAAGCCCATGTTATAGCGCGGCTTGTTGTTGATGACGGGATAGATTATGGTCAGACGCTTGTCGAGGTTGACCTTGGGCACAAACTCATTGCAGATGCGGGCCCAGTTTCTTGACGGGGAAAGTGAAGTAGGTGTCAGGAAAAGGCTCGTCGCGGAGCGTGAAGTGCCACCACTCCGTGTCAAGGGGCTTGAAGCCGTGGGCGAGCATGGCGCGGCGCAGTATCATGCGGTGCTCGAACTGCTCGGCGGTGATGCTGCGCTTCG
>JAEEGH010019722.1_pt1 | contig 14116 bp, 7 predicted proteins | sample 9134181 | NCBI WGS metagenome assembly JAEEGH01 (sample SAMN16246544, study PRJNA631951) | gut metagenome | biome: gut microbiome; feature: rumen; material: DP-attached | host: Bos | place: Iran: Karaj | collected 2018-10 | reverse complement strand
TGGGTATGCCTGTCTTTGCCAAGTTGGGCAAGACCACGGGCAACGAGGCTTATTGGGACAAGGCGCACCAGATGTATATGTACACCCGCGACTCTTTCGACGGCGGTATGTGGAATGCCAAGGACGGCCTCTGGTGGCGCGATATGGACTTCAATCCTCCCTACAAGACTCCACATGGCAAACAGTGTTACTGGAGCCGTGGCAACGGCTGGGTGGTGGCTGCACTTTGCCGTGTGATGGACGAGCTGCCGGAAAATTCGCCATATTACAAGCAGTACAAGAAAGATCTGTTGGCCATGCTCAAGTCGCTGAAGGGCCGCGTGCGCGAAGACGGCACGTGGAACTGCTCGCTGGACGATCCAGAGGACTTCGGCGGCATGGAGGTGACCGGTACGTCAATGTTCGTCTATGGCATGGCTTGGGCTGTGCGTCATGGCTATGTGAAGGCCGATGAATATATGCCGGTCATCACCAAGGCCTGGAACTCGATGGTCAAGAATGCTGTGCATCAGGACGACGGAATGCTGGGCTTCCAGCAAGGCACCGGCAAGGAGCCGAAGGAGAGCCAGCCTACGCTCTACGACAAGATTCCCGATTTCGATGATTTCGGCATCGGCTGTTTCCTGTTGTGTGGTGCGGAGGTCTATAAGCTCAGCCCAGGCGAACAGGGTGCTGGAGCCAAGAAGTTGAAGCAACAGAAGAAATAACCTCAAATACAACTAGACTATGAACAAGCGTTTTTCCCTTACTCTCGCGGTCGCTATCGGCGCGGTCGCCGTTGTGGCACAATCAGTCGATTGGCCAACAGTAAATCAAGTTGCCAAGCCAGGTACACGCTGGTGGTGGTTGGGTTCATCGGTCGATAGCACGAACCTGACCTACAACCTTGAGACGTATGCCAAGGCGGGTATCGGCGCGGTCGAAATCACTCCGATCTATGGCGTCGTCGGCAATGAAAAGAACGAAGTCGATTTCCTTTCTGACCGATGGATGCACCTTTTGAGCCACACCGAGGCCGAGGGAAAACGCTTGGGCATCATTGTCGATATGAACACAGGTACGGGCTGGCCTTTTGGCGGTCCGGAGGTGAGCATCGATGAGGCAGCTTCGAAACTGTCCTACCACATCTGGAAAGTGGGAGAGGAGGAGCCAGAATTTGACGCCAAGGAGTTGAAGAACCAGCCGCAGCGTCTTGGCCAATGGACCTTCGGAGACACGGTGAACATTGCTCTCTATAACAGCCACACGCGTCAGGCCGTGAAGCGTGCCGCTCCCGGTGGCGTTGGCTACGTGATGGACCACCTCAATCCGAAGGCCGTCAACCACTATTTTGAGCGTTTCACCAAGGCATTCCAAAGCACCGGAACGCCTGCCCCAAATTCGTTCTTCAACGACTCGTATGAGGTATATGGGGCCGATTGGACTCCTGCCATGCTCGAAGAGTTTGAGGCCCGTCGAGGCTACAAGTTGCAGGACTATCTGCCCGACTTCCTCAACGAAAAGGCACCGCTGCACAGCCTGTTGATCCAGGACTATCGTGAGACGATGTCGGACCTTCTGCTTGAGGTCTTCACCAAGTCGTGGGCTGCATGGGCCCACAATATGGGAAGCACCGTACGTAATCAGGGACATGGTTCGCCGGCCGACCTGCTGGACGTATATGCAGCAGTCGATATTCCGGAAATCGAGGGCTATGGCCTGAGCGACTTCAAGATCAATGGTCTGCGTACTGACTCGATGTGGCGTCACAACGACAGCGACCTCTCGATGCTGAAATATGCTTCATCGGCCGCACATGTCACCGGCAAGCCCATCATTTCGAGCGAGACCTTCACTTGGCTCACCGAACATTTCCGTACCTCGCTCAGCCAGTGCAAGCCAGACTTCGATCTGATGCAGATAGGCGGTGTGAACCATTGCTACTTCCATGGTACAACCTATAGCCCGAAGGAATATCCTTGGCCAGGACACCTGTTCTATGCCTCAATGGAGATGTCACCCATCAACACCATCTGGCGTGATGCTCCGGCCTTCTTCCAATATATGACGCGCGTGCAGAGTTTCATGCAGTATGGCGCGCCGGACAACGACTTGTTGCTCTACATGCCGGTCTATGACGCATGGTATGAGAACGGCGGCCGACTGTTGATGTTCGCCATCCACGGCATGGAGAAGAAGGCACCTCGATTCGTAGAGGCGGTCAACACCATCTACAATGCGGGCTATGACATGGACTATATGTCCGACCGTATGTTGCAGGCCACGACCGTTGCTCCTGACGGAAAGATCGTGACTTCGGGCGGTGCACGCTACAAGGCGCTTGTCCTGCCAGGCGTGCATTTCATGAAGCCTGAGACGATGCAGCACATTGCCGACCTCGCGCATAAGGGCGCCACCATTCTCTTCGTTGGCGGTATTCCGGAACAGGTTCCTGGCATGTTTAACCGCGAGGAGCGTATGGCCCAGCTGAAGCAGATCGTTTCGAAGCTGCCGTCGAGTGTGTTATTGGCCAAGGACTATAAATCGGCTCTGCCTATGCTGGTCCGCGTGCATCCTGAAAGCATGAAGAGCCGCTATGGCGCCAAGTGCATCCGTCGCAGCAATCCGACTGGCTATCACTACTTTATCTCGTCTTTGCAGGCCAATGATATTGACGCCGACGTCGAGTTGGCCGTGAAAGCAAAATCGGCCATCATCTTTGATGCGATGACAGGCAAACGCGGTATTGCTGCCGTCGAGAACCGCAACGGAAAGAGCTACGTCCACCTGCAGCTGGCTAGTGGCGAGAGCTGTATCCTGCAGACCTACACCGACTATACGGTCGAGCAGCTGCGTGCGAAAGACCCGACATTGGCCAACTGGAAATATTACTATCCCATCGAAACGGGCGAAATTGACCTGACGCCGCTCGCCTGGAGCATGGATGTGGAGATGCTGGACAATGCCAAGCCGCTTGACAAGGAGAAATACAACCTGAAGGGCCTGAAACCGTGGACGGATATCGAGGAACTGCGCAACACGAAGGGTACAGCTGTCTATACGACAACACTTAAGCTGAACCAGAAGCAGTTGGATTTGGCCAATGAATGGATGCTCGACATGGGCGACGTGCGCGAATCGGCTCACGTCTATGTGAACGATGTGGACGCCGGCGTGGCCTTCTCCGTTCCGTTCAGACTGAACATTGGCCAATATCTCAAGGTCGGCAAGAACGAAATCCGGATTGAGGTCACCGGCCTCTGTGCCAACTATGTCGCCCAGATGGATCGTGACGGTGTCCAATGGCGCAACTTCAAGGATGCCAACATCGCCACCCTGCCGGGCTACCACAAGGATGCGAAATATAACGACTACAAGTGGTGGGGCACGATTCCCTGCGGCTTGAACAGTACGGTCAAGCTCATTCCGCTTGTGGCCGAAAAGGACTATCAGTAAGACAAGACGATGAACTATCAGGAGACACTCTCCTTTCTTTACGCGCAGCTCCCTGTGTTTGAAACGCAGGGAGCGCACGCATATAAACCAGGTCTGGAACGCTGTGAGGCGATGGATGCTACATTGGGACATCCGCACCGCAAGTTCCGCACCATCCACGTGGCCGGCACCAATGGCAAGGGCAGCTGCAGCCACACATTGGCCGCCATCCTGCAAAGCGCAGGCTATCGCGTCGGCCTCTTCACCTCGCCCCACCTGCTCGATTTTGACGAGCGTATCCGTGTGAACGGAGAGCCCATCGGCCATGATTATGTTGTCCAATGGGTTGCGGCCCATTACCCGGCGCTGCAAGCCGAGCAGCCCAGTTTCTTCGAATTGGCCACGATGATGGCTTTCTGCTATTTTGCCGAGCAGAGGGTCGATGTGGCTGTCATTGAGGTCGGCCTGGGCGGCCGCTTGGACAGCACGAACATCATCACGCCGGAGGTCTCGGTCATCACCAACATCTCGTTCGACCACATGCAGTTCTTGGGCGACACCCTGCCACAGATTGCCGCCGAAAAGGCCGGTATCATGAAGGCCGATGTTCCCTGCGTGATAGGCGAATGTACCGACGACCGTGTCCATTTCACCTTCCAGCAGAATGCGCAGCTGCACCGCGTGAGCGAGCTGATTTTTGCCAATGAGAAGCCGCAGGTGCTCTGGGTGCGCCACGGCATTGGCCACAATGAATATGAGACTTTGTCCGATGGGACGCTCTGGTCGCCGCTCGTGGGCGAATGTCAGCCGCACAATGCGAACACCATCATTTGGGCCGTACATAAACTGCGCGAACGGGGCTTCAACATCAGCGAGGAGCAGCTGCACGAAGGCTTCCGCAATGTGCTCACACTGACCCATTTGCGCGGCCGATGGGAGACGTTGCAGGAGGCATCGGCCACACAGCCGAAAGTCCTCTGCGACACGGGGCACAACGAGGGTTGTTTCCAGTACATCGGCCCACAGCTGCAAGAGATTCTGGCCAATGGTCAGCGGCTGCACATCGTCTTCGGCATGGTGCGCGACAAGGACATATCGGCCGTGCTCAAATATCTGCCGACCGATGCACGCTACTATTTCTGCAATGCCGACACGCCGCGTGCCCTGCCGGCTGGCGAGTTAAGGGCATTGGCCAATGGATTCCAACTCAAAGGCGACTGCTACGCGACCATTGCCGATGCCTATCGGTCGGCATTGGCCAACGCCACACCACAGGATGTCGTCTTCGTCGGCGGAAGCAACTTCATCGTGTGCGAGGTGATGCGGATGGAAAAGAACTCTTAACTCTTATTTCTTAATTCCTAACTTGCCCTGTCAATGCTTCCCTGTCCGCTCTACACCTTCACGCACCTGCAATGCCCGTTTTGTGGCGTGCAACGCGGCCTGATTGCCCTGCTGCATGGTGACGTGGCGGCGTGGTGGCACTACAATCCGGTGGTCTGGCTGCTGATGCCCTACTTCTTCATCCTGGTGGCGGGCGAGGCCTATCGGCCGTGGCAGGAGCGGCGTTGGGTGCAGTTCTGCTACAGCAACAAGGCAATTTTCAGCGTGATGGGCATCCTGCTCGCATGGGGCATTGGCCGAAATATCATGAATTATCTAACAACCTAATAACAAACATTTTAATTCCCCAAAAACATGAAGAAACTTGTCGTTTCGGAGGTTATCTCACAGGCGTGGGAGCTTACCAAAAAACATTGGGCCACAGTCTTGGCCGGCCTTTTGATTATCGGTGTAATCAATGTTGTCATCAGTATGATGCTGCAGTCAAAAGTGGACCCACAGTTGATCCAGCAGCAGTTGCAGGGCGCCGATCCGGCCACTGTCTTGCAGGTTTATATGCAGATTCTGTCGGCCAATAGCGCGGCAACGTTCGTTTCGTCTGTCGTCGGTCTTGTACTGATGGTCGGCTTCTATCAGCTCGTGCTGAATTGTGTCCGTGGCAAGGGTGACTTCTCGATTGACGCATGGAAGCAGCCTGCCGGCGTTTATGTCAAGGTGGCCATTACTGGAATGATTGTCACGCTTTTGACTTACATCGGATTCTGTTTCTGCATCCTGCCGGGCATCTATTTCTGGGGACGCCTGCAGTTCGCGACCTATTATCTGCTCGACCACAAGGAGGCTGGCATCGGCGAGGCCATTTCTGCATCGTGGAACCGCACTGCGGAAAATGGCTGGACGCTGTTCGGACTCTGTTTTGTCTATATCGGTATTGCGATTTTGGGCCTGCTCTGCTGCTGTGTGGGTGTCATTGTTGCGGAAATCGTCGTCTATCTGGCTGTCGTGGTCTGCTATATCTCACTGTTTGACAATGCAAATCCGCAGCCGGCAGCCGAGCCATCGGACAAGCAGGAATATTCGCGTGACGAGTCATCGAACTATGAGAAATAAGTAACTCACTATAACTTAAAAAGACGCTCCCCATTGGCCAAGAAAACCAATGGGGAGATTTCTTTTGTCTCGGGGGCGAATTGGTTACAACTTCTGCGCCTTCCCGTTAATCGTGTATTTCTCAATCTTTCCGTTGCGGTAGATGACCTCGACCTGACGGTGGCCGCTTGCCCAGAGGCGGAAGTGGACATCCTCGTCGCGAGGCCAGGCGGGCAGGAGCTTGATGTCGCCTGCGTCGTCCTCCTGCATGAGCATGGCGTGAAGGCCGATCATGGCCGAGCCGCCCCAGTTGTGGTCGGGCATCCAGTCGTAGCCGGGGCCCCAGAAGGCGGGGAACCGGTACATGTTGCTGCGTTCGGCCGGAGCGTTGACCACGAGTTTCTGCAACGTCATGGTCCATGCCTCATCGGTCCGGCCGACCATTGCAGCCCAGATGTTGTCCTGTTTCCAGCCCACGTAGTTGCGGTTGGCGAGGGCGATGCTGTCGTGCAGATAGGTGTTTATGGCCAATGAATCGGCCACGACGCGCCATGGCCAGACGGGGTAGAGCTGCGGCGATTCGACATTCTGGCGGCGTTCCCAACTCTCGGCCGGAGCGATGCAGAGGTGTCCGTGCTGCTGTCGTGTGGGCAATGGCGGCAATGTGGCGCGGAAGCGTTCGAGCCATGCGACGTCGGCATCGGACAACGACAAATCGTCGCGGTGGGCAAGGGCATCGGCCGAAACACGCATCAGTGCGGCGATGGTCGATGAGGGGTTGCGTGCAATCTTGTAGGTCTCGCAGCCGGAGCCGGGGAAGATGATTTTATGGCCGATGGAATCGGAAGTCGCGTAGTGCTCGTCGAAGAAGCGCAGGCACGACATGATGAGCGTGCGGGCTTGCCGTGCTGCCTCCTTGTGGCCGTAGGGCGAGCTATCGAAGGGGTAGAGGCAATACATCTCGGCAAATTCGAGCGCGGTGTCCCACTCGTATTCCAGCCAACGGTTATCTTCGACGCCCGGGTCGCCGCCGTCCTTGTGCTTGCCATATTCGGCAGGGTTGGGCAGGCCGAAGTTCTCCATCTGTTCGGTGAAGCAGGCACCGCCGTGCTGCCAGTAGTGGCGGCTGCGCAGTTCGGCTGCGGGCAGGGTGCGCGTGTAGAAGTCGAGCTGGCATTGCAGGGCATCCCAATCGCCCGTCTGGAGCATCGGCCAATAGAGCAGACGCTGGTTCTGGGCCGTGTGGACGCCGCCGCCCCAACGCCGGTAGTCGGGTGTGACGACGTCGGGCTTGTCGTGCTTGTATTGCGCCATGACGCTGTCGCAGTCGGCCGGATCGAACGTGAACAGACCGCCGTTGAACTTCGTCGGCCAACGCTCGCCCTGTCTTGCCGGATGCGCGTTGCAGCCCATCATGTAGCGGAAAAGCGCGTAGTTGCGCAGTGCTTCGCTGGCTCGACCATTGCTCACCACGAACGACCGCTGCCAGAAGTCCCACCACCAGTTGCGCGTGGCCTTGCGGTCCTTTTCGGGGCGGATTGCCTTGTAGGTGCGGTTGAGTTGCGATTGCCATTCGGCCAATGAACTCTGCTGGTTGCACAGGACGACGACCCAATGCTGCTCGGTCAGACGGCGTGTCATGCCGCCGAAGATGCGGCCCTTGATGGGGTTGTAGATGCTGTCGGCGAACTGCAACATCCCCTGCTGGCGCATTGTGTGGCGGAAGAGGGTGTCGTTCTGGTTCTGATGCCATGTGGTCACCGTGCCGTCGTCGTTGCGCTGGATGCTGTCGTGCAGGGTGTAGCAGCCCTTCGGAACGGCCCATTTCCACGACGATTCCTGACAGATGAAGCGGTCGAGCGGCGTGTCGTGTTCGCGCCACGAGTCGTAGGCCACAACAATCGGCTGGTTGGCCTCGATGTGGATGACGGGCTTCCAGACATCGACCCAAAGTTCCATTTCGGTCTGGTCGAAGCGGATAATCATCGAGCCTTTGCCGACGCAGAGCCGTTGTTCGACGAGGCGTTCGAAGCGGTCGGGCAGCTGGATGCGCAGGCGGCCGAACTTGAGCAGCGTGTTGTTTTCGTCGAAGCAGCCCGATTGGCTCACCAGGCAGTTCACCTCGTTGGTCAAGGCATCGACCCAGACGTTCATGCCGATGTCGCCGCCGCCCAAGGGCATCGATTCGCTCGAATTGAACGACGGCGTTGTCCAGACGTAGTCTTCAACCGCTGTGGCCGAGGTGGTTGCCAATGACAGGAGAAATATAAGCAATGGTTTCATATATGCAGTGAAGAGGAGTTGTTATTCCGTAAATGACAATAAATCTTTTAGATACAAACACCCTGCTCCGCGTTCAAAAAGCAATGGCAGGTAATGGGTTTCAACATAACTTCCAATTGCAGGAGAAACCAAACCTGCAAAAAAGAACAAGAATATGAAAGTCCAGTCTGGGAACAACAAATTATAATCTGAATGTTCAAAAGCTTTTATTAGTGATTCTTTCTTGTTCCTGTATCTAAGGAAAAAGAAAACAGACAATATCCCTCCATATATATACACTGATACATTTGTCTTTTCCAAAAAGGTGTATTCCAAGACACAAAACAAAGGCAACAACAAACCTGTTGTAATCACCCCTGCATACATGGCACCAATGACAATGGGGTTTACATCCTTGTCCCTTCTTTTAAACATGCAGATTCTATAGAAAAAATAATCTAAAGCCTTCATCTTTCTTGTCGTCTTAGTACAATGCTACACGGACTTTCAGTTCATATTTTTCCAGATTGTTCGCGTTGATGACGTATTCCTGCAACACGCCTGGGCCGCACGAACTGTTGCCGATGCCGAGGATGGCGCTCGACAGGTTCAGATAGACCGTGCCATTGGCCACAAGCTCGCAGTCGTGAGTGCAACGCTCCAGCTGCGTCTGCGAGTAGGGCAGGGCCTGGAAGATGAACTTGCTGTCGCCGATGGCCTCGACGCGCAGACCGTGACCCTTGCCGTTCGTGAGACAGAGCGCGCGAGTCGCTACGTGGTTTCCACCGTCCTGTGGACGCGGGTAGTGCGTGTATTGTTGGCCGATGCTTTGGCTCCAACGGCCGTCAACGCAACCTGCCGTGCGGTCGGGATATGTCTCATCGGGACCGAGGCCGTCCCATTGCACCTGCGTGAGCTGCATCGAGGCGGGCAACGTGAGCGTCAGACCGAGACGTCCGATGGTCGGCACTGCGCCATTGGCCTTGAAGCGCATCGTGAGGTCGATTGAGCCGTCGGCATTGCGCGTCAGCTGTTTTTCGACGGCAATCGCATCGGCCTTGAAGCCCTCCTTCCATTCGCGTGCAATCCAGTTGCCGAAGCCACGGTCGTTGTCGGTCGCGGCGCGCGTGAAGACTGCATCGGCCATGTCGAGCATCGAGTAGAGGTCGTCCTGCTGCTTTTTGTCCGGTTTACGGCCGATGTCGAGTTTCGCCGTACCTGCTACGCGGTTTTTCTGCGTCAGCACGGCCTTGCAGAGCTCGTATTTTGGCGTGAGGGTGCGGTCGGCCAACACGATGCCGTTCAGGCAGAAGGCCTTCGAGTTCGGGGTGTCGCCGAAGTCGCCGCCGTAGCACACCTTGGGTGCCCCGTTGGCCGGATTGTAGGGCAGCGCGTCGCCCGATTGGTTGGCCCAGATGCCCTGATCGACCCAGTCCCACACGAAGCCGCCGATGATGCGGTCGTTGGCGCGGAACTCCTGCCAGTAGCGGTCGAAGTTGCCCATAGCATTGCCCATCGCGTGCGCCTATTCGGCGGTCATGACGGGGCGCTGGTTGTTCTTGTCCGATGCCAGTTCGACGAGGCGTTCCCATCGGGCATTTTCGGCGCGCTCCTCGCGGCTGTCGGCTGGGATGCCGGGGTTGTAGTAGTCGGCCATGACGCGTGGGTAGAAGCGCGAAATCACATCGACGGCCGATGGGTCGGTGGCCAGAGTCGTGCCGCGCTGCGCGCCCTCGTAGTGGATTGGGCGCGTCGGGTCAAATTCGCGTAGCCAGGCGGCTGCGGCTGCGAAATTGGGGCCGAACCCGCTCTCGTTGCCCAGACTCCAGAAGATGACGCACGGGTGGTTCTTGTCTCTCTCGGCCATGCGCACGGTGCGGTCCATGAATGCCTCGGCCCAGTCGGGGTCGCTGGCCAATGTGCCGCGCAGGCCGTGCGTCTCGATATCGGCCTCGTCCATCACCATCAGACCCAGACTGTCGCACAGTTCGTACCAGCGCGGGCAGTTGGGGTAGTGGCTTGTGCGCACGGCGTTGAATCCGGCGGTCTTCAGCAGCGCAATGTCCTGCAACATACGTTCGTCGGTCATCACGCGGCCGAGCCTTGGGTCATGTTCGTGGCGGTTCACGCCTTGCAGCTTGATGCTCTGTCCGTTCACGAGCAGTCGGCCGCCCTCGATCTTCACTTCGCGGAATCCGACGCGCTGGTCAAGCTGTTGCGCGATTGTGCCATCGGCCATAACCAGTTGAAGATTAAGTCGGTAGAGCGAAGGCGATTCGACACTCCACAGTCGTGGGTTGTTGACGGCCAATGCCATTCGACCCCATTTGCGTGGGCCACGTTGCGGGAACCATTCGTTCATGCGCGATGCCTTGTGTTCCGCGTCGAGCACATCGGCCGCAGCGCATTGCGTGGTGCCGACGGTGTCGCCATCGGCCGAAATCAACGTAGCGCGAATCTGGCATTTGTCGGTCGATACATCGCCATTCGCAATCAGTTCGGGGTCGATGCTGAGCGTCCAGTCGCGTAGGCTCGGGTCATTGGCCGATGTCCTTATCGTCACGTCGCCGAGGCGCAGGGCCGGCACGTGGTAGAGATACACGTCGCGGTGGATGCCGCCCAAGCGCCAGAAATCCTGGTCCTCGAGGTAGCTGCCGTCGCAATATTTATAGACTTCGATGGCGATGGAGTGGCGTCCGGCGGTCGTTATCGGCACCTCAAATTCGGCCGGTTCCATCGACCCTTGCGTGTAGCCGATGCATCGGCCATCGACCCAGACGTAGCATGCCGACGAGACGCCCTCCAGACGGAGCAGAGTGACGCCGCCGTCGGTCGCCCAGAATTTCGGCACGTTGAAGGTGCGCAGGTACTGACCCGTCGGGTTACGTTCGACGTAGGTCGTCCAGTCCTGTGGCGGCGTTGAGGTGACGCGCGGCGGGTCGATGCGGAACGGATAGCCGGCCGAGATGTAGATGGGCGTGCCGTGGCCGGCGGTCTCCCAAGTGGCCGGCACGTTGATGGTCGTCCAAGTGGCATCGGCCGTAAAACCAGGCTCGTAGAAGTTCGGGATGCGCAGGTCGGGCGATGGCGTCCAGCGGAATTGCCACGTGCCGTTGAGCATGATGGTGCGGTCGCCAGCCTGATATTTATAGGGCACGAACGATGCGCGCGCGGGCAGGCGGTGGCGTTGCAGCACGTGCTGGTCTTCCCAGTCGGGCGAGATTGCGGCATTGGCCAATGTCATTGCCCCAAACGATAAAATGAGAAATGTGGTAAGAGTTTTCATATAAGAAGCCTCCCCGAGGGGAGGAGCTCGTCATCTTCGGACGATAAAAGGTTAGTAATTAAGCGATAAAATCTTTTTGGCCAATGGCGTTCAGTCCAGAAGCTGTCCCTCTGTCAGTTTTTGGGGAATCTTCTTCGTTGTCGTCACACCCAGGGTCTGCAGCTGCTCCATCTGGCGGATGAGGTTGCCGCGTCCGTCGCTCAGCTGGCCTCGAGCCGTGTCGTAGGTCTTGTTCACCGTCTGCAACTGGTCGCCCATGCGCTGGAAACTCTCGGCAAAGCCCACGAACTTCTCGTACATCCGCGTGGCCACCTCGACGATGCGGCGGTCGTTCTCCTCCTTGCGCTCGAACTGCCACAGCATCAGGATGAGTTGCAGGGCCAACATCAGGTTCGTCGGGTTGATCAGGAGGACGTGGTGCTTCTGGAACGCATCGGCCGCCAAGTTGTGGTCCTTTTGCAGCGCGAGGATGTAGCTGCCCTCGTTCGGGATGAACATCAGCACGTAGGGCACCGCACCCGGCACCAGGCTCGTGTAGTTCTTCTCGACCAGTTCCTTGATGTGGCTCTTGACCGATTGCAGGTTCTCGCGTTCTGCCGCCTCACGCTCGGCCTCGGTTGTCGCGTTGACATAGTGGGTGAAGCCCGTAAGAGAGACCTTCGAGTCGATGATGACCTTTCTGCCTTCCGTACAGTTCACAATCACGTCTGGTCTCAGGTTGTTGCCTTCACTGTCCCTCACGTTCTCCTGTACGTCATATTCGATGCCGGCTCTCAAGCCGCTGTTTTCCAATATCTTGGCCAATACTTGCTCGCCCCAGTCGCCCTGCACCTTGCCGTTGTTCTTCAGCGCGTCAGTCAGGTTCTTCGTGTCCTGCTCCAGCTTCATCGAGTGCTGCATCAGGATATCGATGGTGTTCTTGAACGTCGTGCTGTTCTCCTGGCTGCGTTCCGTGCTCAGGTTGAACGCCTTCTTCATCTCCTCCAGCTGCGAGTTGAACGGCTTCAGGATCTGGTCCAGCTGGCTGCGGTTGCCCTGTTCCAGTTCGGCGCGGCGCTCCTCCAGGATTTTCTTTGTGGCCAATTCGATTTCGCTCCTCATGGCGGCCAGTTGCGCTTTGCTGCGTTCCTCGGCCTCGGCCTTCACCCGTTCGATGGCCTGTTGCGCCTCTGTTTTGGTTGTGGCCAATGTTTTTTCCGCCTCGGCCTTGGCCAATTCCAGCTGGCGTTGCCCTTCCGTGCGAATCTGCTCGGCCATTCGCTGTCCGTCGGCCTTGGTTTCGGCCAATCGGTTTTCAGCCTCGATGCGGGCTTTTTCGGCGGCGGCAGCGCCATCGGCCAACAACCTTTCCAACTGTTCCTTTTCGGTCTGCAGGACGGCAATGTTTGCGCGGAATCGGGCGGCCACAATCTGCCACGTGATGACACCAGTCATCGCGCATGCGATAATAATATAGATGAGAATTTGCATTTCACATGATTTTTGGACGTGCAAAGATACTTTATTTTACCGATATGGACAAATGTTTCCCTGAAAAATGAACGAGTACAGGTTTCTCCGGTAACGTCATCCATGCCCAATCGCCCTTTAAGACTTGTTTGGTGAAATGTTATATAACGTTAAAATGTTAATTGCAGTTGCCAAAAAAGAGCCTATTTTAACTTTTTTTTTTACATCGGTAACAAAATGCAACCGATTTTTGCAGCGTCCTCGGTTTGTTTTTACCTTTGCCGATGCGAATCTTAAAGAAAACACAGCTTATCGAGTGTAAGCCCATGAATGTAACCTTTAATTTTATAACCCCAATTTTTTTTATTATCCTTTATTATTAACTAAATTTTTCAAACATGAAAAGCAGAGTATCAAAACTTTGTCTCGTGCTCTTTACCATGTTGTTCGTTTCCGTTGTGGCCTTCGCTCAGAAGACCGTCACAGGTGTGGTTGTCGATGACCTCGGCGATCCCATCATCGGTGCCAATGTGGTAATCAAGGGTACACAAGAAGGAACCATGACCGATGCCGATGGTAACTTCTCAATCAAGAACGTGTCCGACAACGCCGTCCTGCGTATCTCTTTCATGGGATATGCCGATCAGGATGTCAGCATCAAGGGCCAGTCAAAAATCAAAGTCACCATGCAGGAGGACTCCCAGATGCTGGATGAAGTCGTCATGGTGGGCTACGGCGTGCAGCGCAAGGTCGATGTGACCGGAGCTACAGCACGTGTCGGCATGAAGGAACTGACCGCAATGCCTGTATCCAATGCCTTTGAGGGCATGCAGGGTAAAGTGGCCGGTGTGGACATCCAGAACTCACAGCGTCCGGGTGAAGTCGGTGCTATTCAGATTCGTGGTCTGCGTTCTCCGAATGCGGGCAATGATCCTCTCTACGTCGTCGATGGAATCGTTCTTCAGAATGGCGGCATCGAGAACATCAACCCACAGGACATTGAGAGCATTGACGTGCTCAAGGATGCAGCATCGACAGCTATCTATGGTAGCCGTGGTGCAAATGGTGTTGTCATCGTTACAACCAAGCGTGGCGCACAGGGAAAGGTTTCAGTCAACTATGCTGGCAATGTCACCTTCTCTTGGCTCTATGATATTGCGGACATGATGAGCGCAAGCGAGTGGCTTGATTATGCTCGTATGGCAAAGTACAATTCTGTGGACAAGAACGGTAAACGTAGTTATGATTCTTCGCTCGGTGCCGATGGTAAGG
>JAEEGH010019721.1_pt1 | contig 14117 bp, 17 predicted proteins | sample 9134181 | NCBI WGS metagenome assembly JAEEGH01 (sample SAMN16246544, study PRJNA631951) | gut metagenome | biome: gut microbiome; feature: rumen; material: DP-attached | host: Bos | place: Iran: Karaj | collected 2018-10 | reverse complement strand
TTGTTGTCAGATATGAAATGACTGAGCTGTTCTTCTTGACCGCAAGAAATAATCTTACAGGAGAAGAGTTGGATACAGAGCTTCTGCAATTTAGGAGACCCAGGAGCTTTGCACTAAAATCTATGAACGAGTGTCTTGATGCTGCTCTTGCGCTAAATAAGGGTGGCGAGATAGAGGATGAGGGCTTTGTCGTGGTTGATGAGAAACATAACAGGGTCAAGATAAAGTCTCCGGCATACGTGGCTATGCACAGATTATCTACGAATAAAGTGTTCACCGTAAAGAGAATGGCTGAGTTTTTCTGTAATGGTGAGGATCTTTCAAAGCTGGCAAAAGATTTTCCGGCTAATGCCCATATCATTAAGTACTATGATTGGCAGTTTGCTGAGATGAAGCATAAAGCAGAAGACATGATGCTCTATTCCAGGCGCCTTTATGAAGAATACGACCACGACAGGAAAGCAGTAGCCATGACCATAAAGGATTCACCATATGCCTGGGCTGGGTTCAGGGCAATCGGTAACGATAAGGACATCACTGATATCATGGCAGTGCTTGCACCGGCAAATGTTGAAAAACTGATTGTGGAGTATCCTGAGATAAGTAATTGAAAGCTGAGAAATTATTATGGACGTTATAGGGAGGGACTTAATGAGTTCTGTAACTTTTGTGATCGGAGCAACTGCTTCTGGAAAATCATTTTATATAAATGAAATGTTTTCGCAGGAAGACGTAGACATTTTAAATGCATATGATTATCAACAAAGAGCATATGATGAGGCAGGGTATGAAGACGCAATTCCAATTTCTGTGCAGAAAAAATGTGTTATGAAGGCTAATAGTATGCTTCTCGAAGACATTTTGAAAGACGTCGAGGCAGGTAAGAATGTTGTTGTAGAGCAGACATTCTATAAGGCCAAGCGACGAATTGCATATATTGATGAAATCAGGAAGCGGGGTGATGTTACTATTGATGTCCATGTAATGTGCCCTGATGATGATCAGTGGAAGATAAATATCCAAAAGCGTGGATTAGATGATCGGTTTGAATATTATAAAGCTATTGAAACAGAAATAGAGTTTCCAAACCCAAGTGAAGGCTTTGACAATATCTTTGCTGTAAAAAATGGCAAACCTGTCCTAAGAATGGATGATCCTAAGCCTGAAATAGTTGATATAGCAAGAAAAGAGCTACAGAAAGAAGCAGAGATGATTAAGGCTGAAGATGCTAGGAGAGAAGAAAAGGAAAAACTCATAGAGTCTATGAAAAAAAGACCTTTTTGGCATTATTGTGAGGTCTGTGGAAAAAAAGAATATATAACTGCTGAGCAGGCATATATGAGTGGATGGGATTATCCTCCTCACATTGGGATGTTTGGAGTGCTTAGTCCAAGAACATGTGGTAATTGCTCTGACATGGATACTCTATGGGCAAAGTTTATTGCAAAAGATGAATCGAATTGTTTTACTATATCAGAATTAAATGAGTCAGAACGGAAGACATTGCAAAGAATTAAGGGAGAACCTGAAAGCTTGCTGACAGAAGATGCGTGGGATTTATGAATAGCAGTTAAAAGAATGTAGCTTATGAATTCGGGAATCAAAAACAATAATAGAAATAGTATTAAATATCGCCCTATTACATTTGATTCAGCTAAGAAAATGTTCACATACTTGCAGGATGTTGGGGATTTATATAGTCCTGATGAACGTATCTATGTATTTAACTATAGTGAATCTGGAGCGCTTGCGGTGTATAGGATTTGTGAGCTAAGAGCCAAAGAGCTTAGTAGGGACAGTAAGAAAGCTGATGAATACTGGGGGGCATTCCTCGGACCAGGAGGAAGTATCTATGACGTTCCTGGCGAACAATGTGGCGTTGATTATGCAATGAAGTTCTGTGAGGACTGGTACAAATCAGAATGGTACGACACCAGAGATTATGCAGAAATATTAAAAAAAGAGAACGAGAGGAATGTATAGATGGGACGAGAAGAAAATGTTGCAATTTTCCAAGATACGGAAAAGATGTGTAGTGAGAACGATCGGCTAAGGGAGTCTATAAAACTGGCATCTGAGAATCAGAAGCTTATTCTGGAGGGCGATTCAACATCTGCATCTGACAATGATAAATATGATGAGGCGGCTAAGATTATAGTCTCGAAGAAAAGAACATTAGAAGCTGCCAGTGTATACAAAGGGATGAGAGTTGCTGTTCATAATTTTGCTTCAGCAACAAATCCGGGCGGTGGAGTAGTTAAGGGATCTACAGCCCAGGAAGAATGTCTGTGCAGATGCTCGACTTTGTACAGCATGCTTAATGTCAAGGAGATGTGGAATGGATTTTATGATCCTCACAGGAATGCAGCTGATCCAATTCACAATGATGACATTATATATACTCCGGGAGTTGTAGTGTTTAAAACAGACACAGCAGCTCCTGTTGCCATGCCAGAAACTCAGTGGTATGAGGTTGACGTTATTACATGTGCTGCTCCTAATCTTAGGGACAACCCCAGCAATCCATATAATAAGAGCGATGGAACGAAAAAAGTGAAAATATCAGATAAAGATCTACTTGAGCTTCATGAAAAGAGGCTAAGGAGAATATTGGATGTTGCCGTGGCTAATGCTGATGAAGTAGTTATATTGGGGGCATTTGGATGTGGAGCATTTCAGAATAAACCGGAGATTGTTGCCAGAGCTGCAGCAAATGTGATTAATGACTATCTGTATATGTTCAAAAATATAGAATTTGCTGTTTATTGCAGTCCTAAGGATAGACGGAATTACGATGCATTTAAGCGAGAACTGGCTAGAATTGCGAATCAGAGATAAGGGGAACAAATAATGCATTCTACAATTTTTGTTTTGAATGATAATCCGATTTCGAAAAACGATGTCATTGACGATGACTATTTTTCAGTGAGCCAGATAGAGAGCCGGGGATATGATTATTGTGGTGTAACAAATCTTGAGTATGAAGCAGAGGACTATTTTTCTGGATATTACTCCGATTTTTTTCAGACAGAGATCATGAAAACGGAGTATGAGGATTATCCTGAAGACAACTTTGTGCAGTATAAGATGACCATTAAAAATCGTGAAAAATTCATGAAAGGCGTTTATAAAAGATATCGCAAGGCTTTAAAAGAATTCAGCAATGCTCTTACATTGGAAAAACTTTTGGATAGTGAAGACGGAGATATCAGTTATTTGCTATTTAAGCTGCAGTGTGTAATGGATGATACATGTGCTTTGCAATTCTACAGTGATTATGGAGATTTTGAGAGCCCTGAGCAGTTAATGCGTCGTTGTAAGGATGGAGATGTTTATTATATAGTTGCTGCTTTTGACTATCATTTTTGACAATAACAAGAGAAAAACTTGTGGCAAGGAAAATGAGGAGTAGGTAATGATTATCAACCACGAGTCGAATGACAGCAATTCAATTATTACCTATCATTGATGGTAACAATAAAGAAAGAGGGATTATCCATGAATGATAGACAGAAAATGATTGAAGAACTAATGAAGCATCCTATTGGCAAAGATCAGGAATTTCATTTCCATTGTGATCAATGTGGAGAATGTTGTAAGAATCGTGTTGATATTTTGCTCTCACCGTTTGACCTTTGCCGTATGGCAAAGGCGTTGAATAAACCGTTGCCGGAAGTGCTTCTGGAGTATGGAAATCTCTATTTGGGAAATACAAGCAAAATGCCATTGGTTTCGTTAAAAATGCGGGAAGATAATGGTAAATGTCCTTTTTTAATGGATGATAATCGATGTAAGATCCATAGCAATAAACCAACAGTTTGTGCTTTGTATCCTCTCGGGAGAGGTGCTTCACGCGAAGCAAAGGAAGCTAAGATTTTTTATATCCTGCAGCCTACAACTTGTGGAGGAATGGATGAAATTCATACTCCCAGAGAGTGGATGGGGGAGTTTAATCTTCTCGAGAGTGAGCAGTGGTTTTCTGTATGGCAGGACATTGTAATGGAAATATCAGAGCAAATAAGAAAAGTGCTCCCTCAAATGCCTGGCAGAAGCGGTGATGAATTATTGATGGGGATCACTGAGATCCTATATCTTCATTATGAAGTAGATAAACCACTTATACCGCAGGTTAAAGAGAACGGCAAATTGGCAGGAAAAATGCTCGCTATGGTAGAGGATATGGTTTCAAGGGTGCAGTGCGGTTGAATTAATAATGCAAATACGCTATAATTACACATAAATAAACTATTACAAATTGCATGTAAAAGATTATATAGGTGTAACTATGGCGCTTGATAAAGAATTAGAAAAAGCTTTTGGGCTTGTTTTTGAAATATCTGAAAATGTAGAAAAGAGTGGTCTGCCTAGATATTTGGTCTCTGGAAGGAGTTTTTTTAAGGCGGAATATGAGCAGTTCTTGTTTTATATTATAAGGCTTCGAGGTGCTGCTGACAGCAGGGTTTTAGCAAAAGAAATGCAACTTTATAAAGAGAAATTTGATGCTCCTGTTGCATTTTGGTTTGATGAACTTACCAAAAACAATAGAAATGCTTATGTTAAGCATCATATTCCATTTATCATGATTCCAACACAAATCTACCTGCCATTTTTAGGAGTGCTATTCAGCAGGAAATTTTCAGAATCTGTGAGAAATACCTCGTTTAGACTAACTTTCAATGCGCAGAAAATTCTATTTTTCCTTATGTACAATAAAAAAGAAGAGTATTCAAAGAAAGAGTTGGCAATAGATCTTGCACTAGATCCTGTTTATGTGACCAGAGGATCAAAAGAACTTGTTGCTAGAGGCTTTGTGAAGGAACGCAAGGAAGGTAAAAACACATTTGTCAAACTGGTGATTGAGCCAAAGAAATTATTAGAGCTTGGAAATGATATATTTGTTACTCCGGTGAGCGATGTTATCCATATAAAAAGAACAGACGAAGTAAAGGAGCTTCTTAAAGCTTCTGACTATGCACTTTCTGAGATCAGTATGCTAAATCCACCATCGGTAGAGACTTATGCTTGCTTTAAGAAAAGTGAGATTATCAGAGAATTTGAAATATTAGACGAACCTGAATGGGAAGAGCCTGACTCTATATGTAGAATTGAGTTATGGAATTATGACCCTAAACAATTAAGCGATAAAGATAGGGTAGATAAACTTTCTTTGTTTTCTTCGTTGAAAGATACAAAAGATCCCAGAGTTCAGGGCGAAATAGAAACGGTATTGGAGGAGATAGAGTGGCAGTAATAGGAATTGACGAATTCGCTAAATATTTTGCTGGATATGAAGATTGTTACACCATAATTGGCGGTGCAGCATGTGAGATTTTAATGTCCCAGACGCCGAGGGACTTTAGAGCAACCAAAGATATAGATATGATTATCCTTTTTGAGGATAAATTTAAGGAATTTGCGCAGCTTTTCTGGAATTATGTAAGGGAAGGTGGCTATACCTATGGTTGGAAAAACAGTGATGAGCCACATTTTTACAGATTTACAGATCCCAAAGAGGGTTATCCTAAACAGATTGAATTGTTCTCTAGAAAGCCCAATTATCATTTGGAGGCTGCAACAGCTATAGTTCCAATACATATCGATGATGAGGTATCTTCTCTATCAGCCATTTTGCTCAACGATGATTTTTATGATTTTATGCTTAAGGGGCGAACAGTAATCAGGGGATTAAGTGTTTTAAAAACAAGTCATATCATTCCATTTAAGATGATGGCTTGGGTTAATCTCATGAAGGAAAAAGCTGAGGGAAAACATGTTAATTCTAAAGATCTGAAAAAGCATAAAAATGATGTCTTTCAACTGTTTCAAATCCTCCCGGAAGGAGAACGGGTTGAAGTAACTGGGGATGTGGCTGATTCAGTGGACAGCTTTCTTGAGAACATTAAAGGAGAAAATATTGTTTTTGCAGATCTTGGCATTGATTCTGATATTGATACTGAAATAAGTGCGATAAGGGAAACATATGTAAGGGTTTGAAGATTATGAGCAATTTGGGCGAAGGAATCAGAGAGAAGGCAGAAATCAACACAAAAACAGAAATAATAATAAACCTGATGGATTCAATGAAAATTAGTGCTGAGGAATCGATGAAACTCATAAAAATCAAACCAGAGGAGTATGAGGCATATAGAAGCCGTGTAGAAGATATGGTTTTAAGAAGCAAATAATAGTAAAGACAAGCTTCTGGACGAATATAGCCTATTTTTTCTTACGATTAGATAAGAGTAGCCCTGCAAGCAGCGTAAACCTAGTAAATAAGCACTTTTGATTTTATAGAATAGACCTTTTCGTATATTTTTTTGATGCGTGCGTATGCTTTTCGTATATATTTTCGATCAGCATTCGTATGTCAAAAAAGTATACGAAGGAGGTCTTTTTTTATGTCGAAAAAAATGATCAGAAAGGCGACAAAATGCCCGGGGGTTTACAAAAACTGTGAGACGGGAAAGTATGATATCAAGCACTGCTTTACGGAGGTGGATCCTTATAGCAATAAGAAAGTCCATCGTCAAAAATGGGTCTACGGTATAAATTCGTATACCGAAGCCAAGAAACAGAAGGCAAAGATGGATGGGAAAGGTTTTAGGCATACCAAGGAGGGCTGTTCTCTCCTAACAGCAATGGAACTGTGGAATGATAAGGCTAAAGCCAGTAAGTACAGCGTTATTTCTATCAGGAATACCTCGCAGCAGTTCAAGATGATATGTAAATTTTGGTCGCCAGATTTATTGATTGATAACATTACTGAAGAACAGTATCTTAAGTTAATTGCAGCCTGCAGGGAGTATGGCTATTCTGAGGATACTCTTTATAACATCAACTCTTGTCTTAGGAAGATAATCCATCTGGCATATAAGAATCGCTATATTGCTGAGGATCCAACTATGTTTTGGGATAATCCACGCATTGATCCGGGGGTTAATAGAAATGTCATTTCTAAGGATGAGTTTGTAAAAATAGATCAGTTCTTTAGCAACAATAATTTCTACATGCTGGGTGTCAGTCACTATCCCAAGTATCGCTTTCTTGTGAATTTGTTATATTACAGCGGAATCAGGATTGGCGAAGCTATCGCTCTGAATTACAGTGATTTCTATGAGTGTGAAATAAACGGACGGAAATTCCTGCGAGTCAGCATTACCAAATCATATAATTCATCCTACAAACTGTTAAAGGGTGTTAAGAATGGAAAAAGCCGTAAGATTCCACTTCCTGAGAAGCTTATGACTATGTATAAAGAGTTGCTGGATGTACATTTACAATGTGGAGGTTCTATGGATTCCAGGATAATCACCTGGGATCACAGCGCGTGTATAATGATGCTTGAGAAAGCCTGCAAGGCAGAAGATATACGAAATTACTGCTGTCATGATTTTCGACATACTTACATCAGCAACTTGATCAGAAAGGGAGTTCCGCTCCCCATCATCGAATCCGTTAGTGGAGATACTCAGGCCACTATCCTTAAGCGCTACTCGCATATGTTTGTAGGTGATGAGCAGATGCTTCTTGATGTGTTGGAAGATGATGATATGTGAATGAATTGAATTATTATGGATGACTTTATTTATTTTCTGAAAAAAGATATGATTAAGGATAAGTTGTCAGAATAGATGAAGATGGGAATATGAAATCAGCGTTTGAAAGAGGGTTCTAATGAAAGTTGTTCTTATCAGGCATGGCAAAGTGAATTTTAGATGGAAAGCCTGGTATACATCTGAGCAGTTCACTGAAGCTTGCATGAAATATGATCAGGCGCCTATCATGAAGGAAGGTTATTCTATACCAGGTGAGAAGTATTCCAGCTACTACATAAGTACGTTGCCGAGAACCAGGGAAACAGCTCAGAATATCTTTGGTGAGAAGGATTACATTTCCACAGATCTGATTAATGAAGTTCCATTATCAGCGAGTTTCAATACTGGAGCTAAACTACCATTATTGTTTTGGAATGTCACAGGCAGGCTTCAATGGTATTTCAATAATCGCAGGCAGAAAGAAAGTAAGTTGGAAACAGAGAAAAGAACTAAGCAGTTTGTGAAGATGCTTATGGAAAAGAATGAGGACTGCGTTGTAGTCACACATGGATTTTTCATGCATACACTTGTGGCTGAGCTTAAAAAAGTCCATTTTGGCATAGAGAATAGTTCTCTCAAATATGCAAATGGTGAGTGTGTGATTGCGAGATTATAAATATTTATGGGGGTAGTACATGATCCAGTACGTAGATGACATTTCAGCTGAAGAATATATGGAACTGCGCAGGAAAGTTGGTTGGTGCGAATTTCCTCTCGAAGAGGCACAGGCAGGAATTGATAATGCATATATGGTCAAATGTGTCAGGAATAATGCAAAAGCGATAGGTGTTGTAAGGCTTCTTTGGGATGGAGGATATATAGCTTTTTTATCTGATGTTATCGTGGATCCGGAATATCAGGGACAGGGTATAGGGAGAAAGCTTGTTGAGACCTGTATTGATAGAATTAAAGCAGATGCTAAGCCAGGCTATAAGGTAAAGATGTGTCTGATGGCAGCCAAAGGTAAGGAACCATTCTATAAGAAGTTTGGTTTTGATGAACGTCCCAATGAGAAGCTTGGAGCCGGAATGGATCAATGGCTAATTTTTGAAGAATAGAAGAGACTGCATAATGAAGATAATGGTTAGCGCCTGTCTGTTAGGGCAGAACTGCAAATATAACGGTGGAAATAATTATAATAAGAGAGTCGCTGAGTATATCAAGGGACATGATGTTATTCCAGTATGCCCGGAGGTCGCAGGTGGGCTTCCTTCACCAAGGATTCCGTGTGAGATTATTTCTAGCTGGAAAAGTGGATCCATTGTCGTTGATTATCGGACTTGGCATTGGATGTTTGGTCCTTGCTGTAGGAGCTGCACTGATCATTAAGAACAGAAAGGAATAATATGGCTAAGTCAGATAGAGTGTCCTAAAGAGGTGGTTCACAATACTATGAACAGATTTTTTAGAAAAGAGTTGTGAGGATAAATAATGGCATCAACAAAAGCTTATTTGGATTTTATATTGGAGCAACTTTCGGAGCTGGATGAAATATCCTATCGTGCGATGATGGGAGAGTATGTCCTGTATTATCGAGGCAAGGTGTTTGGTGGAATCTATGATGATCGATTTCTTGTAAAACCTACAAAGCAAGCTAAGACCATGATGCCAGATGCTGACATGGAACTGCCTTATGAAGGAGCAAAAGAAATGCTCTTGGTTGATGATGTGGAAAATAGGGAGTTTTTGCGGGATTTGTTGGAAGCCATGTATGATGAACTTCCGGAACCAAAGAGAAAGAAATGAGGATTGCTATGGCAGGAAAATTGTATGCTGTTGGAGTCGGCCCTGGTGATCCGGAGCTTATAACGATAAAAGCAGTAAAGACTATAAAGAATGCTGATTGCATTGCATGTCCTAAAAGCCACGGCGAGCCGGGTACTGCATATAAGATTGCAAAAGAGGCTGTTCCGGATATTTCATCGAAAGAACTGTTGCTTTTGGAATTCCCGATGCGGAAAGCTGATCTAATCGATGCACATAAGAAAGCTGCAGAACAGGTTATGCACTTTCTTTCGTCAGGAAAGAAAGTGGTATTTCTGACATTGGGAGATCCGGAGTTCTACTCAACGTTTTATTATGTTGCTAACATCATAAAGGAACAAGGCTATGAAATAGAGATAATCAGTGGAATCACTTCGTTTAGCGCTGCTGCAGCAAAGCTAAAATTGCCACTTTCATTGGGCGATGAATCAGTAATGATTACAACGGGAGAATTCTGTGAATTTGAAGGTACGCTCGTGATACTAAAAGCAGGCTGTAAGTTAAAGGAAATCAAAGAAAAAGCTTCTGCTTATAACAAGAATGTCTACATGATCGAAAATTGTGGAATGCCAGATGAGAAGGTTTATTATGCTCTGCATTCTATCCCTGATGAAGCCGGGTATTTTTCTTTGATGATAGTAAGGTAGATACACATTAAATTCCATGATAACGTTCTATGCAATCAGTGATTAGGAGATTATAAATGATAAGACCGGTTGAACAATGGGATAAAGAAGAATGGTATGCTCTCGACCAGCATTTACCGGAATCAGTGTTTGATGAAAAGGTGAGATGTGGGCAGGGTTATGTTTGTGTTGAGGGTGAAAAGATTATCGGGGTACTTCGATATAATCTTTTCTGGGACAATACACCGTTTTGTACAATGCTATTTATTGATTCCGATCATCGTAATAGGAGTTATGGAAGACAGCTAATGGAACGTTGGGAGCGGGATATGAAGGCTCAGGGATATGGGATGCTGATGACATCCACTCAGGTCGATGAGGACGCGCAACACTTTTATCGTAAGTTGGGCTATAAGGATAGCGGCGGATTTGTTGTCGATGTTCCGGGATATGAACAACCGATGGAAATGATCATGATAAAGGCGGTTTAAAATGGCAGTGATTAGAGCAGCAAAAGAGACGGATTTTGATTCTGTAAAAGACATAACGCAAACAACAATATGGTCAGTTTACCCCAAGTACTATCCGAGCGGAGCAGTACAGTTTTTCAGCAACCACCATTCAGATGACAGAATCAGAGCGGATATTGTTGCCGGAATAGTATTTCTGATCGAAGTAGATGGCACTGCAATTGGAACAGTAACAGTGGCAGATAATGAGATAAACAGGCTATTTGTTCTTCCTGATTTTCAACGTAAGGGATATGGCAGAGAACTGATGGATTTTGCAGAGGAAATAATAAGAAAGAAGCATGACCATATTATTCTTGATGCCTCACTACCAGCAAAACAGATATATCTCAAACGTGGTTATGTAACCGCAAAATACAACATGATTGAGACAGAAAACGGGGATTATCTGTGCTATGACGTTATGGAGAAACATCTGTGATGGATATCAGATCAAGTATTGCTGAAACAAGAAAAGAATTTGAAAAAAGCTTTGCTACAGGAGACTTTTACAATAAGCAGACACAGGATTCTGAACATCTGGAGAGAATCTTAAGTTTTATTGATGTGAAGAAAGGTATGAGGATACTTGACCTTGGAACCGGGAGCGGATATCTTTCATTTCCAATTGCTAAGAACAATCCCTGCTGTGATGTGATCGGTCTGGACATTGTGAATTCAGCGCTAGAAGAAAATCGGGCAAGAGCAGTTGCAGAAGGGATAAAGAATTTGTCGTTCGTAAGTTATGACGGCATAGATTTTCCCTTTGATGCGAATACCTTTGATCTGGTTGTGACAAGGTATGCTTTACATCATTTCCCGGATATTGAGCATAGCATTGGAGAGGTGAGCAGAATTTTGAAAAGCGGTGGGATGCTGTTTATATCTGATCCCTGTCCGAATGAATGTGATACTGAAAGATTTGTTGACGATTACATGCGGCTTAAGAAGGATGGGCATATAAAGTTCTATAACAAGGATGAATGGATAGATATATGCGGAAGACATGGGCTTGCAATAAAGAATAGCTTTGACAGTTCAATACGCTTTCCCAAAATGAAGGATACGGCATACGGATACGAGGAAGTGCTGAAGAAGCATGATAAGGCAGTAATAGATAGCTATAATCTGGTAGAGACAAAAACGGAGTTATATCTTACGGAGCAAGTAAACAATATATTGTTTGAGAAGAATTAACTTCCAGTAAAACTTACCCATGCCGGTTGTATAATAAAAGTAGCAAAAACGCAACTGGTGTTTTATTGAGACAAATTCCGCTGTTTTGTACACTGATAGCGGAGGTGATGAGAAATGATTTTTTCAGAAAAACTGCAGATACTTAGAAAGAATAGGGGATACACGCAAGAGGCTCTTGCAGATATACTTGGTGTTTCAAGGCAAGCCGTTGCAAAATGGGAATCAGGGCAGATTTATCCGGATATTTCTAATCTTATTCAAATCAGTAATCTTATGAGTGTCAGTGTTGATTATCTGGTTAAAGATCAGGATTGTGCAGTGTGTATTAAGCCGCAATCGGATACGGATCTTGATGAACTGATAGCATTCAGATTGGAAGCAAATGTCAATACATATGCTGCATTTAAAAATGAGGTCGATGCTACCCGGCCTGCATCTCACGATTTTAGATATGAGAATGGTAAATATATTTATCACGACACATATGTCGGCGGAGAGGAGTTTGCTGGAGAAGAAGCGGTATGGAGGAATGGACAGGCCATTTATGCGATGAATTATATGGGACGGGTATTGGCAGACGGCTTTAGTGGTAACTTCCTAAAAGAAGCACTGAGAGCTGCGGATGTAAAGATGCCGTACAGGGGACCTGAAATATATCAATCAGGAGAGTACACGTATAGATGTAAAGTTACCGGTGATTTCACTTGGTTTCAGGGATGCGAGGAGATATATCATGGAAATCAAAAAGTATATGAATGCGTATTCCATGGTGGATTACTGAAAGCATGATCGATTATAACCGGAAGTTAATCTTCTTTTGGCTTCAATCATGAAATCACTTTATTATAATAGTGAAAAAATCGGAAAGGACAGAATCATGTGATGCCTGTCCTTTTCTTTAGCTAAAATAGTATTAAATTGAATGTATATCTGAATCGTATCAATTAGCAGCCTCCCACACCTCTTTTCCCCGCCCCAAAACCGTACCAAAATGAACGACCCTCATATTTGTGCTCCCATTTTGTGCATATGACTTTATCTTGCTGATATCGGGCCATGAAGATGGAAAAAACTATTTATTGGCTGAATATTGTGCCAAGTTAAGTGTGTCAGGAACCCCCCAGGGGGCTTGTGGGGCGGATTTGACAATGTTATCCTTTCGTTTGTGTGAGTCAATATAAACACAGTGGAGGATACTAAATTATGAAGAGTAAATTTTTAGCGGCACTACTTGCTGCAACTATGGCATTATCAATGGTAGCATGTGGTTCAGGTGCAGAAGCGCCTTCAACAGAAGAGCAGACGCCGGCTCAAACACAGACAGCAACATCTGAGGATCAGACAGCTGACGCAAGTCAGTCTACAGCTACAGGTGAAAAGATTCTTCACACTGCAGCATCTTTTGCTTATCCAAGTCTTGATGTACACAAGGAATACTATGGATGGTACACATCAATTTATGGAGTTTCAGAGGCACTGTTTAAGCTCGACGAGACCATGAGTGCTGTTCCATGCCTTGCTAAGGACGCAGTTGCAGATGGCAGCACATGGACTATTACACTTAATGATGGAGTTCAGTTCTCAAACGGAAACCCTCTTACAGCTGATATGGTAATTAGAAACTTTCAGCGTCTTGCTGCAGAGAACAACAGATTTGCTTATCTCGGCGATTTTGAAATGACTGCTACAGATGACAAGACAATCGTTATCGATACAAAGGAAGTTTATCCTACTCTTAAGAACGACCTTGCAAGTCCTGAGTGCGGAATGATCGATCTTGATGCAACAACAGATTTTGACAACGCACCTGTATGCACAGGACCATTTGTTATTACAGAGTTTATCCCTGAGGGAGACGTAACAGTAGCAAAGAACGAAAACTACTGGGGCGGCGATGTTAAGCTCGACGGCGCTGTATTCTACTACATGCAGGAGGATGATCCCAAACTCCTTGCTATGCAGAGCGGCGAGATCGACTGCTACAACAGCGTTTCATCAGCAGCTCTTGAGGTTTATAACCAGAGCCCTGATCTGTACGATGTAGTTTCAATTCCAGGTGCACGTCTTCAGTTCTACATTCTCAATGAGAATACACTTGATGATTCTGTGAGAGAAGCAATCAATCTCACTGTTGATAAGGACAAGATCGCAGAGTACCTTTCAGGTACAGTATCTGCAGCAGTTGGACCATTCTCAACATCAGCTGCTTATGGCAAGGTGAGTGTTCCTGCAGTAGATACAGCCAAGGCAAAAGAGCTTTTGGAGGCCGATGGTTACACACTTGGAGCTGACGGCATCTACGAGAAGGATGGTAATAAGCTCAGCATCAGCATTGCATACTATGCAGCAAGATCTCTTGATACTCTTGCAATCCTGATCCAGGAGCAGCTTAAGGCTGTTGGTATTGATTCAACACTTAGAGTTGA
>JAEEGH010019718.1_pt1 | contig 14118 bp, 12 predicted proteins | sample 9134181 | NCBI WGS metagenome assembly JAEEGH01 (sample SAMN16246544, study PRJNA631951) | gut metagenome | biome: gut microbiome; feature: rumen; material: DP-attached | host: Bos | place: Iran: Karaj | collected 2018-10 | reverse complement strand
TGCAGCCGGTATTAATGAATATTTGAAGAAATAAACTTCGCGATAGTTCGTCACCCGGACTCTCGACGTACGAGTTGTACGCCTTCGGTCCGGGTTCCTGCTCTCGCTCGTTTCTTCTTCAAATCTTAGATTTGAAAAAAAAGATGGTCTTTTGACCATCTTTTTTGATTTTCAGTTATGGGGGCTCGGCTCCTGGTTCTGCTCGCTTCTTTTTCAAGCCCTGAGGAATTTTATTTTTTCTTTAATGCTTGAAAAACAACCCCGACTCGTAAGAGCCGGGGTGTTTTTGTTTAACCTCCTTTTGCTATCTTTTTGCCGATGGAATCGATTTTCAGCAATGTCTTGATGTTTGTGCTTGGCCTTATCGGCTTGAGCTTTTTGGTGACAATCCATGAACTGGGCCATTTTATGGTGGCCAAGTGGAACAACGTCAAGGTGAATACATTCAGTGTAGGTTTTGGTAAAAAGCTGCTTCGCTACCGTCACGGCGAAACGGAATACTGCATTTCGGCGATTCCCTTTGGCGGTTATGTGGCCATGGCGGGGGAGAACCCCGACAAGTTGAAAGAAGGCGAAGCTCCCGGTGAACGTGATTTCATGGGCAAGTCGGTGGGCGCACGTGCCGCGATTGCCTTTGCAGGCCCGTTTATTAATATTGTCTTTGCGTTCGTGCTCCTGATGGTCCTTTATATGGTGGGCGTGCAGGAACCTGCGACAAATGAACTCATCGTGGGTTTCGTGGGCAAGAATTCTCCGGCACAGGCCGCAGGCATTGTGCCTGGTGATACGGTTGTAGAAATTAACGGAAAGCCCACCCAAGGCTGGGATGATTTTCGCGAACAGATTGGCGTGAGTCTCGGTGCAAATGTGCCTCTCACCGTTCATCGCGGCGGTGAACCTGTAGTCGTGACAGTTGTGCCCGAAGAACTTGTGATTCCCGCTCAGGATTCTACGGATTCCGAAATCAAGATGGGTATCGGTGATATTGGAATCTATCCGCAAAACCGTGTGATGGTACGCCTTCCGCCTATGGCCGGCTCGGCGGCAGAAAAGGCGGGTATTCTCCAGAACGATACGATTTTTGAAATCAATGGCGAGCACATTTCCCGTTACGAAGATGTGGTGCGCATCATTGATGGCAGCAAGGGTGAACCGGTGAACATTACGGTTATCCGTAATGGCGATACTCTTACCAAGGCTCTCACGCCGGCTTACAACGAAGAATACAAGCGTTACATGGTGGGCATCCAGATGGGGTACGTGCTCTTCCGCGAAACAAAACTAGTTCGTCGCGGCCCCGTAGAGGCTTTCACTAAAACTTGTGCTACCAGTTGGAAAATGACCACGAGTATTTTCCGCTATTTCAAGCGCATGTTCCAAGGCCATGTCAAGGTGGATGCCTTCTCTGGTCCGGTTTCTATCGTGGCCGTTATGGGTAATGTATGGATGAGCGGCTTCCAGGATTTCTTGATGTTGTTAGCCCTTATCAGCATTAACCTGGGCGTCATGAACTTGCTTCCGCTGGCAATCACCGATGGTGGCCTGCTCATGTTCCTCGGAATCGAAAAGCTGCGCGGTAAGCCGCTCTCGACAAAGACGCAGACCGTCATTCAAAATGTCGCTGCAGCGTTCTTTATCAGCTTCTTCGTGTTTATCACGATTCTTGATTTTACCAAGCTTTCGCTGTTCTTGAAATAAGATTTATCTGGAAGCGATGCTTTCCAGATAAATCGCCTTACTTGTGCATGTAGCTCACGCCGTTGGGGAACTTGACTTCTGTCCAACCGTTCGTCTGAACCTGCGCAACCGATGTCACCTCGCCGCCGTAGATAATCGCGTTACCCTGGTAGGTGGGCTTGAATGCCGCCTTGTCGGAACCGTAGTAGCTAGTGTTGTTGTAGGTAACGGTGGCACACTTGGGAAGGTCTGTGGAGTAGTTGCCGAATGCGAGGAGCACGCCGCCGGTAATTTCGATGCCCGCATCCGTGTCAATCAGGCCGCCTGCCATGTTGGAGGTGCATCCGCCGCTACCGCCGCCCATGCCGCCTTGGCCGCCCCAGCCGCCAAAGTTGAATCCGCCCTGGTTCTCGTAGCTTTCGCCGGTGATTTCGAGAATCAGCACGCCACCGGTCATCTTTCCGGAGCCGTTCGCGTCGAACACGTCGATCATGTTGCCTTTTGCGCTGATATAGTGATAACCGCCGCTCACGACGATATGGCCGCCGCTTTCGCTAAATGCTGCGTACTGGCCTACGTTTTCCTTCGGGCCGCCGGCGCCGTTCCAGCCGTCATTCGTTGCAAATGTCGAGGTGATACCACCTTCGGCGAAGATTCTGTAAGCTTCGATACCTTCATTTGCTGTCACCACGTTGATGGTGGAGCCCTTCAGGTACAGGGCGGAATCGGCATGAATGCCGTCGTCCTTGGAACTTACGGTCACGTTGCCGCCGTTCATGTAAACTTGCCAATGAGTGTGCAGGGCGTCATCTTCTGCGTCTACTTCGAGTGTGCCGCCATCGACATAAATGAATTTTTCGGCAGCAAGTCCCTTGCCGGTAGATTTGATCTTGATTGTCGAGGCTTCCGTAGAATCGTTCACCAAAATGTAGTTTGCGGCATCGATGCCGTCGTCTTGGGCTTTGATGGTAATGTTTCCGCCCGTAACTTTAACGATGCCCTTGGTTGCGACGGTGTCCTTGAAGGAGCCGTTTTCTTCCACGCATTCGTCGCTTTCAAGACCGTCGCCGTTCTTGGCTGTCACATTCAAGGTGCCGCCCGAAATATGGAGACTGCCTTTGCCCTTGATTGCGTTTTCGGCGGCGACAACGGTGATGTTGCCGTTCTTGATTTTAAGATCGTTGCTGGACTGGATACCATTCTTGAAGTTGCCCGTAACGGTCAAAGTGCCTGCACCCTTGATGTTCAAGTCGTCCTTGGCGTAAATCGCGGCCTTGGCGGTGTCTTGCTTGCCGTTGACCGTTGTGAATAAATGGTCGCCGTTGCCGTCTTCTACCACGTTAGTGGTGCCCTTTACCAAGTGAAGAACGGTTTTGTCTGCATTCTTCACCAGAATGGGTGCGTTCTTGCTCTTCAATGTCGCGTTATAAAGATAGATGCCGGTATTGCCTTCTTTTTCGGCGCCTGGAGTATTTACCACCACTTGGAAATCGGAAGATTCGCCAGTCACGTAGTATGCGCCTGGGCAAGTAATCGTTGCGCTGCTTGCTTCGACGTTGACGCAACCGTTGTTGTTTTCTACGGTTGCTGTGGTGCCCGCAAGTTTCAAAAGAATCTGCGTGCCGTTCAAAGTCCTTGCGTCGTCGTTGTCGTTTTCGTCATCACCGGATTCGTTGCTGCCGGGATTGGAATTGCTGGAACTGGAAATGTCGTTGCCGGGAACTCCGTTGCTAGAACTAGAAATGTTATTGCCAGGAACATCGTTTCCCGGGATGTCATTACCCGGAACATCATTGCCAGGCACATTGTTACCAGGATTATCGTTGCCAGGAACATTGTTGCCCGGAATGTCGTTGCCCGGGGTGTCGTTACCGGGAACGCCGTAACCGGGCTCGTTGTTGCCGGAAATTGCATCACCGTAAGGGAGATCACCGTTATTGGGATCCGTAATATTGTTTTTATCGTCTGAACAAGCAACAAATCCCAAAATTGCAGAAATTGCAATTGCGGGCAACTTCATCGACTTCATAAATCACTCCTTTTGGGTGTAATATAGTTCTATCTTAATAAATACCCGCTTTTTTTCATAAAAAGCCGTTGATTGTAAAAACAACACTCGAAAAGGGATTAACTGCAATATGGGCATTTTTTACCAAAAAAGCCTTATTTTAGGCTTTTCATAGGTCAACGGGTGTGAAAAGCCAAATACATGCTTTTTAAAAATTTACAAAATGTGATAGAAAATGAGCGTTATGCGGGTTAAAGTGGTCAAAACGGTGTGACATTTTTCTAGCGTTCAAGTGTTGCAAAGAATGAGAAAAATAGAGGGAAATGCTCTTGGCGAAAAACTCTATCATTATTTACGGGAGCCGTTACGGCTCGACAAAGCGCTACGCTGAACGCCTCGCTGAAATTACGGGGATTCAGACCGTATTCTTCAAGGATGTGAAGAGTGTTGCAGACTATGACCGCATTGTCTATCTGGGCGCCCTTTGCGCGGGCGGCGTCATGGGGCTCAAGAAAACCGTCGCCCATTTGTCTACAAGTCAAGAGCTGATTGTCGCGACCGTTGGCCTTGCAGACCCAACCGATGTCGGAAACATCAACCACATCAGGGGCTGCCTCGAAAAGCAAATCCCCGCATCGCATTACGACGAAAGTAAAATCTTCCACCTTCGTGGCGCTATTGATTACAGCAAACTCAGCCTGAAACATCGAATCATGATGAAACTCTTGTATTCGAAGGTCGTGAAAATCCCCGAAGCAGAGCGCGACGCCGAAGTCCGCGCCCTCATCGCCACGTACGGCAAACAAGTCGATTTCGTGAATTTCGATACCCTAGAACCGATTGTGAAGGCACTGTAAAGCAAACCATAAAGAAATAATTATTTCAATATGATTGTGGATTTGTTTTGGATTATATCGTTCCCTCTTGCGTTCGTTTTTCACGATGGAGAAGAGATAGTTGTTCAGCATAAATGGATGCTGACGCATAAAGATTATTTGATCCAAAAGTATCCAAGAGTAAGACGAATCATTATGCACTTGTCCGGTCTTTCAACAAAAGCTTTCGCAATGGCTGTACTGGAGGAATTTATTCTTTTGCTTTTTGCGACTGCGTACATTCTTATCGGTGGCGCGTACGCAACAGAATTATGGATAGCCTTGTTTATGGCGTTCTCGTTACACTTTGTTGTTCACATTGCGCAGGGCGTTATGGTGAGGGGTTACGTTCCCGGGCTCGTAACATCAATCTTGATGCTGCCTTATGCCTGCTTCGGGATAAGTCGAATTTGCGAAGATGTTAGTGGTATTAAACAGATTCAATTGAGTGTGTTGGGCGTCGTCGCAATGATGATAAACCTGAGATTCGCGCATTGGATAGGAAAGAAATTTTCGCACTAGAAGTGACACTTTTCGAGATTTTGAGTGTTATATTACGAAAAGGAGTGTGAAAAGTGACTTTGGTGTTAAATACGCTGGAATCGGGCGATTGTTCGGAGCAGATTAAAGCGCTGCTCGCAGGCAAAGACGAAAATATTGAAATCGTCAACACTGCCGACATGAAAATTGCACATTGCATGGGCTGCAATATGTGCTGGCTCAAGACTCCAGGCGTTTGCGCCATCAGGGACGACTACGAAATCATTCTCAAAAAGTTGGTCGCTGCCGAAAACTTCTGGATAGTGACGGATACTAAATTTGGATATGTCGACTACCGCGGTAAGCGAGTTTTGGACCGTGTTGTGCCCATGCTGAACATGTACATCGAATTCCGCGATGGTTGGGAACGCCATCAACTGCGTTACCATCCTCTGAATTTCGGCGTCATTTACAAAGGTGATGGCAATCAGGAATTACTCGAAGAATGGAGCATGCGAGTCGCTAGGAATATGGCCGGGCATTCGCTGGGCGTAATCGCACTTGATAAAAATGAGGCTCGCAAAAGTGCTGCTTTGAAAACTGCCGCGACCCCAGTCGAAAACGCTGCGCCCGTAAAGCATGTTCTGATTCTCAATGGCAGCCCGCGCGTCAAAAAGAATAGTAACACGAATAAGATTATTGATGCCTTTAGCGAAGGGTTGCGACAAGCGGGAACTTGCTACGATGTTTACTCCTTGTCAAATCGTTCTGAATGGGACGCAGCCCGCGAAGCGTTCATGACAAGCGACAATATCATCATTGCCGTGCCGCTCTTTGTGGAATGTTTGCCGAGCCTGTTGTTCGAATTTTTGGACACGCTTCCTATAGAACGAAAACAGCCTGCACAACTCTCATTCATCCTCCACGGCGGATTTGACGAAGGACACCAACTGCGCCTCGGCGAAAAATTCTTGCAGTCGCTCCCGGCTCAGTTAGGATGCTCTTGCGGCGGTGTTCTCGTGAAAGGCGGTAGCTTCTTGCTCCGTAACCGCGAAAACAGCTACATCAAAAAGATGACCGACAAGATGCTCGCCTCTTACACAAAAATGGGACTGTCTTTTGCACAAAACGGTAATTTCATAACGTCCGAAGCACAGAAATTCACGGGCCCCGAAAAGAACTCCTGGATTGGTCTGCTACTATTCAATCTCATTTTCAAGCGCATCGTCAAAAAGAACTTTGAACGAATTGCGCAAGAATGGGGCTGCACAGAACCGCTAGACAGTCAGCCGTATTAAAGCGATAAAAAGATTACGACTCAGAGCAAAAAAATATATATTAGGGACATACCCATTGGGGAGGAGGTATATGAAAAAGAAAATATTGACGGCAATTGGGGGCTTATTCAGCCTTGCAATTCTCTTTTCGGCTTGCACTGACGACAATTCTAGCGCTCCTTCGGTTGCCTTTCCCACTTCAAGTGAAGGCTCTGTTCCCGTGTCAAGTGATGTTCCTGCATCAAGTGCAGACGCCAATCCGCAGTCAAGTGAATCTCTGGAATCGTCCTCGTCAAAAGTCTTCTTGCCTTCAAGTAGTTCCTGGTACGATGGAAACAACTATAATCCCAGAGCCTGTTGCGCGGATACGATTTACATAGAAGACGGCAAGGAGAGAGCTCATATGTCAGCGGAAGGCGTGTGCCCTCCGCCAAGCGTCATGACCGTCACTTGCAAGCAGCCTGTTCGAGTCAACCTTGATTCAATCAAGGCGGCCGAGGAAAAATTTCAAATTTGAAGACCAAGTTTTTGGCCTTCAGTAAGGTTAATTGACGAAAATAGTGAAAAAGGCCTTGACAAATTTCTAAAATAGTGTACATTTGTGCATGTATGACTAAATAAAGGAGAATATGATGGAAATGAAATTTTGTCAGAGCTGCGGAATGCCGCTCACACCAGAAATACTCGGCACAAATGCCGACGGCAGCAAGAACGAAGAATACTGCATCTACTGCTACAAGGACGGCGCGTTCACCGGCGACTTCAACATGGAACAGATGGTCGAATTCTGCTCGCAGTTCGTCGATGAATTCAACAAGAACACCGGCAAGAGCCTCTCCCGCGAAGAGTACAAAGTGGAGCTGCGCAAGTATTTCCCGACACTCAAGCGCTGGCGCCTCCCCGCGGACCAACTTCCGCACGCCACATCGCCCATAAAGCAGAAGTTCATTGAAGAAATCAATGCACTCGGCATTAAGGACATGCCCCGCATCGACAATCTCTTCGTTTTGCAGGGCTCGTTCATCAATCAGGAATACCGCATCAACGGCAACTGCGTCAAGCTCCTTGACGATAACGCTAGCTACTGGGGAAACCAGGTCGAAAAGATTGGTGCCGAAGGTCGCTGTTTCGGAATCGCCTGCGACGAACGCTACATTCTCGTAAGCGAATACGGCAAGAACGGCGCCGATGCCGAAATTGTCGTCTTCAAGAAACGGTAATGTTTAAGATATTACGCTTCTTTCCCGAGTACGGCGCGGGCGAGCTGGTCTGCGCACGATGTCTGCTTCCCGCCGCAGGTGTTGCCCAAGAGCTTTGCCGCGATATCTTCGGCACTCATGCCTTCACAGAGCTTAGCAATCGCTTTCAGGTTGCCATTGCATCCGCCCGTAAAGCGGATGTTCCTGATTTTGTCTCCGTCACGCGTGAACTGAATCGTTGTCGCGCAAACGCCTCTAGTCTTGAATGTCTCTTCCATATGTGTCTCAGGGTTGAATAAAATATGCTCTACTAAAAAAGAGAACAATAATCGCTAGTTCTAATAAATGAAAATAGAACTAGCGACCACACAGGATGTTCTTGAAATTATTACTGAACATCGGTTATTTTTTGTAATAGATAATTCCTAGCTGAGCTGCGTTAGCGCCTTTGATAAGATCGTTTCTTTCAAGAGCAACGGTATAAAAATCATCTGCGGTTTCGTTGTCGAAATCTGGCCCAATAACCACCCAGAACGCACCATTTTCGAAAGGTGTGGAGTCTACGAGTCTGGTCGGTGAATACTTGAAGTCGGTTGTGTGTGCCGGGGCAGGAGGTAAGAAAGTGGCACACCAGTCGTCATCAAATACATGGTCTTGAACATTGCTGTATCTGGTAACCTTGTAGCCATTGACTCCATGAAGTGTTAATTTCCCTGTTAATTCGTCCATGGTGACTTGAATTTGGGCATCATTCAGAGAAACCTCGGCCTCATTCTTGAATGAGAATCCACGGGTTGTCGAGGTCTTCATTTGACCGGTGTATTGCATAAGTTCAACTCGATCAATGATGCTGGAGGATGATTCCGGGTCTGCCCTGCAGTATGCGGGTTCACGAACGAATTCTACGGAATCAATGGTGATGAACTTATCTTCTATCGCGGGGTCGTTGCTTGCTTTGAGTATAACGAACAATTTGAATGTTCCGCATTGGGTCTTAGCGGAATCAATTATCTTTGCACCCATCTCCGCAAAATCAATTGTTTCTCTGGGCATTGTTGGCGACGTGTATTGAAGCTGTAGTAGGGCGCTTTCGTTCTGGCCGTGTCCGTTCACATGGGCGAGGAAAAAGTCAACTTTTGTAAAGAACGGATCTGAATCACTATCGGAGATTGCAGTTGTGTCAAATGCGTCTAAAGTAGCACTTCCTGTGATCATGAATTTTGTTTTGTCGCCATTGGGGGTGATGTTAAGTGAATAGATGCGAATGGGGGAAATGTTTGTTACAGTTATTTCTTGAAAATCTTGAAAAGAAAATGATTGTGAGGAACTGCTGGATTTAATACTAGAAGAACTTGTTTTGGAACTTGAAGAACCTAATTCAAAACTGGAATAGCTTGTTTCGTCACTAGAATAGCTTGATCCAGGATTGTCGGAACTAGAGAAGTCTGATTCTGAGATCTCAGAACTAGAAGAAATCAATTCTGAGCTGGAAGAAATTTTATTGTCGATGGACGAAGAACTTGCAGATGTATCCGTGTTGGAACTGCAGGAATTATCCTCATTGGGTTCAGAGCTAGATGGGCTTTGAGTATCACTGGGTGAGAATCCTATTGGAACGGTAGCGTCTAGATTGGAGATGTTCAGTAACCCATCAGGGTCATTGCTGTCAAGACATGCCCACAACAGAAGCGATACTAAGCAAAGAAAGCTAATTTTTTTCATAGCAAAAATCCTCGTTCTTAATAACGTAATATAAAACTTATTTCTTTTTACGGCGCTATTTTTTTTCTACGTTAAATGTAAAAAAATGTTTCTTTTGCCCTAGCTCATAAAAATAGCGTATAAAATCTATTTATTTTGAGCTTTTCATCAATGATGCCCGCTTATATGATACGCTGAGGTGGTAAAATCTGCATAAAAAATGCTGTGCGATATGCAGAAAAAACTTCGATTATGCATATTTTGCTTGAATTTTGGTGCGCTCATCCATTCAGAGATGGGTATTTGAGGAAATTCGCGATGGCTCGAATTGGGCTGCGTCCGCTTTTTAAAGTGTCGGATTTAAATTCAAATAAGGAATATCCTAGAGTGGGGGCAATATCTTTGCGTTGAATTGCTTGAGTTACTTTTGCATATTTTTTATCTTTTGAAAAGCAAATGATTCCTTTCTTTGAGAGAGTCGTAGAATCTTGCAGAATAATTTCTCTTTCTTGAATAATTAAATGGTTCCCGCTAATTTCAAACGGTAAGGACTCGTCCTTCCATTCAATAGAATCAAGCGCTTTGGCGTTGTATGTACAAATTGAATCGGCTGTTTCCTTGGTGTCGTAAAAATTCTGCTGCTGTTTTAAACTGTCATTAACGGCGTGCCATAAATAAGTTCTCCAGGCTCGAACGGTGTTGGCTCGTTTTTCTTCGGTACCGCCATCCTCAATGAAACCGAAATTTTGGCCGGTTATCTGGTCCAAAATGGCATCAAGTACATCAACAACGAGTTCGGGATTATAATGGCTATATGCTTCCCACGCGTCAGGATTTTTGTTTTCTAGGGAAATTTGTTTTAGGGCAAGTTCCCGGCGGTCGTCCATTTGGCAAATTATGCCGGGGACGGCGTCAAATCCCATTTTTTCAAGTTCAATATATGCGTCATTGGCTTTTGTTCCGATGTGCATATCAGCAATGAGTTCTTTTACTCTAGCTGAATTCTTGTCGTTCGGGCAGATGGAAAAGAATGTTTTGTCGTCAGTGATTTCTTGTTGCCTTTTTACTTCGTTGGCGATGACTTTTATGGTGTCTTCTGTTTTTGAGATTAAAGAGTTGCCTATATTGCCCAACATAAAGAGTGGTCCATCGTCGGCAGGATTTTCGATAAAGAAATCGATAGATTTTTTCCCGTTGAGTAAAAACAGGTTCGAATCGTTAGAGGAAAGTGGTTTCTCAATATATTTTGTAAAACTTAATTCTTTTGATTGAAGGTCCCCTTTTAAAACAGAATCTATGGAAAGAGTAAAATTGAGGTAGCCTGATTCCGTTTCTAGGATTTCTTTTAGTTTGATTGTATCAACTCGAAAAGTTCCCGCGATGATAAATTGACTTTTGGCAACGTCCAACCACAAGGCTTTTTGGGGGATTGCACTAAAATTGTGTTTTATCGGATTGGCTGGGGTGTCGTCGGTTTTCTTGCAGGAGGTCAAGCCTGCTATCGTGGCAAGGGTGACGATTGCAGTGAAAAAACGTACGTTTCTCAAAATTTTAAGATGTTTCTTTTCCATAGAGTGTTCGGAATAAGATTTCCTCCTTAAATATATATTGTTGACGGCCCCGGTGGAAAAATTTATCTTGAAAACCAAATGAAAATCGAAATAGCAAACATAGAAGATGTTCCGGAGCTTTTGGAATTGCAGTACAAGGCGTTTCGCCCTGTTGCCGAAAGTCTGAACTGGCCTGATGCTCCGAACTTGACCGAAACTGTGGAGCATGCTCTCGGAGTATTTCCGAAATATACGACGCTCAAGATGCTTTCCGATGACGGGAAAATCATCGGCTCCGTCCGCGGTCGCGTTGAAGACGGCTCGCTTTACATTGGCCGCCTGATGGTCCTGCCGGAATTCCAGAAGAATGGCTACGGACGTATCCTGTTGCGTGAAATTCAATCCATGTTGCCGCATAGCCGCGCATGGCTCGACACCAGCGGCGATGTGCCTGAAACCGTCTCGTTCTATGAACGCGAAGGCTTTCGTACGTTCGAACGCAAGCATTTCGAAAACGGCGTCTCGTGGATATTTATGGAGAAGAAGTAAGAACGAAATTATGGGATTCATCTTGTGAAGCTTGCTTTTTTGAGGGGAAAAAGGTGCTTTGAATTGATTCTGTATTCATGATTATGTAAAAATGGTTTGACTTTAATTAAAAATTATATATATTTTACCCTGACTTTGTGCAAATATTGCGAAATTTTCTTAAAAGAGGCAAAAATGGGGTTTTATCGTTCGATCGTCCAAGATTTAGAAGAATGGAAGGCGGCTTCGGTCCGTAAACCGGTCATTTTGCGTGGGGCAAGGCAAGTCGGCAAGACGACGGTTGTCAGGGAATTTGGCAAGCGCTTCGACACCTTTATCGAACTTAATCTCGAAAAGAAGGCTGACCGTGATCTTTTCGAGAACGATTTGTCCGTGAAGGATTTGTTTCGTTATATCTGCCTTGAAAAGAAGATTGTGCCACACGGGAATGTCCTGCTGTTTATCGATGAAATCCAGAATTCGCCGAAGGCGGTTGCGCAGCTCCGTTATTTTTACGAGGAAATGCCGGAACTGTATGTGGTCGGTGCAGGCTCGCTATTGGAAGTGATGATGGAACGCCACAAGATCAGTTTCCCGGTGGGGCGCGTTGAATACCGCTACATGTTCCCGATGACGTTCGTGGAGTTTATGGCGGCGTTGGGCGAAGATGCCGTCTTGGAAATGTACCGCGAAAAGGAAATCCCCGAAATTGCGGAAAACAAACTTGCATCCCTGTTTCGCCTGTATTCGTTTGTGGGTGGTATGCCCGAAGTCGTTGCACGTTATGTCGAGACGGAAGACATGTCACAATTGAATTCCGTGTATGAATCCTTGATAACGTCTTACAAGGATGATGTTTCGAAATATGCGAAGAACGCCACGGAGGCGAATGTTATTCGGCATGTGATTGAAACTGCGCCTTTTGAAACAGGGAAGCGAATCAAGTTTGAGCGTTTTGGCAACAGCAATTACAAGTCCAAGGATATTGGCGAGGCTCTCAAAATTCTGGAGCGCGCGATGTTCCTTTATTTGCGCTATCCGGTGAACGGGCATGAGTTGCCGCTCGTACCAAATTTCAAGCAACATCCGCGTTTGCAGTTTCTGGATACGGGACTTTTGAATTATGCGCTCGGGCTTTCAAGCGTGTATTATAAAGATGTCCAGTTGAGCGATGCGTACAACGGAATGATTGCTGAACATGTCGTGGGCCAGGAACTGCTTGCTTCGCAGAGTGACGTGTTGCACAAGCCGACTCTTTGGATACGCGAAAAGAAGCAGGCGAATGCCGAAGTCGATTTCTTGATTGTGAAAGATGGAAATGTTGTCCCTATTGAAGTCAAGAGCGGTGCGACAGGTTCGCTGCGGTCGCTACATTCGTATATTGACGAGGGTGGCTTTGAGGTTGCACTTCGCTTGTACAGTGGAAAAAAATCTGTTGAAAACGCCGTGACTCCTCAGGGTAGAAAACCTTACAAATTAGTGAACTTGCCGCTCTATTATGCGGGACGACTGAATGAATTTCAGTGCTAGTCAAGGGATTGGACTTCGAAAACGGAGTCTCGTGGGCGTTTATGGAGAAAAGGTGAGAACTTTGCTGTACTTAGTTTGTTTAAAGATTTAAGGTTTTTTTATGCCATTTTTTAAATAAATATTTGCTTCTACTATCTTCAAAATTAGAATCATTGTGAAGAATTTGTAAATCAATTCGGTTTGTGTCGTCACTTCTTAGGCACAACTCTTTTTTGGATATTGCATTTGCAGGAATGAAAAATAAGTGTATCTTTTTATTGCTGGTGTCATTTAAAATTAACCACCAATCTTTATTTAAGAATGAAATATTTGGATTGGACCAGTATCTTTTGCCAGAAGAATTGTTTTCAGATGAAAAAGTAACATTGCCTGATATATTAAACCCTTCTTTTTTGAGAAGTTTTATTGCGTTATTTTTTTTCGTTTGGGGTATGACCAATTTTTTTGGGGAGTTGCTTTTTTTGTTTTGACATGATTTAGTTGCCGTATTTTTAGTTTTTATCGTCTGTTTATCTGATAGTTTTTCCCTTATCTCGTCCATAATTGCTTGTGCTGAGTTCATGTTGGAAATTAAGATGTTGTAAGCATCCATGTATTTTTTCCAAAGGTCTTTTCCGACAATTTCTTCTAGGTTGATTTTTTGTTTTTTGAAGTGCCGTTCGTAGTTCTCAATAATCTTTATTCGCTTGTGTATGTCAGAGATATTTCTTGTTTTAGGAGATTGCTCCGCATTTCCTAACATCCATTCCTTCCAATTTGAATTTCCTTTAGATTGGTTACATTTTCCGCAAGCTGGAACTAAATTTGCGATTTCAGTTATATAACCTGTAGGTTTTTTGTTGATGATTAATGGATAAAGATGATCCCATTCTGTTTTTTTATCACCACAATAGACACATCTTACATCGTCTTCGTTTTGATGAAGAACGTTTAGCGCTTCTTGAATTTCTGCGTTGGTTGGCTTATGCGCAGGAATAATTCCGTTAACGAACGAATTCGTAATGCTAGATGATCTTCCCATTATTGTAACTGGGGTTGGCATTTTAAAAACATTTTTTTTCATGGGTATTCCTGTTTTAGTGTATTATCTAACATAATAAAAAAAGACTGTTTCATGCAAGGTGTATATTGTTCTGACTGTGGTCTGCTACGGCGAAAGTCATGCTCCTATTGTTATGGCTGAACCGTAAGGTTGGCGCTTGCGCTAGGATGGGGAAATCTTTCCTCTTGAAATTTGCTACATTATTCCCCGAAACAGAAAAGGACTAATGTATGAATATTCTCGTCGTTGGT
>JAEEGH010019717.1_pt1 | contig 14119 bp, 15 predicted proteins | sample 9134181 | NCBI WGS metagenome assembly JAEEGH01 (sample SAMN16246544, study PRJNA631951) | gut metagenome | biome: gut microbiome; feature: rumen; material: DP-attached | host: Bos | place: Iran: Karaj | collected 2018-10 | reverse complement strand
CTGCTTATCTAACTCTTTAGGGTCGGCATGAATTTTTAAGAATCTTCTAAATGCATAGTTTTCATCTTCAAGCTGTACCGCTCTATTTTCAACTTCATTAGGGTCAACCATTATTCTTTCTCCATAATTAACTTTTCATATTTCTTTTTCAAGTAATCCCTAGGTTCAACTCTTCTCTTCATGCTACCATCATATGCCTTTATCCAAAGTTCATCCTCTCCCAACCAATTTATAACATCTAAGATTTTATATAATATAATCTCTTCAGTCTCCTCAAAAAATGCATCTATAACTCTTGTCAAGAGCTTACCATATGTATATCACGATACGACTTTCTGGATACCCTGAATAGATTCCATTAAGCCTCTTATAGTCCTCAATCATCCAATCGTGATGCTCCATTATCTTTCTCATCTGATGTTCTACATGAGGGTACCTGTACCATTCATGCCACTTAAGTTTACTTTTGGCTTCAGCATCCTTGAGTTTGATATACTGATCTACCGAATAACAAGTAAAACAACCCTCGTAATCTTCATCGCAACATTTACCATCAAGTTGGTCTATTGGGACAAAGCCTTCATATTTTTCTAATTTATCATAGGCACATCTAAAGTCTTGATAGCATATTTCGCTTATTCCATACCCTACTTTTTTCGGGTTAACGGGATTTCCATTTTCATCACGAAGAAGCCATTCTTCAAGTTCGTAAGAAAGCCCTTCAGAAATATCAGAGGTTTGCCAATTTATATAGTCAATAAGATTCCCGAATCCCCTCCCATCATATGTCGGAGCTATGCCACCTGCATCGGAGATGTATCTGTTAAGGGGTTTTTTGAACCTGTTCAGAAGTTCCCACTTTCCATCCTTATTCTTTACCTCACTATAAAAATTATAATCTATACCCAATTTATATCTCTCCCTTAATCATAAAGATTCTTTTTTATCTTTTCGTATATCCTGTTAAAATCCACCTTGCATCTGCCATCCCATATACCTACGGGGATTTTGTCCATAAACGAGTATTCTATCGGCGTATCGGATTTTTCAAAGAAATATACCCGTATCTTTAGTTCTCTCGGCATAACGATCCAATACTCCCTTACTCCCGCATTCCTGTATTTATACAGTTTTCGCATAGTATCATGGTATCGTGTCGAAGGCGAAAGAATCTCCATGACTAAGTCCGGAGCACCGAAAATACATTTTTCTTCATCTTTGCTTTCATCACACAGGACAAAAACATCCGGCTGCACCATGGTTTTCTCATCACAATCGAGCTGGACATCGGTCGGAGCTGCATATGTCTGACATGAGCCATTGTTAGCATCGATAAATGATTGTAGTGTTACAAGCAAAAATGTACTTATCTTTTGATGAGATGTTGCAGGCGATGCCATATCATAGAATACACCGTCTATCAGCTCCACTCTGATATCCGGGGGCAATGCATAGTAATCATCTATAGTTTTATTTTTATAATCGTCAGGCTGTAGGGCACTGGTCCCATTTGTGGTATATGTCTCTTCCGGTTCCTCGTAGACATAGCTAATATTCTGGTCGTCTTCTATATGACCATCTGCGTAACTGCATTTGTTTCTCTCCTTGATTTTTTCTGGATTAACTACATGGTTATCCTTGGACTTTAAAGGTTCAAACACCTTTCGCAAAGCCTCTAGGGTAGTTCTCCTTGGTGCAGTAGTAGTTCCACAGAAGACTTTTTGCACTGTACTCGCCGGCACGCCAGACTTTTCCGCGATGTATTCATAGGAAAACCCATATTCCTTCTTTATCTCAAGCATTTCATTAATCGTCATTTAATTCACCTCCTCTTCCAATTGTATACCATTATATCTCGTTTGTCAATCGTAAAGTTACCACTATATATCATTTTCATGGATCGAACATCGATATTTTGCCATTTAATATCATTAAATACATGGCGGGGTTAACCCCGCCATTGGTAAATTCTTTAGAAGTTTATAACCTTCCATGCTTCTATCAATTTATCAAGTGTCCATGCAGCATTGGCGGGAGATGTTGAGGGGAGACAAATGCTGTCCCTGTGGATCAGGGGAGCAGTGTACTTTTGAAACAAAGTATAGGCAGTTTTGCCGTTTGTAAAAATCTGTCTGATATCTGCAGTTCCGAGTATGGCCGTCAGGTCATTCGGGACTGCATTTTTTATGCTCGCATCAGAGGAACCCTCTATATCGCAGGAGGCTATAACATCCCATGCTGCTATATTATGTCTTAACAGAAACGCCTTTTTATCGGGAATTGTCTCCGGAACTGCATCTTTAAAAACTCCTGCCAGCACCTTCCAGTAGCGGTTCTGCGGATGACCGTAGAAGAATCCGGCCTCCCTGGATTTTACCGAAGGGAAGCTCCCCAGTATCAGTATTTTCGAGTTTTTATCATATACCGGCGGTATGGGATGGATGATATGCTGTAACATAATATCGGCTCCTTTAAAAAACAGGACCGGCCGTTAGGTCAGTCCTGCTAAATACATATTTATCTTTGATTTGATCCGGGTGTGTTATGAAGGATAACATCATGATATCCGCCCTCTACGATAGATGTAGCAGATACAAGAGTGATCTTTGCATCTCTCTGAAGCTCGGGAATGGTAAGCACACCGCAGTTACACATGGTTGACTTAACCTTGTAAAGTGACTTAGCAACATTGTCCTTCAGAGGACCTGCATAAGTTACGTAAGAATCAACACCCTCTTCGAAGCTGAGCTTTGCCTTGCCGCCGAGGTCGTATCTCTGCCAGTTACGTGCTCTGTTGGAACCTTCGCCCCAATACTCTTTTACGTACTGTCCGTTAACCATAAGCTTGCTTGTAGGGCTCTCATCGAAACGTGCGAAGTAACGTCCGAGCATGATGAAGTCAGCACCCATAGCCAAAGCTAATGTCATATGGTAGTCATGAACGATACCGCCGTCTGCACAGATCGGGATATAAACACCGGTTTCCTTGTAGTACTCATCACGTGCCTTTGCTACCTCGATAACTGCTGTAGCCTGGCCACGGCCGATACCCTTCTGCTCACGTGTGATACAGATTGAACCTCCGCCGATACCGATCTTGATAAAGTCTGCTCCGGCTTTTGCCAGGAACATGAAACCGTCGCGGTCTACAACATTACCGGCACCAACCTTTACGGTATCACCATATTTCTCACGGATATAGGAAAGTGTCTTCTCCTGCCAGCAGGTATATCCTTCTGAAGAATCGATACAGAGTACATCAGCACCTGCTTCTACAAGAGCGGGAACACGCTTCTCATAGTCGAGGGTATTGATACCTGCACCTACCATATATCTCTTCTTTGAATCAAGAATTTCGTTGGGATTGGATTTATGCTCTGAATAGTCTTTTCTGAATACCATGTATTTAAGGCATCCGTTAGCATCAATCAAGGGAAGGGAATTAAGCTTGTTATCCCAGATAATATCATTTGCTTCCTTTAATGTAGTAGTATCGGGAGCAGTGACAAGATTTTCTAAAGGAGTCATGAAAGTTTTTACCTGGAGAGAGGTCTCCATACGGCTGACACGGTAATCACGGCTGGTAACAATACCCAGGAGCTTTCCATGTGCAGTTCCATCACTTGTTATAGCGATAGTATTGTGTCCGTTTTTCTCTACAAGATCAAGTACATCCTGAAGAGTATCGTCTTCCTTTAAGTTTGAATCGCTTACTACAAAACCGGCCTTATAGGCTTTTACCTTAGCAACCATAGCAGCTTCGTCTTCGATAGACTGGGAGCCGTAAATAAATGACATTCCGCCTTCCTTTGCTAAAGCTATGGCCATGGTATCGTTAGATACTGACTGCATGATAGCTGAAACCAAAGGGATGTTTAAGGAAATCGGAGATTCTTCGGAACCCTTTTTGAATTTTACAAGGGGTGTACGAAGAGAAACATTTGCGGGAATGCAATCAGGTGATGTGTATCCCGGTACTAACAGGTACTCGCTGAAAGTGTGTGACGGTTCTTCGAAAAAGTAAGCCATGTCATCCTCCTTTTATATGTGAATTTTTAATAGAAAACGAAAAAAATATTAGCGCTTTACTATGATAAAGTTTCCTTAAAATGAGTTTTTCCCTGCCCCTAGAGTAGAGGCAGGGAGTAAAATATTAAACGAAATTGTATACCAATTTCAATTTAAAGTCAATACCTTTTTTAAATATTTTTTCACAAAATTATAGCCATACCACTTCACTTAATACCTGTCTTACATTTTCCTCATTTACACGGATGAGCTTTGCAAGAGTTCTGGCTCTTTCGTCATCATCCATTTCATTAAAGGCTTTTATGCCGGATTCCTTACCGAGATTCTCCTTAAGTATCTCCAGTTCTTTGAGTCTGGCTTCCGTTTTCCATATCCTGTCATGAAGCTCATCCTTCTTTCTGTCAAATATTTCAGAGAGTTCATCCTTAGAGCTCTTGCCTGAGAGGACCTTCTCTATTTCACTCAAAGTAAATCCCATATCCTGCAGTTCCAGTAAAGACTCGATCATCTCCATCTGTCCGGCAGAATAATATCTGTATCCGGTTTCCTCATCGACCTTCACCGGCTTGATTATCTTCTTTTTCTCATAAACTCTGAGAGCTTTGATCGATACCCCTGACAGCTTTGCTAGTTCTCCGATTTTAAGCAACTGATATTCTTCCATCTGCTGTACCCCCTATACCACTATAGTGCCATTTCTATCCACATAAGTCAACGATTTTGTAAAACATTTCAAAAACATATTGACTCGTACCTTGGGGCAGGGTTTATATTCCAGTTAACAAGCAGATCAGTATATATTTACAGAAAAGGGATTAAAGATGCAGGTGCTTAAAATACTAATAAAAAGGAATAAGCTGTTTGTGTTATTGTCGGTCTGTCTGACTCTCATCGCCAACCTGTCACAGATGATATATATGTTATATATAAGTAAACTGGTTAACAATATAGAATCCGGAACCACTATAGAAAATTCTCTGATACTTATACTATGTCTTTTCCTGATATCAAATGCAGTAACCAATTTCTTTAATCATTATATATCACGTTATACCTCAGAAAAGATGGCGCATACTCTCAGGACCGGATATATGCGGAATCTATTACATACCTCTATAGAAGCAACGCCTTCTGCTATGGACTCCGGTACTGATGCAGCACACACCATGTCCGTACTTCAGAACGAACTGGCTCAGGCAAACAGTTATCTCGGAAACAACTTTTTTGAATTTTCAGGCATGCTCCTGACCGGCACACTGGTCCTCGTTTTTCTGCTGTTTCAAAATGTGCTCCTCACCATGGTCTTTACTCTGCCAACTGTCCTCATCCTAATCTATGTGATGTATTCCGGCAGGAAACTCACCGGGATCGTCTCTGCTACGATGAATGAAAAAGAGAAAATGAACCGTATCGCCTTTGGTCTCATTCATTCCTTTCCTATTGTAAAGGTTTTTTCCGGAGAAAAGTTCTGTATGGAGTCATACGATAAAAGACTCAATGCCTGGGGAATCCACGCCACGCACGAAGGCAGGATGCATGCTGTCTATAATTCCTTATCCGGTGTGCTATCAAGGCTTCCTCTTCTCCTGCTCTTTCTATGCGGGGGATTCCTGGTACTTAGAAACAAGATGTCCTTAGGCACATTGTTTGTTTTTCTGAATCTGCAAAACGGTGTAACCCAGACCATTATGAACCTGCCAAGCCACATGGCAAGATTCAAGGTATTTACGGTAAACCTGTCAAGGATTTCTATTTTATAACAAAATCGGATGCGAAGTATCGTTTTGTTACCGATGAAACGCAGAAGGCGGTTTCGAGATAACTTTGGCATAACAATCATATAACAACGGAGAATAAAATGATAAAGCTGCAAAATATATCTTTCACATATGGTGAACAACAGGTGCTTCATAACATAACACTGAACATCGAAAAAGGACAAAAAATCGGTATTATCGGAGAAAGCGGATGTGGAAAAAGCACTCTGTTAAAACTGATTGCGGGACTATATGCACCAACTTCCGGAACCATATCCGTCGCAGGTAAAACCGACCCGAAAGAAATCAGTAAATGCGTATCGGTGGTCATGCAGACGCCCATGCTGTTGCCATTATCCATATATGAAAATATTACACTGGGACATGATTACCCGGCAGACCGTATAGACCAAGTCTGTAAAATGGCAAATATAAAAAACTGGATCGATTCACTTCCGGAAGGCATCAACACATATCTCGGGAACAGTGCCGATGAGCTGTCGGGCGGACAGGCCCAGCGCATAGCTATAGCCCGTGCAATGTGCAAAAATGCCGATATTATGCTCCTCGATGAGCCAACCTCAGCACTTGACAAGGATACAACGGCATCTGTTTTGGAATCCATAAAAGAGTTTTCAAAAGACAAAACCGTGATCCATGTCACCCATCAGGCGACACACCTTGATGGTTACGATCATATATATAAGATAGAATCCGGATTTCTTTCTTAAAGGCAGGAGATATACATCTATGACAAGAAATGCTTTCAGAATACTAAAAGACCTCAATATGCATAAGCAGTTCATCCTCATGCTGATCCTTCGCATGCCCTTTGATTTTTTAAATGCACTCATATCCGCAAATATGATTGAACGCTTTGTAAGGCTTATGGAGATAAAAGATGAGGACAGTCTTCTCCCGACCTTTCTCCTGTTCCTGCTGTTAACCGTCCTGCTTTTTGCCTACAACATGACCATATGGAGCACTCTGGCCATAAGGATTAATATCCTTTTTCAGAAAAAGCTCCGTAAAAAAGTCCTCGGCTCACTTCTTTCCCGTACACAGGGAGAAATGGAGGAATATGCTGTCGGTGACTGGATCACCAGATTAAATAATGATATAGATAAGGTAAATGATTACCTTGATGCACCGATCAATTTCATGCATATGATGATAGCTGCGACAAATCTGCTACTGTCATCCATAATGCTTATCCTGCTGAATTTCTCACTTTTCTGTATCGCTATTTTGATAATGGTTCCCTTCTTTTTCCTGAGCAGTGTCATTATAATAAGAAAGGTTCCGTTTTTCCGCCGAAATGCTCAGGAAAGCTTTGCCAAGTATAACAACTGGGTAGCTCCCATTATCGCAGGCAAAGATGCGATCCGTATCTTTGACGGCAAAAAAACAGTTGAGGAAAAAACAGAAAAAATAAGCCTGGATATCCTTCATCAGAATATGCAGGCTCATAAAAGAATCGCATGGACTTATTTTTTCAATACCTTTTCAGGAGTCCTCGGATACATACTATTGCTGCTCACAGGTGGAAGCATGATAGGCAACGGTGTGGAAAACTTTGCAGAGCTCACCAAGATCACCCAGTACCGAGGCGAGATGATGAAAAGTACCATGTGCATCAATAACTGTATCGGAAATATGCGCTCAAATTATCCGTCCGTTGAAAGGATCCAAGAGGTTACAAACCCTCAGGGTGTATCCCAGTCAATATCGGTTGAATAACACTTTGTAGCTGCTGTCAGTTTTCCGAATATATATTTATTGGAAGCCGATTCACACATCGTATATATACGGTCATCAACACAGACGATCTCTTCTGACATAGGTGCATATTTAAAGTCCTTTCTCAGTACGGATGAATCCAACTCATAAAGAGGGAGTGTAAGACCGGCTATCTCCAGATTCTTCATGCTCTCAGGCTTATCATATACATATATATGTGAAAAAGCCACACCATAAGATGTAGAAAGCTATATCTGTCCGTTATAAGTATCCATACCCTGTACCAGATCTGTTATGGAATACACCTCGAAAGGTTCGGGCTCGATACCAAACAATGCGTCCTCGTCATCTGAAAAATGATAGGCAAACATCAGAGCCTGATTATAATCACCTGCAGCTGTAGTCATCTTATGTGTCTCATCTGTTTTGTAGTTTTCTTCCCTAAAAAACTCTCCGGCATATATCACATCTTCATCAGAAGAAGTATATGCCACACTCATATCATCAGGCATAGGAAAAGTTCCTATGCTTTTTATTATATCCCCGTCAGATGCTTTTATGGCATCGTCATAGTTAAATACATAAAGGCACGAATCACCGCTCCCGGCTACATATATATAGTCCTCATGTACCGTAAGTCCTCCCGCATGTCCGTGAAACTCACTGCCGTCGGGATTCTGCATAAGAAGCTTCTTTACATATTTGTTCGTCGACTTTTCTACCATATATATAGGAGATGCACTCTTATCATTCATATACCCGGTAATAAAAAAGCAGTCACTCGCAGTGTCCAAAGACAACCCCTGTGCTATGAACCCTTTATGGATGTCCGGTATGGTAAATTCTGCTTGCGAATGATCATAATACTCTGACACAGGAAGTCTGAAATATAATACAGCACCCAAAAGTATAACATCTATCACCGCAACGATAATAACCAAAATTTTTATCACTTTTTTAACTTTGCTTTTTTTGGGGTTAAGCTTTTCTTCTGCCATGATAATCTTCCTTATATATAACATTTTCGTTAAAAACAACTATGAATAACATTCTACCATTTTAATTCTGAATAGTCAAAGAAATATGGCAGCTTATTTTTTCAAATAACTGTTGACAAAATCACTTTTTAGATGTATTGTTTGTATTACAGTAAATAATACAATGCATACACGATAAAAAATCTAAGGAGGAACCACAAATGCCTGATATTAAAGAAATGTTACCTTTTCTCATCCCGCTTATCATAGCAGAGATTATCCTGCTGACTGTAACTCTTCGTCATATTTTTACTCACAAAAATTATAAGCGTGGCAACAGAACCCTCTGGGTTATCGTAGCGATCATAGGTATGGAGTTTATCGGTCCTGTGATATATTTCTTACTCGGTAAGGAAGACGCCTAAAATTATTTAAGGAAGTGAACCCAAAATGACTCAGGATAATTACATCTTAAGAATAGAAAACCTTGAAAAAAGCTTTGGAGACAAAAAAGTTTTAAGAGGCGTGAACTTAAATGTTCCGCCCAAAAAGGTTTTTGGCTTCGTAGGCAAAAACGGTGCCGGAAAAACCACGACCATGAAACTGGTTTTAGGCTTGATGACTGCAAATACCGGAGAAATTTTCGTAAACGGTGAAAAGGTAACCTACGGCAATACCAAAACGAACCGCTTTATAGGTTATCTGCCCGATGTCCCCGAATACTATTCTTTCATGACTCCGAAGGAGTACCTCTCATTCTGCGGTGAGATTACAAAAATGGATAGAAAGGAAATCCGAACCAGAAGCGAAGAACTCCTAAAACTGGTAGGACTCGGAGAAGAGAAGCATCGCATAAAAGGTTTTTCAAGAGGTATGAAGCAGAGACTGGGTATCGCCCAGGCATTGCTCAATAGGCCAAAGCTCCTGATCTGTGATGAGCCCACCTCTGCACTTGATCCGTTAGGACGCAAGGAAATACTTGATATCCTTGTAGCTGCCAAAGAAGAAACAACCATCCTCTTCTCCACACACATTCTTTCAGATGTTGAACACATCTGTGATGAAATGGCTCTGCTCAATGAAGGAAAGATCATCATGCAGGGCAGTATCGATGAAGTTAAAAGTAAACGCCGTGGGAATGCACTGGAAATACAGTTGGAGCGAAAAGAAGATTCCGATAGCCTTTACCGCTTTATCTGCGAAAAAACAAAAGCCCAAAAAGCAGGTTCTGCCGGCAAAACAGAGCGGAACGGCTCTAAAAATATAATAATAAAAGAGGCTTCCCTGCTCCCTTATACACTGAACTTTATCGCTGATAACAACATCCCGTTTATCAAGATAGAAAAACAGGAATCAACCTTGGAAGATATTTTCCTGGAGGCAATAAAATGACTGCATTTATAAAAAAGGAATGTATGGAGCTGACCCGAACGGGAAAGCTGCTTATACTCGGTATAATATTCATATTCTTTGGTATCCTGAACCCCGCTATGGCTAAACTCACTCCCTGGTTATATGAGATGCTTTCCGATCAGTTTGCAGATCAGGGCTTAGTTATCGGTGAAGTTACCGTCACAGCACTTACCAGCTGGACACAGTTTTTTAAAAATGCTCCTATGGTGCTGATAGTAACAATCCTGCTTTTCAGTGGATTGTTTACAAACGAATACCAGAAAGGTACCCTGGTTCAGATCGTGACAAAGGGACTTTCAAGGAATAAAATATTCTTTTCAAAGCTCTTAACAGTATATGGAGCCTGGACCTTACTTTATCTCGTGTATACCGGTATTACTCTTGGTTACACCGTTTATTTCTGGGGAAATGACGGAGTAACAAATCTTGCTTTCGGGATATTTATGTACTGGCTTTTTGGTATATTCACCATGTCAACATTGGTACTTTTCAGTGCCCTGTGTGATAACAGCGGTCAGGTACTGCTCGGTACCGGCGTAATATTCTTTGCATTTATATTACTCGGTTATATACCAAGCATAAAAAACATCATCCCTTCAAGACTGATGGACGGACTTACCTTATCAACGGAAGGTGCAGTCCCCTCAGATTTTACCGAAGCACTATTATGCACCTTTATTTTAATCGCATTTTGTGATATAATCGGAGTGCTGGTATTTACCCGACGCAAGTTATAAGTTATGAGGAAATAAACATGATCATAAGAATAGACGAACTATCAGATATCCCTATATACCTTCAGTTGAGAAACCAGATAGTAATGGGGATTTCCAGCGGCGAACTGAAAGCCGGAGAAAAACTTCCGACGGTAAGGGATCTCGCACTGGAAATGGGTATAAATACTATGACTGTCAGTAAAGCTTATCAGTTACTGAAAACCGAAGGCTATATAATGACAGACAGAAAAAACGGGGCTCGTATCCGCACGGAGATAAAAAAAGAAGCCTCTGTTTCCGATGCCAACAAAACGGAATTAAGGCGAATCGTCTCTGAAGCCCGTATTTCAGGTGTGGAAAAGCAGGAGCTGATCGATCTGATCGATAAATATTGGGAAGGGGGTAATGATTAACCATGTCACTTATCTTTGGCATAGTAATGTGCATACTCCTTATTCCAACACTCCTCATTATGTTTTTCATACTGTATCCCAAAAACTGGAAATCAGCTAAAATGATCCTTGGGCTGACCATGAAGAAAGAGTTTAAAGAGGGAGAAACGGAAAAAACTATTGACATGATATACAGCAAACGCCGTGGTCAGGCCCAAAAAGTTCTGTATATAAGTCTCGCTCTTTCCATAGTGCTTCTTCTGTTACACGGTTTTATCCTTCAGACCACACTGTGGATGGTATTATTCTATGCTTCACTAATAGGTATCTTCATCCCTTTCTTTCTGGGGAACAAGGAAATGAAAAGCCTGAAAAGAACTCTTGGACTCTCTCAGGAACAGAAGGTAATCTATACAGACATCAATACAGCAGGAAGCATCCATACCATAAAGTTTTCAAGCCTTTTAATTCCAAACATCATAGGATTGTTTATAGTTATTGCAGCTCTTTTAGTAGATTTAAAGGTTATTAACGTAAAATCTACATTCGCAGGTAACTTTCTCGGTACAGGGCTTGCAGCCATCTTCTGGGCTGTCGGGCTGCTTATATCCGGAGTTGCCTATATGATGGACAACCTGAAAAATGAAGTTATTTCGACAGATTCCGCTATCAATGCCAATTATAACAGAGCAAAGAAAAAGAATCTCTCGGACTTTTCAGTTAAATTCCTTTGGCTGAACACCATCCTGCTGGCAACAACATTTGTTTTCTTAGTATTATGGTATTCAGAGTTATTGTTTTTTATTTTTACCATCATCTATTTCTTGATAATAATGATAGGGATTTTCATGTATGTCTTAAGAGACAAAAAGATAGAGCAGAGATATGAAAAAGAAATGACCGTAACTCAGGACGAGGATGACAACTGGATTGGTGGTATCATCTACTACAATCCAAATAATAAAAGATTGAACGTAAAGAAAAGAGTTGGTGTCGGCGGTACCGTAAACGCTGCTCATCCCGTTGGTAAACTGGTATATGCTTTTATCGTTCTCGTATTCATGTTTACGCTTGGTTCGCTAGTATATGTGGGGATGACAGAAGCTACTCCTATCAAACTTAAGCTCGAAGACAATAAACTCATCTGCCACCAGTTATCCGATGATTATGTAATAGACATAAATGATATAACTGCTATCGAATGGGGCGAAGATGTTAACAATCTCAAACTTGCCAAGATTTCCGGTTTTGGTATATCCAACCTATACAAAGGAAACTTTTCTGTAAACGGTAATTCTTGCAAGGTCTTCCTGAACCCTGAAGAAGGAAACTACATCAAAGTGATGACTGCTGAAATGACATATTATGTAAGTGCTGCAACTTCGGAAGAGACCAAAATTGTATATGAACAACTTCAATCATAGGAGAACAACATATGGAAAAGAAACCAATATTAGAGATCAAAGGTTACTCAAAAACCTACGGTGAAGGTAAGAAAGCCGCCGACAATGTAACACTCACCATAGAAAGCGGCGATATCTACGGCTTCATCGGACACAACGGAGCAGGAAAATCCACTACTATACGTGCAGTTGTGGGTGTTCTGGATTTTACGGAAGGAGAAATCCTTATAGACGGACATTCCGTCAAGAAGGATCCCATCGAATGCAAGAAAATCACCGCATACATCCCGGATAATCCGGATCTGTACGAAAATCTGACCGGTATGCAGTACCTGGATTTTATCTCAGATGTCTTTGAGATAAGTAAAGAAGACCGCAAAGAACGTATAGATCATTATGCGGAAAGGCTTGAGATCACGGACGCTTTAGGAGATCTCATAAGCTCATATTCACATGGTATGAAGCAAAAGCTTGCTATCATCTCCGCTCTCATCCATGAGCCAAAGCTGATCGTTATGGATGAACCCTTCGTAGGCCTGGATCCCAAGGCATCCTTCATACTTAAACAGATCATGCATGAACTCTGCGAAAAAGGAACCGCCATCTTCTTCTCAACACATGTACTGGATGTGGCCGAAAAGCTATGTAATAAAGTAGCGATCATAAAACATGGAAAAATTATCACTTCCGGTACTATGGATGAACTCACACACGGTGCATCTCTGGAAGAGGCATTCCTGGAAACCTGATATTTTACACACTAACTAAACATGGTATAGACTATGAAAAGAAAATCGATATTATTAAATGCACTTCTTCTCTCCACCAGTCAGAGAAACATACTTAAATACTGTAAGGATAAAAAGAAAAAAGGCAGGATCATCGGCACGACCATCGGAATGGCACTCCTTTACCTGATGCTTGTCGCCTACTGTATAGCCCAGAGTATAGGGTTTGGATATTTCGGTCTCACCGACTCCATCCCGACTATGAACGCACTGGTTATCTCCCTTATATCATTTTTCTTTACTCTTTTTAAGACAAACGGATATTTATTTAACTTTAAGGAATACGACATGCTTATGTCCCTTCCCTTTAAAGCAAAGGATGTAGCCGGATGCAAATTCCTATATATGTATGTTAAAAGTCTGCCCTGGCAAATGACCGTTTCACTATCCACCATGGTAGTATACGGCATATACTCGGAAGCATCTCCGATTATGTATCCTGTATGGATAGCCCTGTCTTTGTTCCTGCCTATAATCCCGATGCTCATAGCATCATTCCTTGGGTACCTGATCACAAAGATAGGCTCAGGCTTCAAGCACAAGACACTTGTTCAGACAATTCTCGTACTGTTGTTTACTGCTGCCTGCTTCCTCCCAAGATTTTTCATTGAAGATATGATAAAAAATGAAAAAACTGAGGAAGTGATGAAATCCGTTTCTTCCATAACCGGAACAGCAGAGAAATTCTATCCGCCGGCAAACTGGTTTAGCAATGCGGTAAAAACTTTCAACATATCCGATATCTTGCTTCTTATCGGAATTACAATAATCCTTTTTGAAATCATCTTCATACCTGTAGGAAGGTCATACCGCAAGATAAACTCGGCACTGAAGTCTCACACCGCATCAAAGAAAAAGGTCAAGAGCACCTGCAAACAGCGAAGCGTTCTCGGCACCATAGTAT
>JAEEGH010019702.1_pt1 | contig 14124 bp, 11 predicted proteins | sample 9134181 | NCBI WGS metagenome assembly JAEEGH01 (sample SAMN16246544, study PRJNA631951) | gut metagenome | biome: gut microbiome; feature: rumen; material: DP-attached | host: Bos | place: Iran: Karaj | collected 2018-10 | reverse complement strand
TCGCTGACACGCTGGTGAACGAGAACCCCGACAAAGACACACTCATCGACATTGCCAAACTGGCAGCCACGTCCGTACGCTTCTTCAACGAGAAGCCGGTGGTCGCCATGATGAGCCACTCGAACTTCGGCTCGTCGCAGAGCGATGGTGCCAGGAAGGTTCGCGAGGCCGTTGAGTATATGCAACATGAGTACCCCGACATGGCCATCGACGGTGAGCTGCAGCTGGGCTTTGCCCTCGACCGTGAACTGCGCGACGAGCAGTATCCCTTTACCCGTCTCTACGGCAAGAACGTCAACACACTCGTCTTCCCCAACCTCACGTCAGCCCGCTCATCGTACAAGATGCTGCAGATGCTCGATGCCGACGTCGAGATTATCGGCCCGATACAGATGGGACTGAACAAACCCATTCACTTCATCGACTTCGGAGCCTCCGTACGCGACGTGGTGAACATCGTTGCCGTAGCTGTCATCGATGCCTACGTTGACAAGATCAAGAGCCGCCTCAACGCAGTCAAATAGTCAAAGCGACTATTCAACCAGCGAGAAGGCAACGTCCATCATGTGTGTGAAGTTGTTCTGACGCTCCTCGGCGGTGGTTACCTCACCTGTCAGGATGTGGTCGGAAATGGTACAGATGCCCAGGGCCTTGTTCCCAGAGCGGGCAGCGTTCATGTACAGGGCGGCAATCTCCATTTCTACGGCCAGCACCCCCATATTGATCCACTTGTCAGTATGGGGGTTCTCGCTGTAGAACATGTCCGACGAGAGGACGTTGCCCACCCTGTAGTGGTAGCCGAACTTCTCGCACGACTCAGCGGCGGCACGCACCAGTCCGAAGTCGGCGATGGGAGCGAACGTGCCAGCCATCTCGTACTGTGCGGCAAAGTTGCTGTTGGTACAGGCACCCATGGCAATGGCCAGATCGCCGATGTGCAGGTCGTTGTGGATGGAACCGGCAGAACCCACGCGGATAATGGTCTTCACGCCGTAGAAGTTGTACAGCTCGTAGGTGTAGATGCCGATGGAGGCCATACCCATGCCGTGTCCCATGACGCTGACGCGCTTTCCCTTATAGGTGCCGGTGAAGCCTAACATGCCACGCACGTTGTTGAAGCATACGGGATTGTCGAGATACCTCTCGGCCATCAGTTTCACACGCAGCGGGTCGCCCGCCATAATCACCGTCTCGGCTATCTCGCCGTACTGGGCCCCGATGTGGGGAGTTGGAGTGTTGTTCATAATCAGAGAGTTTTAAGTTTAAAGTCTGATTATATAACGTCTGCCCCACCCTTTTATTGTCTGCTATTTAACGATTTTCCGCATGTTCATGTCTACGATGCGTCCCTCTGGCGACACCTTGGCACTGACCTTATAGGTATTCTTACGCTCACGGTCAGGGTCGCTGCGCTCTATCTGCTGGTTGACACTGAACGTGACAGCATACTCCAGCTCACCAGTGTCGATGTTCTCGATCTTGTCAACCTTCCAGTCGTTGTTCAGCAGGAAGTTCATGCCCGTGATGTCTTCGTCAGCATGCAACTGACGCATGTAGCTGATAACATCGTTCAGCGTGGCATTGGGCTTGCGCAGGAAACTGTGCAGCACCTGTGCCACGGTCGAGGTGAGGCTGCGGTCATCGTTCTTGGCCAGTGAGTTGAAGTAGCTGGAAAACAGTCGGATGAGCATCTTCTCCTCATCCTTCGACACATGGTGCGCCACCAGCCGTTCGTAGTTCATCTTGGCATCGGCATAGTACACACCGTCGGCATGCTGGTCCATATACTGTCGGTACGACTCGATGGTGTTCTGTCCTGCAGCACGTATCCAGTCGAGTGAGTCAATCATCAGGCGGGCCTCCACGTTGTGGATGCTGCCCGGATGTCGGCTGACATACCGCTCAAGGGCAATACGCGACTTGCTGACAGCGGCCGTCTGCCACTCATGGTCTGACTGGCGCAGCACCTCCAAGCGGGCCGTCACGGAGTCGCGGTGGTCTACAGGTGCCTGCACATAGATGTCGAGGAAGTTCTGCAGCACGGCAGGCTCGCCGCTCTGCATGGCGTTCTCGTAGGCTGCCAGCTCGCTCTGCTGCTGTGTATGGCGATAGAAGTAGAGGCCGACGGCTACGATGGCAGCTGCCACGGCCATACTAACAAGCAGCGTCGTCCAGAAGGCACGGTGGCCGACGGGGGCTGGCGTTGCGTCAGGCTCGTTCTGTGGTTGCGGTGCGAAGACAGCACCCGTGCCGTCGGAGTCGTAGACGGGCTGGTGAATGGACATCAGGCACAGCGGACAGATGTCCTGGTCGGAGAGCATAGTGCCGCCGCAATGCGGACACTGTACGATGTGGCCTGCTATGCGGATGCCACAGCTGGGACAGTTCTCAGCATGGTCGCTGACCTGATGGCCACATTCGGGACATTTTATGATCATAGTTATATTTAGTGTTTGAAGCGTATCTCACGCAGCTGATGACTCCCCATGAAGCGGCTCTTGTCGATATAGCCGTTGACACCGGCAATGCGTCCACGGCCTGTGTACTGCCACATCGTGATGTCGCGGCCGTCGGCCACCACAGGCTCCTCGGGGGTGTACATCGCTATCATGATCTTGTATTCGTTGATCTTGCCCTGCAGGTGTTTGTTGTAGAAGTTACGTCCTGTATACAGCAGAGGCTTCTGGTGGTAGGCCCCCTCCACGAGGTCGAGGAAGTAGAACAGCGAGTCGCAGAACTCGTCGGTCGTCAGCCCGCCGGTAGTCTCGATGTCTATCATGGGGATGAGGTCCTGCTCGCCAGGCAGGCACTGCGAACGGAAGTTCAGCAGCTGGCGCATCTGGTCGGTTCGCGGACGGTAGAAGTGGTAGCTGCCCACTTTCAGCCCGTGACGCTGGGCCATCTGGATGTTTCGCTCGAAGGTGGCGTCGATGCGGTCGCCACCCTCCGTGGCCTTCAGGTACACGTAGGCCATTTTTGTCTCGTCGCCGATGACGTGCCAGAACACGTTGCCCTGATAGTGGCTCAGGTCGATGCCGTGGATGTGCGAGCAGGTGTCCTCACACTGCACCAGCACGTTCTGGACGGGAGCCTCCAGCACCTCGTCATCGACGATCATCTCTTCGTCAACCTGCTCATCGATTACGACAACTGAGTCCGGCTCCACCGTCTGCGCCTTCACTGTCAGCGTGCCAAACAGCAGAAACAGGGTCAGAAATGTAGTCATTCTCTTCATCTTTCCGTAATTTTGGCCGCAAAGGTAGTGCAAACCGAGCGAAATACCAAAGAAAAACGCGTTTTTCTTTTTATTTCCGAGGTGCAACCCACCTTCGACCATCAGGTCAATGTAGTGCAAACCGAGCGAAATGCAAAATAGATTATGATTTATTTTCATTTCCGATGGAGTCACAGATTTGATGACAAACCAGCAGAATCTCAGTCTTTGATTAAAAATGAGTCTTTTCTACTTAACATCCATAAGCCTCATGCGTATATAAGACAGCATGACCCGACAAGAGTTTGAACATATTGCTACTGTGCTTCGTCCACGTCTGAAAGATATTGGACGACAGTTCTTCGGTGATGACAATGCTGCCGAGGACATTGCACAGGAGACCCTGATGCGACTCTGGCTGCTGCGTGACCGCATAGAACCACAAACGGACATAGAACCACTGGCCGTCCGAATGGCCAAGAACCTCTGCGTTAGCGAGTGGCGTAAGCAAAGAGTAAGAGAGGGGGCAGCCATGCGGATAGAACTTGCTGCGCACGAAGACATTCATCGTCATGTAGAGTTCAAGGACGAAATAGCGCGACTACGACAGGCAGTCAGACAGTTGAAGCCCGCAGAGCAACGTCTTTTCCGCATGCGCCATGAAGCAGAGATGGACATCCAACAGATTGCTGCTGCCACAGGTATTGGGGTGCGCTCCGTCAGTGCCATGCTAAGTACCGCGAAACGTAAACTACAAGAAATACTCATCAAGAAAGGAGGTTTACTATGAAACAAGACCTGATAGAAAAGCTGCTAAACGAGCAGGCCACACCCGAAGATGAGCATCTGGTAGCCCAGATGCTTCAGCAAGAGGTGGAAATGGACTCATGGCTCACGGAAGACGAGACGGCTGAATATGACCGCATCGTCAATCAACGCAGAGCCAAGCGAAGTTTCATAAGATGGGCTATCGCCGCAGCCATCGCGGTGCTCGTTGCGGTGGGGACATTCGTGCTTTGGCCCAGGAAACAAGTCATTGAAACCGTCGCTGGGCAAAGTACAAAAGAAGTAACAGAACCCGTTTTTCGTGACGTGGAGCCAACTGTTGCCATTACAACCCCATCGAAGCCCGTTGTCACTCCCAAGACAGCACCAAAGAGTACGAGGCAAAAGCCGAAAGCAAACACTACCGACAGCCTGCAATATTACATTGCCCGCTTGGAGAAGGAACTGGAGAATGTCAATGAGAGTACCTATACAGCCAAAGCCGAAGAGGTGCTCCGCGCTGACAACCGATTGCAGCGACTGGTTCAGCGCATCATGATAGGCGAACTAACCAAAGAAAAAATGTCTGCAGAGGCTCTGAACACGAACATAACGACGGAGGAACAACCATGAGACGTTATTTAATAATAATAGGTATAGCATTTGCGATGCTGAACGTCAGTGCGCAGACCATCACCACCTTTGGCGACCTGCGTGCCAAAGTACATCACGTGGGCCAGAAACTGACAGGCCAGAACACTGTCAACGACCAAGCCATTGCCGTTGTAGTGCGTGAACTGGCAAAGAACTATCAGGGGCGTCTGTCGCACCGACAGTTCCAGGAACTGAAGGACACCATTGAGGGAATGCGCCAATATGTCAGCGCGGACACTTGGAAAACAGTCTTGAGCAGTGCTGTCGAGAAATTGCAGGAGAAGACGGATACGCTGGACATCGAGCAGCGAATCCTTGACTACTACAAACGAGTGCCGCAGGAGCAGATTTATGTCCATACGGACAAGCCCTACTACGTGTCTGGCGATACGGTGTGGTTTCGTATTCATCTGGTGGATGCCGTCACCCATACGCCTATCAGCCGCTCGCGCTATGTCTATCTGGAGCTGCACGACCAGCAGGCCGACACCTTGGTACAACGAATCATCGTAAAGTGTGACACTGATGGCGTCTTTGCCAATGCACTCGTCTTACCTCGTGGGCTGCGTGGAGGAAGCTACACCCTTGCTGCCTATACGCAATGGATGCGCAACTTCCCTGTCGAGCGTTTCTTCTATAAGCAATTACTGGTGGTGGGGGGAGTTGAAGCGCCAATGTTACCCGCAGGCGCTCCACTCCCATTCAGGGATAGAGTTTGGGGGGGAGACACCAGCTCGCTGCAAATAGCCCAACGCAAAGGGCAACTACTGATACAATTCCCTGAGCCTACTGATGTCCCTTTGGCTTGTGTGCTTTATGGCAGCGGCAACCTCATCGTGACGGACTACACACAGGGCAAGGTGCTGCGCATCGACAGCCAGTCGTTGCGCTCTGGAAGCCTCAGCATTGCAATGGTCAATCGTCAGACGGGCGACATCATTGCCGAACGCCAGACTGTCATCGAGGGTGAAAGGCCTCAAGTCACCATCAGCGGCAAGGCACAAAGTGGCAACGAGCCTATAGAGCTGCACATCAGCATGGTCAATGCTGACGGCACACCTCTCAATGGCTACTTCTCGCTTTCGGTCACAGACCACGACGTCGTGAAACCCGACACCATACAGCCAATAATCGACAGGTATCTTGGTCAACAGTCAGCGGACTATTCGCTCACCGATATGCTTGGCAGGACGTACCCCCGTATTGACTACGGCTTCCAGACCTCGCAGACCATCTCTGGCAGCATCCGTGGCACGATGTTCAAGAAGGTGAAACGCCCCAAGCTGATACTGGTACGTCCAGACACAGGCTTCCGCAAGACCTTCGAGCTGGGCGACAGCAACCGCTTCACCATCAACGGTCTTGACTTCCCCGACGGTACGACCTACATCTTGGAGGGCATGCGACAGACTGGCAGCACCAGCCTCGTGCAGACAGTCATCGACCCGCAGTCATTCCCCACCCTTCATCCTGCGTTCAAAGTCCAAAGTGCTAAGTACATGATCCCTGAGAAGTTTGCCACACAAGCCAAGGAACAAGTGATGTACGGCAGTATAGGCCACAATATAGAGCTACCTGAAGTCGTCAAGGAGAAGAAACGCAGACACAAGCCGATGAACCGCATGAACATAACACCCTTCCGCTCGTTCTACGACGACCATCCCCTACTGAACAACTTTGCCACCATCGAGACAATGCTCACATCGCTGGGACTCAAGGTCGGCCGTGATGACGACGGGCTGCACATTGTCTACTCCTCGGCCAGTGCCAGACTGCGCCCTCTGATATACATCGACGACATGGAGAGTACCGTCGAAGAACTGATGACGCTCCAGCCTGCGAACCTGATGTCGGTAGAGTATTTCAAGCACGGCTATCCGCAACTGCTTGCCTATCGCTGGGATGCGCCCACAATGGGTGTGCTGCTGATTACCCAAAAGCCCGGCCACCGTTTCAGCAAGGGGAAGCCCCTATCGATGGTCACCGTCCGCCAGCAGGGCTGGAAGCCTTCTGTCGAGTTCTACTCGCCGCAACATACCAGCAAGGCCAACAAGACGCACCCCGACCACCGCACCACGCTCTATTGGAATCCGAAGGTCGAGACAGACGCCAACGGTCATGCCACCGTCCGTTTCTATGCCTCCGACGTGTCCAAACGTTATCTCGTCACACTGGAAGGCGTCAGCAACGACGGCACCATTGTATGCCAGCAGCAGGCTATTGAATAGCCTGCCTTCGGCCTATTCTTCCTGCTTGTCGGGCAAGATCATCACGAAACGGGAACCACCGATATAAGCCGTGTCGACCACGATGTCGCCTCCTAAGCGTCGGGCAAGTGAGCGGGCAACGGTAAGGCCGATGCCCGTGCCGTTGTAATACTCGTCCAACTGTACGAATTCCTCGAAGATGCGCTCGGCTTCCTTGCGGGGGATGCCAATGCCAGAATCCTCGACAGAAAAGAACACACGGCCCGACGAGAGTGTCACACGCAGGACGGCCTTCTGCTGCTGGATAGTGAGCGCATTGTGCCAGCGAGCCTCGGCAGGTGCCGTGAACTTTCGTGCATTGTCGAGCAACAGCGACAGCGCACGGACAGCAGCAGTCTGATTAGTCTTTAACATGAGCGTCTCTACCTCTGGAGACACTAGCATGGTAAAGGTAAGATGGCCGGCCTCGGTGATGCCTGAAGCATTGACAGCCTCTGCGGCAATCTGCACGACAGAGACAGTATCGTTGCACTCGATGACCGTTTGGTTCTTGGCTTCGGAGAGTTCAAGCATCTTGTTGACAAGGTTGGTGATGCGGTCGGTATTCTCGGTTATCTGCCGGTTGATGTCCTTCAGGGTTTCCTCGTCGTAAGCCATATCGGGCATCGTCAACACCTGGGTGAAGCCCGAAAGGATATTGAGCGGTGTGCGTATCTCGTGGGAGATCTGCTGGATAAAGTCACTCTTCATGCGTGATGATTCCTCGACGCGGGAATTGGCCACTTCGAGTTCGTGATAGGCATCTTCCAGCCGCATGGCAGCACGATGACGGAAGAAGATGAAGAGGCCAAAGGCCAGTATGACCAGCACCAGCAAGGTTAAAGCCATCAGCAAACGCTGACTCGACAGATTGGCATGTTCCTCCATCAGCTCGGTTTCCTTCTGCTGAATCTCGTATATGGTGGCCAGCTCGGCAGCGTCATCCTGTTTCTGCCAAGCGATAGCAGAGTCGAGCGCATGGCATATCCAGGTTCCTACGGCGATGGCCGAGTCGATGCGGTGGGCTCCTGCATTGGCAAGGTACTTCGGAAGCAGGTAGGCATGAATGTTCTCCATAGTCATCTTCAAGTCATAGCGGGCCATCTGCGACTCCATCACCTGCAAATTGTCAGCCGCCTCATCCCATCTGTGAGCGGCCATCAGATAGCTGGTGGCCTCTATCTTCCCGTCGCCGCTCTTTGCATACTGGGTTTCCATGGCAGTCTTGTAAGCTTTGGCAGCCTCGCCCTGATGTCCCAGTCCCTCTAAGGCACAGGCACGGTAAAGGCAGAGCCTGGCCCACTGCTTGTCGATGTACGGCTCGCGAGCCTGGGGCTGCTGGCGGTATTCTTGAAGCATGCTGTCCATGCGGGCTGTCCACTCGTAGGCCTCATGGTAGCGTTCTGTCTGGATATACGCGTCGACAATGGTGACAGCACCTACGATACTGCTGGTATAGTGGGAAATTTCATGGTCGTCTGTTATCGTCTTCAGGTATTGCTGCCAAGCCTGGTTGAAGTTGCTGGCTGCTTCGTCGGGACGCCCCAGTTTCAACTGACAGCCGCCTATGAATACCAGGAGGTTGGTATAGTCGTTGGCCTTTGTGTACCCATGCTCCTTCAGCAGGCTCATGGCAGGCATTGCCACACGGATAGCCTCGCCGTAGTCAGCTTTCAGGTAAAGCAGTCCGGTCAGACGGTTTGCCGACTGAGCATAGTAGTCCAGGTCCTCCTTGCTTTCAACATACTGGGCGACTGCATTTCTCCACTCCATTTCCGCCATGCGCATCTTGCGAAGCCGCGAATAGGCATAGCCGCGCCAGTAGCAGGCTTTCAGGTTGGTCAGCGTGCCTTCGTGCTGATGTGAATCAGCAATGGTCAATATCTGTTTGTAGTCACGCGATTGATAGGCGGCATTAATCAGGCTGTCCGCCTCAGGATGCCGTGGACTGGCCTGTTGCTCTCTGCAGGAAATGAGCAGCATGGCTGCCACTATCAGGAGCATGGCTGTTACTTTAGTCGTCAATTTCATCAATTTGTCTCAATTTGTCTGCAAAGGTAATAAAAAAAGCGAGGAAATACAATTAAGTAGAAAAAAAATTCGTAACTTTGCCGTCGATTATGATACTAACAGACAATTTCTACTGGTACGGAGTGACGGCAATGGTCTATATCGTGACCTGCTGGGTATTCTCCGTAGTAAGAGGCGTCCACAACTGTGGCACGCCCAAGGAACGGCGTAACTACATCTGGCCTGACCGCAAGATGCAGGTGGTTATTTATATGTTTGGTACCGTGCTGCTGCCCTACGTCATGAATCCGAAAAGCGAGTCGGCATGGCTGCTGATGAAGACCTACTTCCCGTGTACCTATTATTGTTATTGCGGCATGCTGATGTTCTTCTTCTTCGGTTCTATGAAACAGTGGAACAAATGGAAGACAACCTCCTACGTCGCCGGTATCGTCGCTGCCCTGACCATACTGCCGTTTATCCTCAATGCGTGGCTGCCATCAGGACTGCTCAGTGCCGAGATGGCCCGTCTGTTAAGCATCGTGGCGGTGGTCGTCAGCCTCCTCATGATGTGCTTCTCTGCTGTCGCCATGTGGCAGGTGTGGCTGTGGATGAAAGAGTCACGCGATGTGAACTATTCCAACCCCGACGACTTTCCCGCCGACTATGCCCACCGCGTATGGCTGGCACCAGTCATACTCACCCCTCTGCTGTGGCCAGCCTACATCTTGGACTCGCCCACGGTGATGGCGGTGCTGTGCGTCCCATTGGCCGCCTTCAACATTGTGCTGCTGCTTAACGTGATGCCCGTATGGCGACGTGCCGCCATCATTGCCGATACCGGTGAGACGGATGTGGAGGTAGATTATGACGCACCCGCCGAACTGGCAGAGGAGCGCACTAACAGGATTGCTGCCGAGATAGAGCAGTTTGTGAATACCGAGTCGGCCTATTTGGACCCCCACCTGAAACTGGAGCAGGTTGTGGAGCGTTGCAGCTTCAGCCGCTATTTCGTCTCGCAGGTGTTCACCGAGCGCTTTGGCGGCTTCTCCGATTATGTCAACGGACTGCGCATCGACTACTACGAAAGGTATATGGCCCAGCATCCCCATTCCACGGAGGAGGCTGCTGCGGAAGCCAGCGGATTCACTACCTTCAAGGCCTACTCCAAAGCCAAGGAGCGGTTGTCACAGCGAGGATCATAGCCTGTAGCCCCTATCTGTTAGTAAAAGTACGAAGAAAAAAGAAAAACAAAATAGAATGCCGAAAAAGTTGCTATCGCTCACTTTTTCGGCATTTTTCGAGTGTTATTCAGTTGTTCTGTATGCTATAGCTGTGCGAGTTCTTCTTCTGAAAGTCCTGTCGCTCTTGCAACATCTGCATCCGACATACCCATATCCCTCAAATTACGGGCGATGACAAGACTCTTCGATTTTTCTCCTTCCGCAAGACCTTCCGCACGGCCTTCCGCTCGTCCTTCCGCACGGCCCTTGGCCTCGGCGGTACGGATGGCACCGTCGTTGTCGTAGTACACCTTCTCGCTCTCGAAATACTTGGCATACTCCTCCTTCGACAGGTTGCCAATCTCAGCCACATCGAAGAACTTCTTGAAGATACGCTCCTGCAACGCGGCAGGACGCTCCAACAGGCGCGGCAGGTTCTTCAGCGCGTACAGCCACTTGTCGGCCATCGTCACCAGCTCGGCCTCCGTCTTCTGGAACTTCGGCATCTCCAGGTAGATGTACGTCAGCTTGTCGTAAAACACTTCCTTTTTATTCACGTCCATCAGCTTCACCACATGGTGGTAGTACTCCTTGTCGTCCTTGTCCTCGTCGAACACGAAGTCCAGTATGCCGATGGTGTAGACAGCCTTCAGGCCGAAGCGCCACTGGCCCTTCGCGCCCTGCTGGCGGATGGGGAACGACGAGTAGTACACCGAGCGGTCCTTGAACCACTGCTGGTCGGCCTTCTGCATCTCGATGATGATCTTCTCGCCCTCGGCGTTCTCGCAATAGACGTCGAACACCGAGCGGCGGTCGTCCTTCGTGTCGCCCAGCTGCTCGGTGGGCAGCAGCGTCAGGCTCTTGATGACCTCCTTGCCCTGCAGCAGCGCATTGACCAGCCCAAGGGTGATGTCCTTGTTGGGCTCGGTGCCGAACAGCAGCTTGAAGCCGTAGTCGGTATAGGGATTGATGTACCGTCCTGCTATCTCGTTCATTGCCATAGCCGTTTAAACATGAATTTCTTCTGCTGCAAAAGTACGAAGAAATAATGGAACGACCAAAGGAATTTCCGAAAAAATGGGTACACACTCACTTTCTCAGCATTCTTGACATTCTTATACTTGCGGCCTCGTATGCTTTTTCTTTGCCTATCTGTTACACAACCGTACACAGCACGGAAGGTTCTGCTGTGTTCTGAAATAAGTCTTTTATCGTTGTATCCGTAAATGTATGCCATATCTCCAGTTCAATGGGCTTGTAGTCATTAAAAAGTTCCTTCACAAACTCTATCTCGAACACAAGCCGGAAGTCGTTGGGGTCATTGTCTGGCTGGCCTTCTTTGCGAGTTCCGACACGGGCAATCTTAATCAGATACAAGTCGCGGATGCCTTTGCGCTTGATATATGGCATGAAGTTTTTCTTAACCTTTATGTTCATTCCATTTGCCTTACCTTCTTTTACAAATGGGGTTAGTGCTGTGACACCCCCATAACTTGCAAACGCCACGAGGCAGGTGAAACTGTCGTAAATGCTGGACTCGAACAGTTTGACCAGCTCTTTCCCTACCGAGGAGTCTTCCTCGATATTATAGCCTTGACCGATAATGATGGTTTCCATATCAAAACTGGGTTTTTGCTTAATGTGGCACAAAGTTACGAAAAGTTCACGAGATATTTGCAAGATACCGCTTTTTTACACATTATTTAATATTCAATCCTGGCATCCTCACTTTTTTGCTCAAAACTTTGGGTATTTGAGTTTTTGTTTGTAAGTTTGCATCGGCAAAGAACAAAGACGTACTATGAAGATGGAAGAAAAGAATATTCAGTTAGACTTCAGGAACATGCCGCGAAGCTGGCAGTTGTGCTTCCTGACGGAGTGTCCGATGAAGGACAGGTGTTTACGGCAGTTGGCTGCCCGTCATATCGAGGAACGTGACTTCGGACCGGCGGTGTATCCCACGATGGAGATTGGCGACGAGGGATGCCGGCTGTTCGCCGAATGCGAGCCGATGCTGATGGCATGGGGCTTCGAGACGCTGTTCAGCGAGGTGAAGAGCAAGGACGAGAAGATGCTGCGCTATAGCATCAAGAAGTACCTGGGTGGCCACAGCACCTACTACCGCTACAACAACGGAGAGCGGTTGCTGTCGGCTGAACAGCAGGAGTGGGTTCTCGGACTGTTCAGGCGCTATGGTTATACGGAGCATCTGGAGTTCGACCACTATGTGTACACTTACAAGTATGACTGAGAAATTTCCTGCATTTCCTGCACCCGTGCTCATTATCAGGAGGTTACGCCGTTTTTCCTGCACCCAAACCTGCACCCGAACCTGCACCTGGTTTTACGACAACGGATTTGACGGATTAAATGCGGATTAGTAATTAACTTTATTTAACTACCGTACCAAATTTTGTCCATGTTGCTGGGACTGTCAGTCCAAGCAGCATGGACACTCTGTCCCAGCTGCATGTATTGCCAGTCCCTGTAGGACGGACTCGAACAACCCGCTACTTTACTGACTTTAAGCACGTTGCGGATTTGCAGGAACCAAAAGTTTGTTGTATCTTTGCAGCCGTAGAACCCAAAAACAAGGCTTATGAAGATTACCAAAGTGACCATGAAAGATGGTGAGTTGCAGCAGCCGGTGACCACCGACCTGCAGACAGTAGTAGAGAGAATTAACAACAGCAAGACCAGCGAAGCCAGGGATTTGCCGTGCCTGATGTTCAGCGCCACCTTCGGGAAGGGCGGCTTCGACGACGTGCGGCGGCTGACGGGCCTGCTGCTGATGACCGTCGACGACGATTCCGTACAGCGCATCGGCCAGTGGCAGCAGCGGGTGATGCAGGTGCCGTACACCGTGTTGGCGTTCCGCAGCCAGAACCGCCGACGGCTGCATGTCGTAGTGCGCACGGCACCAGCCGACGGCCATGAGGTGACGTCGGCCGACGAGTACCGCCAGCTGTTGCGGCACGCCCAGGGCCAGGTGGCAGCCGTCTACCAGTCCCTGACGGGATGTCAGCTGCTTCATCATGAGGATCCGCTTATGACATGGTGCATACTCGGCTACGACCCGCAGACCCGGTGGCACGAGCAGGCGCAGGCGTTTCCCGTCGTCATGACCGACGCCGACCCGCTGGCTTCCTACCGGCAGGTGACGGTAGAACAGGACGGCACCGTACACGACTATCCGGAATACGTGGAGATTGAGCGCATGAAGCAGGAGTATTACACCTGTCTGAACCGCGCACTCGACGAGCATCCTGCCGTCGAGGATGCCGAGCAGGCCCTCTGCACGCTGGCCGGCTATTGCCGCCAGGCGCAGCTGGAGGAAGAGGCGTCGGTGCGGCGTACCCTGTGGCACTGGCAGTTCCGCGAGAGCGAGGACACGGTGCGCAAGATCTTCCGGTCGGCGTATACACGGGAATACAACGGCAAGCCCATCTCGCAGATGAACGAGAAGGAGCGCGTGGCACGTACCATCCGCGACTTCTTCGCCCGTCGCTACCAGCTGCGCTACAACGTAGTGAAGCAGTTGGTGGAGTTCCGTCCGAACGACCAGACGTTCCAGCGGTGGCGGCCCATGGACGACCGCGAGCTGTGGCGCATCGCCTTCGAGGAGATGCTCGAGGGCGGACAAGCCTGGATGCAGGACATCCAGCGGTACATCATGTCGTCGTTCGTGCCGAGGTACAATCCTATCCACGAGTTCCTGGGCGGCGTAGGACAATGGGACCAGAAAAAAGACTATATAGAGGAATACGCGCGACGGCTGAAGACCGACTACGACCGCTGGCCCCACTTCTTCCATCGCTGGTTCCTCGCTATGGTGGCACAGGCGCTGGACAAGAGCCGCGACTTCGGCAACTCGATGGTGCCGCTGCTCATCGGTACGCAGGCTATGAAGAAGTCTACCTTCTGCAAGAACATACTGCCCTACAGCCTGCGCGAATACTACATGGACGACATCAAGATGGACAATGCCGAACAGGTGGAGAGCGTGCTGGGG